>Ga0214165_1000976_pt1 | contig 17344 bp, 16 predicted proteins | sample TroBogypolimnion_34_FD_153004 | JGI IMG/M metagenome (GOLD analysis project Ga0214165, IMG submission 153004) | Freshwater microbial communities from Trout Bog Lake, WI - Practice 03JUN2009 hypolimnion v3 | ecosystem: Environmental > Aquatic > Freshwater > Lake > Hypolimnion/Profundal zone ... | reverse complement strand
GACTGACCGTGTGGCATTGGGTGCAGGCGAACTTCGGACGGATGTGGCGGATGACCTTGAAACTGCCGGGCTCGTAGTCCAGCACTTCAGATACGTCCTGCCCAATTTGCTGCAGCCCCGTGCCGCAGGCGCCGCATTTGCAATCGGGTGCGCAGGCGCTGTGAACCACATCTTCGCGGGGGAGGTGCGCAGGCAATCCACTCTGCGCTGGCTGCGCGGATTTCTTGCTGCGTTTCTTGCGCTCGTCTTCCAGGTCAGCAACATTGCTGCTTGCTGCGCCCGTTGTGTCGTCCACTGCTGCATTGACCGGCACCAGCGGCGCGAGTGCCGCGCTCAGCAATTCCAGTTGGGCTTGGGCGGCATCCAACTTCTCGCTGGAGCGGCCATAGCGCATGCGCCTCAGGTGCGTGAGCTCGATCTTGAGCTTCTCGATGGTCAGGCGCAGGGCCTTGATCGTGACGTCGCGCTGCGAGACATCTTCTGTCAAGGTCTCTATGGTCTGTAGCAGCGCTTCGGAACTCATGGGGCATTACTTTGCCAGCAAATTCGCCAATGAAACAGAGGGCTTTCACTGTCAACCGAATTGCCATTTGCTGCAGAGTAAATACCTATACCGCGCGCGTGGGGCGCGCCGTGCGAACCGGCATTCTCCAGTCAATTCCTTCGAGCAGCATCGACAGTTGCGCCGGTGTCAGAACCACTGAGCCGCTCACCGCCTGTGGCCAGATGAAACGGCCTCTCTCCAATCGTTTTGCAAACAGGCACAAGCCCTGTCCGTCCCACCACAACAGCTTGATGATGTCGCCGCGCTTGCCTCGAAACACGAAGACGTGACCGCTAAACGGATCCTGCTCAAGCGCGCTTTGCGCAAGCGCGGCCAAACCATCAAATCCACGGCGCATGTCGGTCAGTCCGGCGGCAAGCCATATCCGCGTGCCCGAGGGCAATCCGATCATGCTGTTTCCCGAAGTGCCAGCACGACACTGCGCAAATTGGTCGGATCAACGCTGCCACGCAGCACCAGGCGGGCACCAGCAAGATGGATCTCGATGACGCCCTCCTTGGCCACCGCAGGGCGAACACCAGGCGCAACCGGCATATACGATTCTTGAGAATCAACGGATACCGGCAGGAGCACCGTTTGGCCGGCAGCAGTCCCTGCAGGACGCTTGCGGGTGAGCTTGGCGCGCCTCCACTTGAACACCAGATTGGCGTTGACGCCGTGTTCCAGCGCAACGCCGGCCACGGATGCGCCGGGTTGCTCAATCAGTTCCAGAATCTTGCGTTTGAAGGCGGCGCTGTGACGACGCTTTGTGGCGGTGCCAGGGGATAAATTCGACTCTTGCATGGTGTGCACTTAACGGGGTTGAGTGCACACCACCAATGGAGTGCAACTCACCCGATATTGCACACCCCTTCAGGCTGGGGCAATAACGGTACTGGCCGGACGCTTACGCTCCAGTGCACTAACCACACTTACAAAAGTTCAAACTGGCCGCCCGGAGCCGGTCATCCGCGTCTGCAAACTACTGTCCGCAGTGCGGCCGTTCGTTCAAACAACGGGGTACCCGTAACCGACCATCAGGAGACAGTCAAGACGGCGCTCCGAAGCGGCCTTTCAATGGGTGGATTTCTCGGCAGCAGTGAGTTCTGGAGGATGATGGACTGCTAGAGTCGAATTTGTCTGGCGGTGACACTGAAGCAGTTTTGACAAAATCTCAAATGAGATGAAAAACCACGCCGACACAGTGCGGTCATCTGCTTGTGCGTCTCGCACGTTGGGCGGGGCGTCACTCATCGTTATGCAGGCAGGACTAGTGCATTGCTTGCACCGACAATGGCGTCATGAGAAGGGAATTAAGCGATGCAGCAGGATGAAGCGAGCAGTGTGGCCATTGTTGGCGCCGGGATGGTTGGGGTGTGCTGTGCACTGGAGCTGCAGCGGCGCGGCATGCAGGTGCAGCTTCTTGATCGCAAGCCACCGGGTCAGGAAACGTCTTACGGCAACGCGGGGGTCATGGCGCGCAGCTCGCTGATCCCGTTCAACAACCCGGGCATGTGGGCTGGCCTGCCCCGCTTCATGTCCAACCGGACGGCGCAGTTTCGCTACAACCCGGTCTATTTGCTCAAGGAGATGAAGTGGGGGCTGGGATTTTTGAGCCGCGCACGAACATCGACCTTCGATGAAACAACGTTTGCGCTGGACGCGCTGATCCGCCTGTCGATCCCGCAGCACCGGCACCTGCTGCAGGCCGCGGGTGCCGCACACCGCATGCGGGACGATGGCTGGATCTTCCTGTACCGCAGCGCGCAGGCGTTCGCGGCGAGTCGATTCGGACGCGATGTATTCGATCGCTTTGCGGTGACGACGCAGGAACTCGATCGGTCCGGGCTGCACGATCTGGAGCCGCATCTGAAGCCGATCTTTGAGCGCGCACTGTGGATCAAGGATGCCAGCTCGGTTGACGATCCGGGCCAAGTTGTCGAGGACTATGCGCGGCTGTTCGAGGCCCGGGGCGGCGTCCTGCTGCAGCGCGAGGTTGCCGCGCTGCAGCGCGACGTGCAAGGCCACTGGCAAGTGCGTGGCGCTGACGGCAGCGTGACGACGGCGCGCCAAGTGGTCATTGCGCTCGGACCGTGGGCCAACGACCTGCTCTCTCCGCTCGGGCTGGCGGCCCCGCTGGCATTCGAGCGCGGCTACCACCAGAATTTTGTCGCCAGCCCGGGCGCAAGACTTGGGCGCCCCGTTTACGACACGGGCGGCGGCTATGTGCTGGCGCCGATGCAGGCCGGCCTGCGACTCACCACCGGCGTGGAGTTGACCGCGCGCGACGCACCGATCAATCCGGCGCAACTGGAATTGACTGAAGCGGCGGCACGGCAGGCCTTTCCGCTCGGCGCGCGATCCGGCGCGCAGTGGCTCGGTCGTCGCCCCACGCTGCCCGACAGCCGGCCCCTGATCGGAGCCGCGCCGCGCCACCCCGGTCTCTGGCTGGCCATCGGACACCAGCACATCGGTTTGAGCACGGGCCCGGGAACGGCACAACTGCTGGGCAGCCTGATGGCAGGCGAGGATTGCCCGATTGACGCCCGGCCCTTCCGACCCGAACGCTTCATCCGCTAGCGCACTGGCGCAACGGCAGCATGACATAATTCCCGGGCTTTCTGATGCGTGCATCATGCCACCGGGCGACAGCAGCTGGTATGGCTGATTCGCGTCCAATCTGATCAATCAAACGTTAGGGGTCGATGGGTACTGTTTTGGTGACCGGGGCGGGTTCTGGCATTGGCGCTGCCAGCTGCCGGCGCTTGGCCGCCATCGGCCACGACCTGGTGATCCACACCGGCAGCCGGGGCGAAGCTGCGCAGGCGCTGGCGCAGCAATGTTCGGCTGTGCGAAGCCGCGTCGTGGTCGGCAATCTGGCCGAGCCCGCCACCATGGACGCCTTGATCGCGGCCGCGCAGGGCATGGGCGAGCTCACCGGCGTGCTGGCGAATGCCGGCTTTGCCGATAAGCGCGCCATCGCACAACTCGACGACGAAGCGCTGGAGCGCTCCTTGCGCAGCATGGTCGTTTCACTGGCGCATCTGATGCGCGAAACATTGCCTCTGCTCACACCATGCGGCCACGGGCGCTTCGTCGCGGTGAGCTCATTTGTGGCGCATCGGTTCCGGCTGGGTGCTTCCGCTTTTCCGGCCACCGCGGCCGCCAAGGCTGGCGTCGAGGCACTGGTCAAGGCAGCGGCGGCCGAGTATGCAGAGCGCGGCATCACGGTCAACGCCGTGGCGCCGGGCTACGTCCGCAAGGACAACCCGAACAAGGGCAGCTTGACCGAGCAGGAATGGGAACATGTCATCGCCTGCGTGCCGGTGGGCCGACTCGCCACACCGGACGACATTGCCGCGCCCATCGTATTTTTGCTAAGCCAGGAATCTGCCTACATCACCGGCCAGGTGCTGCACGTGGATGGAGGCATGACACTTTGAATTTCTTTGTCCCTCACTGAAAGGTAAACGAGCATGAGCAATCGTCGCAATTTCCTGGCCCAGGTGGCCGCCACCGGCTCCGTTCTACTTGGGTCGGGCTCACTGTATGCACAAAGCGAGGCCAATGAATCGGCCTGGGCCCGCATCCACCGCACCAAGGTGCTGCGCATCGGCGCCGTTGCCGGTGCCGCGCCCTATTACCACAAGGACATTGTGTCGGGCGAATGGCAGGGCTTCATGATCGACTTTGCCAAGAGCCTGGCCGCGAGCTTGGGCGTAAAGCTTGAGATCACCGAAACAAGCTGGGGCAATTCGGTGCTGGACCTGCAATCGAACAAGATCGACATCTTCTTCGGCCTCAATCCAACGCCGGCCCGCGCGCTCGTGGTGGACTTTTCCGACCCGCTGTTCAACAACGCCTTCGTGCTGGTGGCACGCAAGGGCTTCCAGCCCAAGACCTGGGCCGAGCTGAACGATCCGAGCGTCAAGATCGCCGTCGACATGGGCTCCTCGCATGACCAATTGGTCACCCGGCTGTGCCCGAAAGCGCAAATCAGCCGCCTTGAAAAATCGGCTGATGCCACGCTGGCCGTGCAGATGGGCCGTGCCGACGCTCAGGTGCTGGTCACCGTATTGGCGCTGACCGCTATCAGCAAGAACCCGAGCATCGGCCAGGTCGTGGTGCCGACACCGGTCGAGAGCACCACCACCACGCTGGGCTTTCGCAAGGAAACTGACAAGGCTTGGATCGAGTACGTCAACAAGTGGATTGCCAAGACGCGCGCCGACGGCAAGATCAAGCCGGTGGTGCTGGCCAATCTGCAGAGCCTCTCGGGCGTCAAGCCGGAACAGGTGCCAGCGGGACTGCCGTTCTGAGCCACGGCTGACACAGGCCACGCCAAGGGCGAGGGGAGAGATCAGGCATGGAAAATATCAATCGCAGCACCGACGCGCAAGGCCTGGGCAAACTGACCAAGGTCGTGATTGGCGTCTGCCTGCTGGCGGGCGCCATTGCGCTGCTTCGGCAGTTGGGTTCCGGCGCGTCCACCGGCTACGTCTGGGACTTTCAGGCCCTGTGGAAATACCGTTCGCTGCTGTTGTCCGGCCTGGCCTATACCCTTGGCTTCACGGTTATCTGCATCACGCTGGGCCTGTTTGTGGGCCTTGTCACCGGCCTGGGTCGATTGTCCAGCAACCCGCTGGTGGTGGCCCCGCTGCGGGCCTACATTGAATTGTTCCGCTGCACCCCGGTGTTGGTGCAACTGGTCTGGTTCTACTATGCATTGCCGGTGCTGACCGGCATCGAGATGTCGGCGGTGACAGCCGCAACCTTGTGTCTGGCGCTGTACGGTGGCGCCTTCTATTCGGAGATCATCCGCGGCGGCATCATTTCGGTGGACGTCGGGCAGATCGAAGCGGCCAAGGCCATTGGCATGCGACCGCACCAGGTGATGCGGCGCGTGGTCTTGCCGCAGGCCTTCAAGAAGATGGTTCCGCCCTTGATGAACCAGTCCATCATGCAGTTGAAGAACACCTCGTTGCTGTCGGTGCTGGCCGTGCCGGACCTGCTGTACCAGGGCCAGGTGATTGCGCATGAAATCTACCGCCCGCTGGAAACTTATACTTTGATCGCCGTGGCCTATTTTGCCGTGCTGTTGCCGGTGACGATCTGGGCGAAACGACTGGAGTTTGGCGACTATGACCGGGAAGCCTGAGATGTCCAACTCCCAAATCAGCATCACCGGTCTGCGCAAGTCCTTCAACAGCCACGTCGTGTTGAAAGACATCAGCCTGCGGATCGAACCGGGTGAAGTGGTCGCCCTGATCGGACCTTCCGGCTCCGGCAAGTCGACGCTGCTGCGCTGCCTGAACCTGCTGACCGTGCCTGACGCCGGCCAGATCAGCGTAGGCGATTTCACGCTCGCGTTCCAGGGGAAGTCCACCACCCTGCCCAACGAGCGCAAGCTCGCGCGTTTCCGGGCCCAAACCGGCATGGTGTTTCAGCACTTCAACCTGTTCACCCACATGACGGCCCTGCAAAATGTGATGGAAGGACCCATCACGGTCCTGAAGACACCCAGAGCGCAGGCCGAGACGCAAGCGCGCGCCCTGCTGCAAAAGGTCGGCTTGCTGGACCGCGCCGACTATGCGCCCGACAAGCTATCAGGGGGACAAAAGCAGCGCGTCGCGATTGCGCGCGCCTTGGCCATGCAGCCATCCGTGATGCTGTTCGATGAAGCCACCTCGGCGCTCGACCCCGAGCTGGTCGGCGAAGTGCTCAGCGTGATCAAGGCCCTGGCCAAAGAAGGCATGACCATGATTCTTGTGACGCACGAGATTGCATTTGCCCGCGAGGTGGCAGACAAAGTCATCTTCATGCGCGATGGTGTGGTGGTGGAGATGGGGCCGCCGAGTCAGGTCATCGACAACCCGGTCAACGACGCAACGCGCGCCTTTGTCGGGCGCTTTCAAGCGTCTGTAAATCAATAGGACCCGCTGCTGAGGAGCCGGTCAGATTGACTCAATCATCTGAAAGAACTGGCGAGTCGAAGACACCTCCGCCGGTCGCAACTGAGTCGTTAAGAATCGTTGTGAGCGAACTCTTGTTGGCCGCGGTTTCCCGTATTCTCCACCAGAGGGCTGAACCGAGCGACCTGCTATTCATCAGCCGCGAAGCATCCAGCCGTATCGGCCAGTCATATCTGAACAGTGGCAAAGTCAATACGGCCTTGTTAATGGTGGCGCTCAGAGTCGTTCCCGTTGCGGCCCCGACGTATGTTTTGCTTCTTGCGTTCATGGCAGCCAGCAGCGCGTCACCAGCCGCGCCATCCACCAGGTCGATTTTGCTGGTCACCGATGACAACAATCGGACGTCTTCGGTCACCAGGTCGGGAATCAGCTTGCTGATGAAGTCGGCCGCCATGACGCGCAGTTGGGCTCGTTCATTTTCAGTGCAGCCAGATCGAGTTCACCTACAAATACATCAATGGAACGCACCGGATTGTTCTGCGTGACGTAATCATCGAGCGGTTCGGGGAGCAAGAGCGCCTGCGTACGATCGACACCTTCAACGAAACGTTTCATCTAGCTTCCCCACTTGCACCGTGATGCGTGATTAACGTTTAGGCGCGTTGATCCTTTACCTCTTGGCTCGCAGATTGGAAATAAATCCAATGACGTTTTTACACTGTCTCGGTCGGGACTTGCCGGCCAGCGCAAGGCAGCCAACGACCGCTGACGAGAAAGCCATCGCAGCCAGATCGAAAAAATCCTCAGTCGCCGGCGGATGACCGCATTGGAGATTTCGAGGTGGTCGGATGATGAAATTGGAACTGCGACTGGAATGACCGACCATGAGAACTCGACAAGAAATCCGCGCTCGCGGCGAATACCGGCTTACGCTGCAACCCGGTCCTCCGCTGTCCCCGCTGATTGACGCTCAAGCTGACGACTTCTTGCTCACGAGTAGATTCAAACTGACGCCTTGCTCGGCAGCCATGAGTACTAGATTGCGGTGGACTAGCGGCGAGATGCGCACCCGGAGCTCGCCGCTTGCATGTCGGCAACAACTTTCCGGATGCCCTTAAGCGCCGCCGCTGGAGTCCTGGCCAAACCTCAGGCTGCGATTTCGCCGATGCGGCCATCGCGGAAATCGCTCATGGCCTCGTAGATTTCTTCTTTGGTGTTCATGACGAACGGACCGTACTGGACGATCGGCTCCCTGAGCGGATGTCCGGCAATCAGCAGCGCCCGCGCGTCGGCGCCAGCTTCGATCACGACGCCATCGGCCTGCGCGTCGTTGGCCAGCAAGGCCATGCGCTGCGCCGGTACGTGCTGGCCGGCGATGCTGACTTCACCACGGTAGACGTAGACGAACGCGTTGTGTGCGGCCGGCAGTACCTGCTCAAAGCGCGCGCCGCGCGGCAAGTTCAGGTCCAGGTAGAGCGGTTCGGTGATGTCGCGTGCCACTGCACCGTGCACGCCGTGGCTGGCACCGGCAATGACGGTCACCGCCACGCCCTGCGGCGTGACCAATTGCGGCAGCTGGCTGTTCTGAAAATCGCGGTACCACGGCGTCATCATCTTGTCGCGCCGCGGCAGGTTGAGCCAGAGCTGAAAGCCTTCCATCACGCCTTCGGTCTGTTGCGGAATCTCCGAATGGATCACGCCGCGGCCGGCGGTCATCCACTGCACGCCGCCGCTCTCGAGCAGGCCCTCATGCCCGGCGCTGTCGCGATGCAGCATGCGCCCGGCGATCATGTAGGTCACGGTCTCGAAGCCACGGTGCGGGTGGTCGGGAAAACCGGCGATGTAGTCGTCCGGCTTGTCGCTGCCAAAGGCGTCGAGCATCAGAAACGGGTCGAGCCGCTGCTGCAGGTCTTGCGTCAGAACGCGCGTCAGCTTGACGCCGGCGCCGTCCGAGGTTGCCTGCCCGGCGATCAGTCGCTCCACGCCGCGGGAGGTGGTGACACCGGTTTGGTTGTTTCTGTTGTTCATGGCTCAGGCCTCGTTGGGGTGGATTGATGATAGCAAGCCACCTCGGCAGAGGGCCTGAAACATGCCGCTGCTGCCCTCGAAATGCACGACAATGCCGGTCCAGCCTTGGCCTGCGTGCCACGCGTCCCGCAGCGTTCATTCAAGCGTTTCTTGCCATGCCAAGGTCATCGATTCACCCATCAACGCCGCGCATCGGCGTGCCTGGTTGCGCTGACAATGCGCGCCCGGTTTGATGGTCACGGCGCGCACCCTTGATGCCTTTGCCGAATCGCTGGCGGCCGAGTTGCGCCGCGCCGCGGCCGAGTGCCCGCAGCGCCCCTTCATCCGCATCGCGAGCGGCGAACGGAGCTACGCCCAGATCGACGCCATGAGCGACCGTGTCGCCGTGGGCCTGCACGCGCAGGGCGTGCGCCGATCCGCCAGCGCAACGGCGCGCCTCAAGCGCATGCTGACCAGCGAGTTGCAGAACCAGCTGGCAGGGGCGCTGGAACTGGAGAAGCAGGCGGCGATGGCCTGCCTCGCCGACGCCGACACGGCGCAGCGGATTGCGAGTTTCGCGGCCAAGCGGCTTTGATGGTCGGCCTGGCCGGTCGCTCGCCCACTGAAAGCAGGGCTGAGGGTCGTGAATTCTTGATGGATGAATCGCGTCTGCGGGACTATGATTGACCAATGAATCACGGATCACGGCCATGACCACAAGCCCTTCGCATGTTCCCCAATCAGCCAGCGCGCCAGCCCAGACCATCCTGATCGTCGATGACACGCCGCAAAACCTCACCGTACTCGGCGAGCTGCTCAAACCGCATTACCGGATACGTGCTGCCAACTCGGGGGAACGCGCCCTGCGCGTGGCCAGCTCCGACCCGCGCCCGGACATCATTCTGCTTGACGTGATGATGCCCGAGATGGATGGGCACGAGGTGTTCCGGCGCCTGCGCGCCGATGAGAGCACACGCCAGATTCCGGTCATCTTCATTACCGCCATGAGCGCCACCGAGGACGAGCAGCTGGGGCTGGAACTGGGTGCCGTCGATTACATCACCAAGCCCTTCAACCCCGCCATCGTGCTGGCCAGGGTGCGCACCCAGCTTGAATTGAAGCAGGCGCGCGATCGGCTCGCCAATGAAAACGACTGGCTGGAACACGAGGTGGCGCGGCGCATGCACGAGAACATCCTGATCCAGGACCTCAACGTGCGGGCGCTGGCCTGTCTGGCCGAGGCGCGCGACAACGAAACAGGCCACCACATTGTGCGCACCCAGTTCTACGTGGAACTGCTGGCCCGGCATCTGGTGAACCATGAGTGTTTTCGGGAAGCGCTCAGCGGCAACCGGCTGGCGATGGTGGTGAAGGCGGCGCCCTTGCATGACATCGGAAAGGTCGGTATCCCGGATGCCATACTGCTCAAGCCCGCCAAGCTGACGGCCGAGGAATTCGAGATCATGAAGACGCATGCCCGGATTGGTGCCGACGCCATCAACAAGGCCATGGAACAGGCGCTCGCCGGCGCCGATGACAATGCGGCCGAGCAGGCCGTTGGTGCGTTTGCCTTCATGCAGGTTGCCACCGAAATTTCCCTTTCCCATCACGAGAAATGGGACGGCAGAGGCTACCCGCAAGGACTCGCTGGCGAAGCCATTCCGGCATCGGCCCGGCTGATGGCGCTGGCCGACGTGTTCGACGCGCTCACCTGCCGGCGTGTCTACAAGGAGCCGATTCCGATGGAGCAGGCGACACAAATTATCCGGGAAGGAAGCGGCACCCATTTCGACCCGGATGTGGTGAATGCCTTCCTAGCCTGCCGCCAGAAATTTGCCGAAATCGCCGAACGCTTCGCCGACCCGGTGTCCGCGGCGCAATGACACCCGACTAATTCCGGAAAGAGTCGCATGCGCCGACCATTGCTCCCGCTTGCCATGCTGGCCATGGCGCTGTTGGCGCTTGCATCCGTGGCGTCCCGCGCCGCGAATGACGCGTCGACGCCGGTTGAGCTGAAGTTTGCCGAAGTCCCCGCCAGCGCGGCGCTGGTGGCAAAGATCCGCGCGGGTGGTTTCGTTCTCTACCTGCGCCACGGCTACACCGACAACAGCCGTCCGGATCGGCTGCCTGTCGTGGAACTGGACGACTGCAGCACGCAGCGGCCCTTGACCGAAGAAGGGCGCCAGTTGGCCAAACGCGTGGGTGAGTCGATCCGCAAGGCGCGCCTGCCCATCAGCGAGATTCGAACCAGTCCGCTTTGCCGTGCCAAGGAGACCACGCAGGCCGCCTTCCCCGGCAAACCGTTCACGATCGACAGGCTGCTGATGTACACCGCCAATTTGACCGATGCGCAAAAAGTACCCATCATTGCCAACACCCGCCGCCTGCTTTCGGCGGCGGTGGCTGCAGACAGCAACCGGCTGCTTGTGGCACACGCGCCCAATCTGATGGACCTGATGGGTTACTTCCCCAAGGAAGGCACCTTGGTGATCTTTCGGCCCGTGGGCGGGCGCGACGGTTTCGCCTACGTCGCCAGCATTGCGCCTGAAATTTGGGGCGACCTCATGCGCCAGGAGCACCAATGATGCGTCTGCGCAGCCTGATCTCGCCTTACCTGCTGGCTTTCTTCCTGCCGGTGGCGCTCGTTGCGCTGCTGGCGGGTGGGCTCAATATGGTGTCCTTTCTTGAACTGCGCGGCGACCACCTGGCAGCTGTTGCCGAGGCGGTCGCGGAGCAGGGAAATCTCAGATTAAACAGAAATGTCAACAACGAAATCGCCGCCGTTCAGTATCAAGCGGCCGATCTGTTGGAGCAGGCCCGTGCGGGAAAGATCGACCAGGCCGGGGCCTACCGTATTCATTCGCAGTTAGTGAACCAGCTTGCCGCGCTGGAGCAACAGTTGGCAGCACTGAAGGGGGCCGTAGACGATGAAGTCCTGCGGCAAATGCAGCAGGACTTCCGGGACTATCGCAGCGCCATCCTCCAGGCGACCGACATGGCTGTGATCGACCCTTCCGGCGCCATGCGCCACGCCAATCAGGCAACGCTAAGCCAGTTACACATCTCGCAAAAGGTGCGCGCCGTCGCCGCTGGCCTCAACGACCAAATGACACTGCGAAGCGAAGCCCGGGCGAAAAGCTTTCAGGCGCATACGATCCGCAATGCCGTGATCGGCGGCGTGCTGATGCTGATGCTGTTGCTGATCTGGCTGCGTCTGACCTTGCGACTGACAGGCCGCTTGTCCTCGTTGACCTCGGCACTCGATGACCTGTCCAAAGGCGCGGTGGATCCACAAAGCTTGCCGAGTGTGCGAGCCATGGCAGACCAGAAGAGCAGCCTGTTGAGCGACCTCGCCCACGCTGTGCTCTCATTCCGCGAGACCAGCATTGCACAACGCAGGGCCGAGTTCGATCTAGGCGAGCGCATGAAGGAGTCGGCATGCCTGTACGACGTCATGACGCTCACCGAGGACCACACCCGAAACCTCAACGAAATGTTGGAGGCCGTGGTGCAGCGCTTGCCGGCAGCGATGCGCTATCCGGATATCGCTGTTGCCTGGATCGACTGCAAGGGCCGTCGCTACGGCAGCAGCGTTACCGGCGAACAGTTGAGCGTGCGCTTTGGCGGCACGCCGGAGCAGCCGCACGTGCTGAGCCTGGCCTATGCCGGTGCGTTGCCGGCGGGCACCGGCGCCGCCTTCCTGCAGGAGGAACGCGATCTGTTCGATGCACTGGCAAAGCGATTGGCCAATGTCATAGAACGCCGGCGCGCGCAACGGGCGCTGGAGCAGGCTGATCGTGCCCTGCGCACGGCCAGGCAATGCAGCCAGCTGATGATCCGCGCGCAGAATGAGGATCAATTGATGCACGACATCTGCCGCCTCGCGGTGGAGGTTGGAGGCTACCGGATGAGCTGGGTCGGCTTCGCCGAGAACGACGAATCCCGCAGCGTGCGCCCGGTGGCCAGCTTCGGGTTCAATGACAACTACCTCGAATCGGCACGGATTTCCTGGGCCGATGCGGAGCGCGGACGCGGCCCGACCGGAACAGCGATCCGCGAGCGTCGCACTGTGGTCGCACAGGACATCGTGAGCAATCCCGCGCTGGCGCCCTGGCGCGAGGCCGCGCTGCAGCGTGGCTACGCCGCTGCCATCGCACTGCCTTTGCTGGCCGATGACGCGCGTTGTCTCGGCGCCCTGAGCCTGTATTCCGAGGAGGCCGATGCCTTCAGCGGCGCAGAAGTCGAACTGCTCGAGGAACTGGCCAACGACCTGTCCTTCGGCATCGGCACGCTGCGCACCCGGTCCGCCCTGAACGCCAACCATGCCGAGCTGCGCAAGTTGTCGCTGGTGGTCGAGCAGAGCCCGAACTCGATCGTGGTGACCAACCTGAACGCGAGCATCGAGTACGTCAACGACGCCTTCACGCGCAACACCGGCTATAGCCGCGAAGAGGCGCTGGGCAGGAATCCACGGATGCTCAAGTCGGGCAAAACGCCGGCGGCCACCTATCAGCACATGTGGCAGACGCTGCTGGCCGCAAAGACCTGGACCGGCGAGTTCATCAACCGCACCCGCGACGGCAACGAACAGATCGAGACCGCCATCATCATCCCGCTGAGCCAGAGCGATGGCAAGGTCTCGCACTACGTCGCCATCAAGGAAGACATTACCGACAAGAAGCGGATGATGGAGGAGCTCGAGCAGCATCGCCTGCACCTCGAAAAGCTTGTGGTCAGTCGCACCAATGCGCTCGATGCCGCACTGCAGGAGCAGAACGCACTGTTCGAAGCGGCCACGGTGGGCATGGCCCTGCTGCGCGACCGGGTCATTGTGCGCTGCAACCGGACGCTGGACGAGATGATGGGCTATGGGCTTGGCGAGCAGATCGGCCAGACGACACGAATCTGGTACCCCGACGACAAGACTTATGCCGACGCCGGCCAGGATGTGTACGCCAGGATCAACCGTGGCGAGATCGACCGGGCAGAGCGGGAGCTGGTGCGTAAGGACGGCAGCCGCTTCTGGGCGCGTATGGCGGGCCGTGCGATTGACGACGCCGATTTGTCCAAGGGGATGGTCGGCATCGTGGAAGATATCTCCGAGGAACGCGCAGCCATGGCCGAGATCCGGCAGGCGCGCGCGCTGGCCGAGTCCGCGGCGCGCGTGAAATCGGACTTCCTGGCCAACATGAGCCATGAAATCCGCACCCCCATGAACGCCATCATCGGCATGTCGCACCTGGCCATGAAGACCGAGCTGACGCCGCGCCAGCGAGACTACATGAAGAAGATCCAGGGTTCGAGCCAGCACCTGCTGGGCGTCATCAATGACATCCTTGACCTCTCCAAGATCGAAGCCGGCAAGATGACGGTTGAGCACATCGCTTTCGATCTGAACCAGGTCTTCGACAACGTGGCCGGGCTGATCGCGGAAAAGGCCGCCGCCAAGGGTCTGGAGCTGATCTTCGATGTGGCAGGCGATGTGCCGACCAACCTGGTTGGCGATCCCTTGCGCCTGGGCCAGGTCCTGATCAATTTTGCGGGCAACGCCGTCAAGTTCACCGAGCACGGCGAGATTGCGATTCGCGTCTCGCTGGAACAAGAGGCGGACAGTGAGCTCACCCTGATGTTCTCCGTGCGCGATACCGGCATCGGCATCACCACGGAGCAGCAAGATCACTTGTTCCAGAGCTTCCGGCAGGCTGACTCATCGACCACGCGCAAGTACGGCGGAACCGGGCTCGGTCTGGCAATCTCCAAGCAGCTGGTCGAACTGATGGGCGGACAGGTGGGCGTGCAGAGCGAGGTCGGGGTCGGCTCCACATTCTGGTTCACGGCGCGGGTTAGACGCGGCGAGGCCAGTGAACGCAAATTGCTGCCCGAACCGGATCTGCGAGGTCTTCGGGTTCTGGTGGTGGACGATAACGAGCATGCGCGTGAAATCATCGCTGAGCAACTGCGCAGTATGACGTTCGTCGTGGATTCGCTTTCGTCCGGTGCACAGGCGGTGGCCGAGGTAGCCCGCGCCGCACTGGCGGGCAAACCCTACGAGGTCGTCTTTCTGGACTGGCAGATGCCGGGTATGGACGGCATCGCCACGGCGGCGCAGATTCGCGCACTGGGGCTGCCTGCGCCGCCCCATCTGCTGATGGTGACGGCCTACGGCCGCGACGAAATCATGAAGTCGGCCAACGCGGTGGGTATCGAGGACCTGCTGGTCAAGCCGGTCAGCGCGTCGCTCATGTTCGACAGCGTCATGCGCACGCTGGGCAAACCTGATGCGCAGGAGGCGCGCAGCCTGAAAAGCGCGGCAGCCGCGGCCGACCTGGGGCCGTTTGCTGGCCGGCGCATGCTGCTGGTCGAGGACAACGAGCTGAATCAGGAAGTTGCAACCGAGCTGCTGCAATCCGCAGGCTTTGTCGTCGAGCTTGCCGACAACGGCGCCATCGCTCTGGAGAAGGTGCGGCAAGCCGCGGCGCCTTATGCGGTGATTCTGATGGACATGCAGATGCCTGTGATGGACGGGCTCGATGCCACGCGCGAGATCCGCAAACTGCCGCAATGTGCAGACCTGCCGATCGTGGCGATGACGGCCAACGCCATGGGCGGGGACCGGGAGCGCTGCCTCGATGCCGGCATGAACGACCACGTGGCAAAGCCCATCGATCCGGCGCAGCTCTGGCGCACGCTTGCCAGGTGGATCAATCCCCCCAGCGCAGCGGCCGTCACGGCGCCTGCAAGGACGTCGACGGTCACGGCTGCGGAAATGCTCCCGCTGCTCGCGCCGATCGCCGGGCTGGACATGAAGGCGGGCCTGCAACATGCGCTCGGTCGGCCGGCGCTGTATGTCTCGCTGCTGCGCAAGTTCGTGGCGGGACAACGGGAGTTCCAGGCGCAGCTGGTCGCGGCGCTGGAACAGGCGGACTGGCAAACGGCCGAGCGACTGGCGCATACGCTCAAAGGACTTGCGGCGCAGATCGGCGCTGCGGTGCTGCACGGTGAGGCCGGGAACCTCGAGTTTGCCATCCGGCAGCGTGACGACGCGCAAAAGCTCCTGGCCCTGCGAACAGCCGTCTCAAACCAGTTGTCTGAACTGATCGATTCGATCACGAGTCGCTTGCCGCTGGAGGCGGCGATGCCAGCGACGGAGCCAGTCGATGCCGGTCAGTTGCAGGCGCTTTGCACGCGCCTGGCAGCGCAGTTGACGGGCGACGACTTCACCAGTGGCGACACCGTCGAGGCCGGTGCCGAGTTGTTGCGCGCCGCCTTGGGCGCGTATTTCGAGCCGATGGCCGATGCTGTTCACAACTTCAATTTCGCAAGCGCTCTGGACTTGCTTCGCAAGGGCGTCGCTGATCGTGATATTCGAATTGAATGATTGGCGAAGGCTGGTGCGCCTCAGTCTGCCTGCTGCGGTATCCAGCCCGCCTTGCGCTTGGCCAGAAAGGCGGCGAAGCCTTCGCGCGCTTCGCCGGTGCCGCGCACACGGCTGATGGTTTGCGCGCTGAGTTCTCGCACCCCGGCGCTAACCGGGCCGACTTCAAGCTGCGCATAGAGTTGCTTGATTTCGCGTTGCGCCTGCGGCCCGCCGGCGAGCAGTTCGGCCACTGTGGCATCGACGGCGGCGTCGATGGTGTCGAGTGAAGTGACCTGCTGCACCAGGCCCAGCGCCAGGGCCTGCGCGGCTCCTTCCGGGATCTGGGCCTCCTGGACGATCCCAAGCCCTTCCATGTCTGGGGACCAGGCAACCTCGGTGAGCCCCAGCGCATCCCGCTGCTGAGCCGCCTCCTGCTTTCGAAGGTGCCCGTGACGCGGACCCCCGTGCAGGTCGCCGGCCGCACCTGGGAGATCTCCCTGGAGCCCGGTCCTGCGTTCATTGAGACCCATCTCCAGAAGTCCCACTGGCTTGTGTTCCCTGTGGGATTCCTGCTCACCGGGCTGCTGACCTTCCTCTTCCAGCTGGTGTATCTGCAGAAGCAGCGGGCCGACCGGCTGGTGGAGGCCCGCACCCAGGCCCTGAAGGAGAGCCTGTCACGTCTGGGCTCCCGCGAGTACGACCTGCGGCTCCTGCTGGACTCCACGGCGGAGGCCATCTACGGGCTGGACCTCCAGGGTTGCTGCACCTTCTGCAACCAGGCCCTGCTGCGGATGCTGGGCTATGACAGCCCCGAGGAACTCATCGGCCGGAACATGCACGACCTCATCCACCACACCAAGGCCGATGGCAGCGCCTTCCCCGTGGTCGACTGCCGCCTCTTCCAGGCCTTCCGGGAGGGGGTGGAGACCCACGCCGATGACGAGGTGGTGTGGCGGGCTGATGGCACCTCCCTGTCCGTGGAGTACTGGTCCTTCCCCCAGCGCAAGGATGGCCAGGTCATCGGGGCCGTGGTTACCTTCATCGAGATCACGCAGCGGCTGCGGGCCGAGGGCGAAGCGCGCCGCCAGCAGACCATGGTCCAGAACCTGCTGGACTCCATCCCCGACCTGATCTTCTTCAAGGATCTGGAGGGGGTGTACCACGGCTGCAATCCACCCTTTGCCGCCTTTGTGGGCAAGCCCCGCGAGGCCATCATCGGCGCCACCGACTTCGACCTCTTCGGCCCCACGGTGGCGACCTTCTTCCAGGAACAGGACCGGCTCATGCTGGCGGAGGGCTCCCCGCGCCACAACGACGAGTGGGTGCGCTACCCCGATGGCAGCCGAGCCCTGCTCGACACCCTCAAGACTCCGCTGCGTGGCCCCACGGGCGACCTTGTGGGCTTGCTGGGCATTAGCCGCGACATCACCTCCCGCAAGCTGGCGGAGCAGGGGCTGCTGGAGAAGGACCAGCTGCTGGACGCTCTGAACTGGGCCTTGGTGAGCCTCCTGGATGCCGTGGATT
>Ga0214165_1000974_pt1 | contig 17376 bp, 15 predicted proteins | sample TroBogypolimnion_34_FD_153004 | JGI IMG/M metagenome (GOLD analysis project Ga0214165, IMG submission 153004) | Freshwater microbial communities from Trout Bog Lake, WI - Practice 03JUN2009 hypolimnion v3 | ecosystem: Environmental > Aquatic > Freshwater > Lake > Hypolimnion/Profundal zone ... | reverse complement strand
TAGATTCTGTGCATTAGTAAAAGCCTCTTCACGCGCAGCTGCTAAAGACTGTGCTTGCGCACGACTACTAGCTAGCTGACTATCTAAGTCTTTTGCCCAACTCACAATCTTTTGATGCTCTTCTTCTTTAGCTTGGATGACGCGACGGGCTTCGTCTATAGCAACATCCGTGGATTTTGCCCAGGCTGCATAATTTTGGTATTGCGCCAATAGGTCTAACTTATTCGGATAAAAAACCGAGGGAGATACCTCGGGCAAATATTTCGTATTCGCAGCGCAAACGGCAATATAGTAAACAGGCTGTGGCAACCTAGCTGTTTCTGGCTTAATAACTTTCCCGTCATCAGTCCAGGCCTTGAAGTAGTCCTTATTCTGATCAATAGACTTGATAACTGATCCGATTTGTAAGCGCTGGCCAAAATATTCGACCGCCTTAAATTGTTTTTTTAATAAACTATCAAATTCAGAAAAATCTAATTCTTTTACATGAAAGTGATTTTGATATTGCCCATTCTTGCTATAGACTGACTTATTGGGTGAGGAGATGATTAGAATTCCATCGGGTCTTAAAACCCGACGAATTTCTTCGAGCATTTCAGATTGCTCATATAAATGCTCAATCGTCTCAAAGGATACGACGACATCAAAAGCGGCATTTTGAAGCGATAGCTTAGATGCGCTACCCTGTTGAAAATGTAAGTTTTCAGCTTTATTACTATATCTTTTTTGCGCATGAGTAATTACTTCGTTTGATAAATCAACACCTAGCACGGCACTGGCATATTTGGAAAGCATGAAGGAGCCGTATCCCTCTCCGCAGGCCAGATCCAGCACCACTTTATCCTTGACCAACTCTAAAGCAAGCGCATAGCGATGAAAGTGCTCAAGGCGTATTTCACCTTGTAAATTTGGCTCAAAACGCTCGCCGGTAAATGACTTTAACAATTAACCCTCCGCACTAATATTAATTCGAATATCCTGCATACCCAATCCGATTAACCCGTCAATGACACTCGTCTTTTGAACCTTTAAAATCATGGCCTCGTGTACCCAATGGTGTTGATAATGATTTTCCTGCGTGCCAGAAGCGATTGCAGGCGAAATACTGTAATCGCCAGATCTTAAATAAGGCAGTCTAAACTTGAATGTAGCGGTAATCAAAGCCCCTTGAGACGCATATAGAGGCTCATTCATATAGCTTATGTAAGTATTATCACAGAATAAAACTTGTCCTAAACGATCTTTTATCTGAAATCCCACAATTGGGTTCAGAATTTCTTTATTGGCCAGCGCATGAATTTCGATGATAAGAATTTGCCCACCCACAGCCCAAGATAAGGACCTTTGATTTTCATCCTTGAGATAGATGCCTATTATTTTCGCGTCTCCAGTGCCAAAATTATCTCCCTCATCCTTAAATTGAATTACTTCAATTTCGTTTCTCAAATTAGAGCCATTGAAGATCAAATCCCGCTGATCAAAAAAATCTTGAGGTGAGGCAACATTTTTCCCATCCTTAAATAATTGATTATTTTGAGCAATATTTCGCTGGTACTGTACCTCTGGGGTTTTTGAGGAGCTCAATTCCAAAAGATACTCCTTGATAACCTCCTGGGGATCACCACTTATTAAAATCTCACCATCTTTCATCAACACTGCTCTAGTGCACAGATTTAATATGGCCCCTGTGTCATGACTACAGAATAAGAGGGTGCCATTTCTAATAAATTCACGCAAAAAACGCATACACTTTTGAACAAAGAAAGCATCCCCTACTGAAAGCGCCTCGTCTATTACCAAAATATCCGCATCCACGTGCGCAATTACTGCAAATGCTAACCTAACAACCATTCCAGTGGAGTAAGTCTTAATTGGCTGATCAATAAATTGCCCAATATCTGCAAATGAAATAATGTCCTTTATCTTTTCGGTGACGGCATGCTCATCCAATCCAAAAACTGCGCCATTAAGATAGATGTTTTCACGGCCTGTAAATTCTGGATTAAAACCGGAGCCAAGCTCTAATAGAGCCGCCACCTTACCATTAGTGGTTGATAAACCACCAGTTGGATTTAGAGTGCCACAAATTAACTGGAGTAAAGTTGACTTACCACTACCATTTTTACCAATAATTCCAACTATTTCACCTTTTTTAACTTCAAAAGATGTGTTTTTAACTGCCCAAAATTCCTTTCCATAATCCGTGGGCTTTAGTCCTACAGCCTTTTGCAATCGAGGAATAACCATCTTTTTCAGGCGATCGTGTGGACGATCATAAATGTAGTGGCATTTACTTAAATTTTGGACACTAATCACTACTTCAGAGGACATCCGAAAATCCTTTGCGCGTTTTTTGGAACCAAAAAAAACCTAAAAATGCAACTAGCAAAGACATGCCCCAATAGATAATTAATAACTTCATACTTAATTCGGGAGTGATGCCCCAAAATAAAAAGTCTCGCGTAAGTTGCACAGGAATCGTAAGTGGGTTTAATAACATCAATGACTGATACTGTGTTGGCAATAAAGTAATGGGGTAAAAAATTGGCGATAGAAACATACAGGCCATCACCATAATTCCTATGATCTGGCTGATATCGCGTAAATACACTCCCAAACTTGCCAGTATCCATGAAATACCCATCACCATTAGGCAATAGGGAAAAACAATTAAAGGCAAATACAGTAGAGTCGAGGGAGGTGTGCCAAAAAAAATAAAATAGGCCATTAACCATACTATTAAGCTAATGAGGCCATGAAACAATGCAGAATATAGATTTACCCAAGGTAATATTTCCAAGGGAAATATAACTTTTTTAACATAATTAGAATTATTTAAAATTAATTTTGGTGCTTGAGTTAAGCATTCAGAAAAAATGTTAAAAATCAGCAGGCCAGTAAACAGAACAAGGGCAAATTCTGTCTTAGAATCACTTTGCGGACTCCATCGGGAGCTAAAAATCTGACTAAAGACAAAAGTATAAATTGCCAGCATTAACAGAGGGTTAAAAAAAGACCATAAAATACCAAAATATGAGCCTCGATAACGCGCAACTATCTCGCGCCTACTTAATATATAAATAAGAGAATGATTGCGCCAAAAGCTAGCAACCATTTCTCTTGGGGTGGCAGAAAAATTTTGCATTAAATCTTTTTAAAAATTGCGGCTAACAAAAGACTTATTGTCCCACGCCAAGTTTGTCGATAAAGACCGGCAACCTCTAAAAGCCTTAAACGACCCTTCAAATCGGCATTCCGCATTTTTCCAAATAACTCGAGGGTTTCTTGGTTTCCACGACTTAAAAGGGGTCCAGCAGAAGACAAAGCCGCAATATTCATATCGCACCAACGTCTAAATTGCCCCTTAAATATCATCGAAATACGCTCAACCCTCGCACCAAAAGAGGTATTTCCGCCCACTAGAGCACCCTTGTGCTGACGATACAAAATTTGCGGAGTCGGATCATAAAAAACAACGCCCCCAGCCCCCGTCGAAAGCTGATACGCCCACCAGTCATGAGAGGGATGATCAACAGCACCCGCTTTTTCCAGTAAATTTTTCGTTTTTTGATTAAAAACCATGGTGTTACCACCGGCAATACTCTGAATCAGAGCATTTCGGAAGGTTCTTGGGAAAGAAAACAGGGGTGAATGCCCTATTTTTTTAAGCATTTCATCCACATAAATAGTGCGTCCGCAATAGATATATGGAATCTCATCCCCTTGATTTTGTTGGATATTTTTTATTGCCACCGAGAGTTTTGTTGGCAGCCAAACATCATCTTGATCGCAAAATGCGTAAAAATTAGCCGAAATACTGGTATCACAGGCCAAAGACAAGAAATTTGCACAATAACCTTGTTTCGGACCAGTGCGAATTTCTAAACTGCCCCGCGGCCATCGGTCTCGATAGCGATTGAGAACTGTTAGGGTATCGTCGGAAGATCCATCGTCGCTGGCAATAACAATCCAATTTTGATGGAATTGCCGCTCCAAGGATTCAAGCTGCTCAGCAAGAAACTGGGCTCCGTTGTAGGTTCCCAGCAAAATGGCAACGCTGCAACTTTCATCATCTTGGGGAGGAGGTCTATTGGTCATAAATGCTTTAATTTCAGATTGATCATTATAACTTTTATAACCTGAAGAAGCCGGATACCCCCCTTCGATTAGACCATGAATATGATATGGATGCCAAAACCATGAGGCGCCAAGCGTGGCTATTTAAACTTATAGGTCACCTATAATCTACAGATGCCAGGTCTACTAGTCGCCTTTATAAGCTCCTTTATTTGCACGCTTCTTATTATTCGCTTTGAGCATTTGCATGGGCATATTTCTGGGGATATAGATTTTTCTGCTCCTCAAAAATTTCACACCAATGCCGTGCCTCGGATCGGTGGGATTGCAGTTGCCCTAGCCATTACTTTAGCAATCATTTTTAGATTCAATAAAAGCCCCAATCCCTATATCGAACTTCAGTTTTTAGCATGCGCTCTCCCTACTTTTGCAATTGGGACCGCCGAAGATCTGACAAAAAAAATCGGGGTTAAAGTTAGGCTATTTTTTACTGCTATATCAGCCGCTCTAGCTATTTATTATCTAGATGCATTGATTACTGGCTTTGGAATACCATGGATAGATAATATTTTTTTGCTGCCAGGTGTTGCCGTTGCATTTACCATCCTGGCTATTACTGGCTTAGCTAATGCATTTAATATAATTGACGGGTTCAATGGCCTTGCCTCAATGGTGGGCATTATTTCCTTAACTGCTATTGCCTATATTAATTATCTAGTTGGGGACTTGCAATTCTTTTCTCTAAGTCTTGCAATGATTGGGGCTATATTGGGTTTTTTCATCTGGAACTACCCCAAGGGCCTGATCTTTTTGGGTGACGGAGGCTCATATCTAATTGGATTTTGGATTGCATCTCTTAGCATTTTACTGGTGGCACGACATCCTACCGTATCGCCATGGTTTGCTCTTTCAGTAAATGCATATCCAGCGCTTGAAACCTTATTTACTATTTATCGCAGAAAAATTCATCAAGGAAGAAGCCCGGGTGAGGCGGATGGAATGCACTTCCATACATTAATATATCGCAGAGTCTTGAGAATGCAATTTGATATAGAAAATCCTAAATCAAACAACTCTAGAACATCACCATATCTATGGATCTTGTCTGGCTTACCAGTCATGGCTAGCATGTTGTGGTGGAACTCAACTCCAGCCCTGGCTATCTGTTGTCTTTTATTTATTCTGGGCTATTTATGGCTTTATCAAAAAATCGTCAGATTTAAAACTCCACGCTGGTTACGCTTTTTTTGAGCTCAAGGCGGCTACGATTTGCTTGGCTGCCCTTTCGGTAGAAAACTGATATTGCGCTAAATCTTTACATCTATTATGTATTTGCTGATCTACATCAAGCATATTTAATAGTTTTTCGGCGGCGTCCCTCAATTCCAATACCTCATCATTTGTTACGGTAACCCCAACTCGATTTTGAGAAATTAATTCGATTAAATCATTACCGGGATTTACCTTTGCAAGCACTGGTAAACCAAATTTCATATAGGAAAGAAATTTCCCGGGAATATTTTGAGTCTTATGCCTGCTATCCAATGAAACTATTCCAACTGAACATTGCGAATAAAGGAAAGGCATCTGACTCGGGTCAATTTCAGGGTAATAAAGAACATTTTTTAAGCCCGCTGAAAAAGCCTGAGACTTCAGATGCTCAAGATTATCGCCCCTACCTACGAATAAAAACCCCACATCAGAACGGTTTTTAAAAAAAATTGCTAAATCTAGAATAGATTGCAAATTCTGGGCAATACCCATATTGCCTGCATAGACCAATATCTTTCGCCCAGAGAGAATAGTTTGAGAAATATCTATAGAACAGGGGGCAACGGAACCGGAAGAAATCCAAGTCCAAAGAACCTCGATCTTAGACTGAATACTGATAGGTAGCGTAGAGAAGAATGGGGCATTTCCAGGCGATTGAATGCCAATAACATCTGCAACACTGTACTGATAATGCTCTACACATCGCAAAATAAAATAGTTAATTCCTTTTTTCATGAGGCCTAAATCTAAAGCCCATCTTGGAAATATATCTCTCAAAATTAAATAACTTGGGCATTGAAATTCTTTTACTAGCCGCTTAACTAATGGTCCAAAAAAAATAGAGGGGGAGTACCAAATTACCCCATCCAGATGCTTGGGCAAGATATTTGCACTTTTTACACGTGAAAAAATGAGGAAAGGGTTGATAAATTCAGCCAATGCTCTTCTTATATATCCTGCGCCCTTAGTTTTAAGCGTCCCCACTTCAATTAATTGATATTCATGCGTCCTCTTAACACTCACACCATTATGAATGCCATTTACTGGAATCAGCACAGAAACCTGATGCCCTAGCTGATGAAGCTCAACAGCCAGTTCGTGCATATGTATAGCAGCCGAAGTTCGCATTGGGGGAAATGCATCCGCTATCAACAATAGATCCACTTAAACTCCGAAGTTAAATTAAGCAGACTACTTATAGTTACGCGTTTTATTGCCGCGCTTATCGTGGAGACCACGTTTTTTCCATAAGGCGCTATGCGGATCATTGATGGTAATTTGGGAATCAGGCCTTGGATCTTTAGTGTAATAATACAAAATAATAGACTTTCTTAATTCATCTTTAGGGAAATTAAGGGGGGCGGGCAGGCCATGAAAGCTTTTGTCATGACTATCAAATATGATGAGGCGATTTAAAAGAGGTGCCACCTCTTTTAAACATTTTTCTCCTTTTTCATCATAAATTCCAAACTCTCCGCCCCAGCCGGACTGCCAGTTTGGATTTAAATAAACCAAAGCATTTAATCTACGATTTAATCCTGTTGCATCATGATAATTACCATCAACATGCACATCAAGCAATCCCCCTGCTTTGGTTACATTGAGGCCGCCACCAGTAAAATAGGGATCAGGAATTATCTTGGGTATTTCAAATTTTTCACTCATTGCCATTAAAAAACAAGAGCTATTTAAAATACGAACGGCATCCACTATGCCTTCAGGAATATCGAACTCCGACCCCCATGTAGTTCGATACTTAATTTCGATATCCGCTTCATTAGCATGTTCCCACGATGAATCATTAATATCAGGGAAATTTTTTAAACACTCATAAACCAATGAATCACTAAAAAATTCATCAATAACCAAATGTTTATAGGGGGTCTCAAAGTAATCGACATTCAGTTTGGCATCAATAATTTTTTGTGCGCAGAGCTGAGCTTCTATATTCAGTTGTTTTTGCGTAAATCCCATAATTTTTAATAAGGCCTTATTTTTTCCAAACTTTTCTATTCACAAAATCTGTGTAGCTTTGGATGATTCTTAGAATCTTTATAGAAACATTAGAAACATCATAGTCCTTCACTATCAAAAGATCTCGAAATTGGCCTCGTTTTTGATTTTCTAAAATCGATAAACACTGATCTATTCGAGCGTAATCTAAGCCCACCATCATCACTGTCGCCTCTTCAAACCCCTCTGGGCGCTCATGGACTTCACGTAGATTTAGTGCGGGGAAATTAAGGATAGATGCCTCCTCTGTAATGGTGCCACTATCAGATAGAACACATTTTGCTTCGGTTTGGAGTTTTACGTAGTCCAAAAAACCGAACGGCTTACAAAAATTCACTAATGGGTGAATGTCAAGGCCCAGTGCATCAAGTTTTTTTCTTGTTCTTGGATGGGTAGAAAAAATAATTGGCAATGACCTTGATTCCGCCAATTGATTCAAAGAAGATATCAACTTTTTTAATCCGCCTTCTGAATCTACGTTTTCCTCACGATGAGAGCTTACCAAAAAATATTTATGGGATTCAAGCCCCAGCACCTCAAGAATTTTTGAACCTTGAATTTTGGGGAGATAAAAGTCAATAACCTCCTTCATTGGGCTACCGGTTTTAATGACTTGATCGGGAGGGAAACCCTCCTTAAGTAAATAATCGCGCGCAATGTCGCTGTAAGTTAAATTAATATCTGACGTATTGTCGACAATTTTTCGATTCAATTCCTCTGGGACCCTAAAGTCATAACATCGATTTCCGGCCTCCATATGAAATATTGGAATTTTTCTTCTCTTTGCCGCAATTGCTGCCAAGCAACTATTTGTATCTCCCAAGATGAGCAAAGCCTCAGGTCGATATTTTTCAAACACTTTATCCGCTTCGATGATGACATTTCCAATGGTGGCAGCCCCCGTCTCACCAGCAGCATTCAAAAACATGTTGGGGCGCCTAATACCAAGCTCTTCAAAAAATACTTCATTAAGCTCATAATCATAGTTTTGACCAGTATGCACAATAGTATGTTCGCAATACTGATCCAATAAAGCCATCACACGGGAAAGGCGAATAATCTCGGGCCGAGTACCGACCACAGTCATTACCTTAAGCTTATTCATTGACGGCATTTCGAATAATGTCGAGCTTCATAAGCGTTTTTTTTACACCCACTACATCAAGGCGCTCAGTGTTATGAGAGGTGTAATCATCTATAGAATCCATATCAAGCTCACCTTCGACAAAATACTTGCCATAATTCAAATCCCTTGAATCTGAAGGAATTCTAAAATACTGCCCCAGATCCTCTGCCCTTGCCATTTCCTCCCGAGACACCAAAGATTCAAATAACTTTTCCCCATGTCTTGTACCGATTGTTTTTACCTCAGCCTTGACTCCAAACATCTCCTTCATGGCTTGCGCCAAATCTCCGATTGTTGAGGCGGGGGCTTTTTGCACGAAAATATCCCCGGGTCTAGCATGCTCGAATGCATACATCACCAAATCAACCGACTCGTCCAAAGTCATCAAAAACCGCGTCATATTTGGATCAGTAATTGTTATTTCTTTACCAGCTTGAATTTGACTTAAAAAAAGTGGGATAACCGACCCTCGTGACGCCATAACGTTGCCATAACGAGTGGCGCATAAAACTGTCTTACCCGGTTTGCACATTCTGGATTTAGCTACCATAACCTTTTCCATCATAGCCTTGGATATTCCCATGGCATTAATTGGATAAACAGCCTTGTCTGTACTTAATACAACACAGCGATAAACATCATGTGTTATTGCTGCCCGCATAACATTCTCGGCACCAAGAACGTTGGTTCTAATAGCTTCCATTGGATAAAACTCACATGAGGGTACCTGCTTTAGAGCGGCTGCATTAAATACATAATCTACACCCTCCATTGCATCAGAAATGCTATCGTAATTGCGTACATCGCCTACATAAAATTTGACTTTTTCATTCTTAAGGGCAATCCGCATATCTTCTTGTTTTTTTTCATCACGGCTAAATATACGAATTTCACCAACATCATGCTGCAATAATCTTTGTAAAACAGTATTACCGAATGATCCTGTCCCACCGGTAATTAAGATAGTTTTGTTTTTAAGCATGTATAGAGTCTTTGAAAAGATTGCGATTTTAAAAATAAATTATAGAAATTGGTGCATTTCTTGAATTAATTGGGGCCATTTTTTTGGCATAAATCCAGTGCTATTCCTAAAGCGCGATGAATCAAGAGACCTATCAATCTTAACCTTATCGTCCAAATTAATAACAATTTCTTTATTGTAAGTTTTAGCAATAAGCGTCAATAAGTCAAATTTGTTTATTGGAAAACCAGACAAATGATAAACCCCATTCAAGCTCGGATTTGTAAATACGAATTCATCTAGAATTCTTGCTATTTCTACGGTGGGTAGTCCAGAAAATATAGCTTTTGAATAACCCTTGATGGGATCATTTTGCGACAAAAACCAATTTACTAGGCTATGAGCTCCACTCAACTCATGTCCAATAATAGATGTTCGCAATGTCAAGACATTTGTCTTGCCTGCAACCTCCCCCAAATATTTACTGCGTCCATATAAGTCATTGGCATCAGGGAAATCACCCTCAAGATACAAACCTTTTGCGCCAGAAAATACACAGTCCGTACTAAAGTGAATTAACCGAGCCTGCTGTTTTGTACATAAATCAGCCAACTGATGAGGCAAAAGCGAATTTATTGGAATCGCCACCAAAGGATCGTCAGACTCATTTAATTGTTTTACAATGCCTACGCAATTAATTACGATATCCGGCTTAAATAATTCAAATGCATAATTAACACTCTCAACATTCTCCACATCAATACCAGGAATTAGCTTATTCCAAAGATCGGCAGTGAAAAAAGTTTTACCTTGATTAGATCTAATGGTACCAGCAATATCTATGTGTTTTTTCGATGCAAAAAAACGAAGCAAAGTACTTCCAAGCATGCCTGTAGCGCCTAAAATTAAAACTCGGACTGGCTTTATCTGCATTTAACTTTCCAATATTAATGAAATTACCTGCCGTGAGATGAGGATTCTTCATTAAGCATTTCCGCTATAAACTCTCGAGCCGTATGAACCTGAATCTCACTCATATTGCTACCCAAGAATCTTTTTACGGCACGTGCTATAGAGATAGGTGATGACGGATCAAAAGTTTGGCATGGATTGCAAATATCGCGCACGTAATCTAACTCAGGCGCCAAAATTGGCAAATTAATTCCATGCGCCTCAACAAGCGGCAATCCAAACGACTCAGACAGCGATGGGAAAATAAGGGCCTTTGTTTGGTGATAATATTCAATCACAGATTCGTGAGATAAATAGCCAACGTTTTCAATTTTTGCACCACTCCTATTGCAATATAGTTGCTTCTGCACATTCACTTCCTTATCGCGATCGGCAAGCGTAATAACTAGCGACGGAAATATCCCCTCATCCGCCAAAATTTCCCATGCTCTAAATAAATTGACATGGTTTTTGTGAGCAACCCCATCCGCTGGAAATACGAAATCCCACTTTTTAAATCCTGCCGATACACTTTCCAACTCCATTTTTGCAAATGGAAAAATTATGCAATCGGGTAATTTATATTTATCCCATTTACGCCACCATTCGTTCAGCGCCCGCTTCATTGAATAAGTTTGCACAAAATATCTTGATATATGATGCCGAAAGGTTCGAAAAATCCACCTTTCGATTGTTAAGCGAATGGCCACCCTCAAGGAAAAGCCTACCGATAATTCCCCGCCCAAGTAATGCTTGTTTTGCAGGCAGACATATACCGTTGCTTTACTAGGAAATACTGGGGGAAGGCCGTTAAAACACAACAGCAAACTGTCTTTAATGCCAGCCCTCCAAAGTAGAAACTCCGCCTTTATACGAGAATAAATAGTTGGCTTAACCCAAAAAACTTGATCTAAACATTTCGGCAAAACAAGATTTACCTCAACTCTTTGGTCCAAAAAAGCAATTAAATTTTCTTCCGAGGGCCAGGATGCCAAAAACTCTTTGAGTAGGATAAGGCCTCCGCCAGTATGGATATTAGGCGCGTACAGAATGAATTTAGAAATTGTCAATTTTGATTAAACCACTCTTAAGTTATGCATTTTTTAAAACTTCAAACTTGCTATTTAAAAGTCCATAGTGAATCAACACAATAAATACCGTTAGATTTGATAAGTAAACAAAAAATTGCTCTGGGTACTGCACTTGGGTTAAATAATACGCCAAACTTGCACAAATTAAGGAAATACACACATACTGTTGGTACAACAATTTAGTTACTAGCAATTCATAAGTAATTCCAAATGCAGTGATAAGACATGTGCCAAAAAAAACCAAAAAATATGAGCCAGATAGCGACAATAAACCGACGTATCCAGGTAACGTGGCAAACAAGTTTGAGCCCTCCTTTCGATACAGCTCAAATCGCTCATAGCTTCCAGAAATCATTTGATAGAGACTGCCAGAACCCTTAGAAGGGTTTTCCGTGATTAATCTCCAAAATGTATCGATAGATGCATTGGGATACGAAACCGCAGCCATTAGAGCCTCGGCCCCCGTCCATCGATCTATAAATAGTCCCACACTTTCTTTCGCATAGAACAAAATCATATGAAGATTTGTGATGCTTTCCCCATAAAAATAATGAATCCTAAATAAAGAAACAGTCAACAAAGACATAAATAAAAATATGACAGAATACAAATATGGTTTGTAGCTAATTTTGTATTTATTTATCCTAATCTGTGTGTAGGTTGCCCCAAAGAGCATCGGCAATCCTTGAATAACAATTGGAGCGCGACTACCTGTCAAAATAGAAAGTAAAAATATTAAAACTAATATTAAGATTGCAATTTGAATCCTAAATCGCTGGTGGTTAGCAATATCGTCCGCCACATATGCCGCCAATACTAGTGAGGCCCCCAGATAAATTAGGAATGAAAAGGGTACGCCCAGATAAAACGGTAAAATATATACAGGTTTAACCCCGATAATGTATATCTTGAGAAGATGATTTATGGCAAATAAAACAAAAATTCCAATTGCGCACCCAAGCCAAATTACCGATTTTATTTTTGGCTCTTTGGGATCATTAAATTCAGTCCCGCCCTCTTTTTTTGACAAAATGAATCCGAAAATAAGACCTGTAGCTCCAATTGCCAAGGCCATCAGAGTGCCATAAAAGAAATACTGCTCCCAGTCAGTTTTCGAACCGGAAAAACTACCGCTTGGCTCGATGTACGGATAATTAAATAATTGATGGGCTAAAACTTTGACACATAATCCTAAAATAAATAGCAATGTCCAGTAAAAATAAAACCAAGAAAATTTGAATATAAATAGCGGAAGACCCATTAGCCCAATTGAAAATATAAAGAACCAGAAGTGGAGGGCAGCAGTAAAAATGGACATCAAAAAATTACGATCGCGCGAGGGCACATTTTGCCATTACCTCCTAAATACTCTATGGATATGCCGTCTTAAGGCGCCTGAAATGATCATCCGCCAAGTATTAAGCTTAATAATGCTCACCGGATTAAGTGCCAATGATTTTATCCATGCAATTAAGGCTGATCGCGCTCTACCTGATTGCCCATGACTCTTTGAGGAGATCAGGTAAGCTCTTGAAAGAGCGCGCCTCTTCAGCGCTGCGCTATTATTTACATCTCTCCAATATTTGAGAGTCACCTCAACTATCTCATTACTCCTCTCGGAAGAGACAGGGCGAAATGCGCCTGACTCCTCATGAACTCGATATAAAGCAAGATTTTTAGGAACCCTAACAAATCGACCCAAGCGAGATGCCCGCAACCAAAATTCGAAATCTGGAACCTGCCTTAAAGACTCATCCCAACCCCCCAATTCTTCAAAAATCTGCTTCCTAAAAAGGGCTCCTGGACCGGGCTGGCAAATTAAATCGACAATAAGTCGTTTACTGTCATATTCTTCGGCCTCAATATGGCGAAATGAATTTGATGAGCCGTCGATTAATTCAAAATCCACATAAGCAACAACAGCATCGGAATTAACTTGCAAAGCATTTACCAATTCAGTGATAGCTGTTGGTTTTAGACAATCATCAGAGCTTAGATACCCGAGCAATGAACCGCTGGCAATATTCCAACCACGATTTAACGTTGCTGCTTGCCCTATATTAGATTGTTTAATGTACTTCAATCTACCAGCATAAGCCTCAATAATCTGAGGCGTTTCATCGGTCGACCCATCGTCAATCACCAAGTATTCAATATTCGGGTAAGTTTGGGATAGAACGCTATTGATCGTGTGGGCTAAAAATTCAGCTTGATTATAGGTGGGGGTTACTAACGATACGAGAGGCAATACATTCATCTTGTAACCCCCCAGTTAATATCTCGCATAAATTTTTTATAAAAAGCTATCGAGCAAATTATGCTTACAAAAATATACCAAAAAACTCTCAACTCAAGTGAATCAAAAAATACCCCACTGAATGCTATTAAAATAAAAATACTTATCAATAAATTTGATGTGGAAAAAATATGCTTCCAAGGCCATCTCAATAGTTTATTGCATATTATAAACATTAAAAAAAGATCGATAAAAATTCTTATGAGCCAAGAAACTGCGGCACCACGCTCTTGATCGATCTTGATTAACCACCACAATAAGATGCAAAATATCGGAAAAATAGCGCAGTGAACTAAGGCGGTAAATTTTGATTGTCCGATACCTTGAATCAAGGTAAAGGGTATATGTGCCAAGCAATTAATGAAAATACCAAAAGCAAATATTTTCAATAATATGGCGCTATGGATAGAGAAATCGGTTCCAATCCATAAATCCATAATTTCATTTGCAAATAAAACCAGGAAAAGTGTTATTGGTAAGATTACTAGCAAAAGCGCCTGAATACTTTTACCAAATAGATTTTGTAGTTTTTTTGAGTCTCCATGAGAGTGCGCTGCAAAAGTTGGAAATAAAACCGATGTCAAAGCACCAGGAATAATCCAAATTTTAGTAACAATTTCCTGGGGGGTAACATAATAAGCAACTGCTGCTGCTGAAATCATTATCCCAAGCATAAAACGATCTACATACCCCATCAAAGGACTCACCAAATTACTTAAGGTCATCCAACCTCCACTTTTACAAAGAGGTTTTATTAGATCTACGTCAAAAGAAAAAGGCGCTACATTGCAGGGTAATACCTTCTTCATATAAATAAAATGAATTACACAAGCAAGAATGCGGCTTACTGAAAGTACAGCAGTAATTGCGGTTAAATTTGGAAAGCCCAATATAACCACTAAAACTGGTCCAAAAAAAGTAAGCAACCCCATGGGGATGCGAATCAGGTTAATTATCCCAAATGCATGACGAGCTTCAAGCACCCCCCGCATCCCAGATGTCAAAATTATTGCTGGCATAGCAAACGCCATCCAATAGACAGACATTTTCACTTCTTGGTCATTTGGAATTTGTTTTAGGTACTCGGTGCCAAATGGAGCAATTATCACCATGCAAATACCCGCCACTAACCCAAAAAAAAACATTAAAACAAGAGCAGTAAAAACTGTTTTTCCCACCTCAAAAGACTTATCTTGGGCAAACAAACTTGTAACCCGTTGCGTCAACACCCTCCCAAGACCAAGATCAAAAAGTCCAAAATAACTCGTAATAGCCCATACCAGAGTTAGCAAACCAAAACGTGCATCACCGAGCTGGGCTACCAAAAATGGAATTGAGAAAATTGCCGCGATAAGCGGCAATCCAAGCCCCAAAACATTATAAAAAGAATTCTTAAAGATTTTCAAAGTATAAATTTCATAAAATTAAATTTTCAATAAAATTCGACATAAATTCTTATGTTACATTTATCAAGAGCCACTAGCTTAATAAATTCATACCAAGCTAACTTAAGATGGATGTTTTACAACCCAGAATTAAGTGGGAATCGAAAAAAAATTTTTACCGCCGGCAATAAACCCACCTGAAAGAGCAATAAAAAATATTAATTCATCCAGAAATACCTTTTGGCTAATCTCTGTAGTGCACCAAATGTGTGGCGACTCATAACTTACAATAAAACCTTCAATTAAATCAGCTAGTTACAGGTTTTCATTACATCATAACTTGCAAGCTAATTACGCCATAAGGTACAAGTATCGCCAGCAATTACATCATATCTTGCAAGTGTTAATTTATGGAAAAAGTAGTGATTCCCCATATAGGGGATCAAAAGTTACTAGCCAGCCTTGGGATAAATATTTTTGGAATAAGTGGGTATGGGTCTGCTGATGGTGCGGTCTTACCTAGATAGAGCAAGAGGCATCTAATGGATAGCCTATTTGATGGTTTAACTCTGGTTGACACCCATCAAGACTTGGCTCGAAACATCATTTCCCTTATTGAGAGCGAAAATCTTTTCGATGATTTGAGTAATTCCCCAAAAGACTGGGAAACCGCTCAAATGGTTGAGCTTGACCACAAGCCATCCCCATTTGAATCGCCTGTGCCTGCAATACATCGCCCATTCGAGGATGCTGTATGGGACAACGCCATTACTTATCCATTTAAGCATTGGATGCGTAGCCGTTTTTCAGATGGCTCTTTTGGGGTTTGGTACGGTGCAGATTCACTAGAAACCAGCATTTATGAATCAGCGCATCATTGGTATGTCGGACTCCTAAGTGATGCCGGATTTAATCGACCAGGCGCATATGTTGAACGCAAGATCTATTGGGTTAGGTGTGACGCTGCATTAATTAATCTCAAAGAAAAGGTTCTGTCTCACCCCCAATTAATGGATCCAAATGACTATAGCTACACCCAAACCGTTGGGGCTAGATTGCATCATGAGGGGCATCCAGGGCTTATTACAAGATCTACCAGGAACCTAAGTGGTGATACTTTTGCAATACTAAAGGCCCAAGTACTTTCAGCCCCCCGTCATGCAGCCTATTACTCTTATGAAATAGCTGATGACTCCATTCTGGTTAAGTTGAACGGAAGATCTCTGGTTTTGAAAATTCCTAAGTATTAATTTTTGAGCCCATCGCCATATACCCGCCCCAAATATACGTGGAAACCAAAAGATGTCGCTCACACAACAGTACCAAAAAGTAAAAGATAGTGTGGTTCAAGTTTTAGCCCTTAATGGTAATGACACCATAAGCTCTGGATCTGGCTCGGTAATAGGTAAAGGCCGCCATGTCCTTACTTGCGCACACTGCGTAATTAATGGCGCACAAATGGCCATTGCTGATCCCAGAAACCCCGGCGTAGCGCTGCACGGAAAGACTATTTTCATAGACCAGTCAAATGATATTGCCCTACTTGAGTTTCCTCACTTTATTGGCTCACCGGTGATTTTTGCGAACAGCAAAACATGCTCAATAGGAAATAGTGTTTTTACTGTGGGATTTCCAATGAACATCATGGAGCCAGTTTTATTCTCCGCTCACATAGCTAGCTTAACCCCTAACTACCTAAGAGTTGATGCCTCCGTAAATCACGGCAACAGTGGAGGGCCACTCTTTAATTCTTCCGCGGAGCAAATAGGGGTTGTAAATGCTAAGCATGGGTCGCTATCAGCCTACTTATCCCAACTTATGAATGCTCGTCCGGGGGCATCCATAAACATTTCAGGGATAGACCCAGTACAAACCATTCAAATTTTAATCAGTGAAATGCAGAAGAATCTAAACCTGGGAATAGGTTACGCAGTCCCAACATCAGTAATTAAGCCGCTACACGGAATACTAAGCGTAGCCATTCCTTAGTTAAGCCACTAGTTTTAAAAAATCGACTTAAGGAAGCTGACCAACTTGAAGGTTATGCGGTAGAAACTTGCAGGTTATGCGGTAAAACTTGCAGGTTATGGGTCTACACACATCTATGTATTTAAACAGAATTTCAGGTTTCCGCCTAAAGTCTTCTCTTTATATCCAAATAGGTATATCAGATGCACTTTTGAGTATTTGAAGTTATATCCCAA
>Ga0214165_1000973_pt1 | contig 17380 bp, 17 predicted proteins | sample TroBogypolimnion_34_FD_153004 | JGI IMG/M metagenome (GOLD analysis project Ga0214165, IMG submission 153004) | Freshwater microbial communities from Trout Bog Lake, WI - Practice 03JUN2009 hypolimnion v3 | ecosystem: Environmental > Aquatic > Freshwater > Lake > Hypolimnion/Profundal zone ... | reverse complement strand
GTGTGCCTCCTCGTGCGCCTCCTGTTCAACCTCCCATCCAGCCTCCTATTAATCAAGCTCCTCCTATTCCTAATTTCCCTCCTCCTCCAATCCAGCCTCCTATTAATCAAGCTCCTCCTATTCCTAATTTCCCTATTTTTAATGTTCCTCCTGTTCAACAATATTTCCTTAGTATCAAAGATTTTATAAGTCATTTAAATACGCTTGCTACTATTGGTGAAATTAAAAGATATTTTGATGCTGGATTTCTTGGTGTAAACCCTGCTTCGTTTACAAGAATCAATACAAAATCTATATACGATACTGTTCTTTCTAAACTCAATGACCCAAATGAAAAAGAAAGATTAACAGACTTATGTATTAAAACGGCACAAGCAACTTCGGGTAGAAGCACATCAACTCCTGTTCCTAACAATTTTATGATTGCTGAGTATTATGCTATTGCTACTATAATTAACAGTTATATGAGTGTTCATAGTGGTAATGGTTTCAAATCAACGAAATACGGGCGTGGACTTGCTGGCAAAAAAGCATCGGACCGCATGGAGTTTGACCACTTATACGTGGATTTAGGTAAATTAAATGACAATGTTTTATCAATCAAATACACCAAGAATGGTAACAAAAAATTAGAATTAGCTGTTTCTGATGCTACCAAGATGGTTATTCTTCAAATGCTTTTGAATAAATTCACATTTAGCACTTATGATAAGTTAACGGATAAGGAGAAAACTGTGGTTTCTTTTTTGAATAATATGCTTACGCTTGTTCCTCACGAACAATTAATTCCAAATCCCATCGATAGCCTTTATGAAAAGTATAATATTTTGCGTGGTGAAATATCTGCTGGCAATGATAACGGAAAACTAAAAATAGATTTGAAAGCAGTAGCCTTCCAGCTACATAAATACAAAAAAATAAATTCGTCTCAGTTGCGTAATTTGGTCTTTGAATTGGAGCATTAAATCCACCTTTAAATCCACCTTTAGAAAAGCTGGAGGGAAATATTTAATAAATAAGTAGTGTGTTTATTTATTAAATTGGGTTAGCCTTTCCCTCCAGCTTTTCTAAAGGTGGATTTAAAGGTGGATAATTAGACATCATAATCTTCATAATAGCCAGTAAAGTTACGTGATATTTTAGTTCCCTGTGGGCATATGTTGGTAGTGATTTTCATAAAATTATTTTCATCTTTGATAATACTCTTGTAAATCGGTTCTAATTGTTTTTCTTTGTTATCATATTCGCTTAAAATAAGATTAATATCTTTACGTTGTGTGAGACGAAATAAAAGAAGATAGGTAAGTTGGTTACGTAATGGCTTGGGAACACTATAGTAATTTTGACTTAAAAGAAATATGGTTATTCCCTTTTTTCTCCCATATGTTAAATAGTCGGTAAGATTGTGACACTTGGCCATCTCTGTCATTTGGTCATCTAGAACAATTAATATTTTTTCTTCAGCATCCATACCCTTTCTTAAATCTTTGAGTGTTGGTAATTCTGTAAGTGTGCTGTGAAACTCAACTCGCCCCTTTAGGCCTTTGTTTAGTAAATCATAAAGATGTTCTTTTTCTTTGTAATATACAATTACACGACTAAATAAATTTGGAGACAACCTGATGTAATGAAGCAGTGCTTGTGTTTTCCCGCTGCCTGTAGTTCCACAACATAAAATTCGTGAATTTGGTTTTATTCCTGTAGCCGAGTAATCATAATTATCTTGTTTTCCCATTAGTTCTTTTGATTTTGGAGTTTCAAACCAATTAAAAAGGTCACTATTATTTTCCATGTGATATAATACGAAAATATTTAAAATTTTCCATATTTACACATATTTAGTAATATTGGACTCTAATAACAATTTAAGTTTCTAAAGACAAAATAAAATATCTGGTTCTATTATATAATGTCCTATGTTAATTTAGACCAATTTCTTACCAATCCAAGTTTTAATTCAGGATTATTCAACGAAAATGTTACTAACAGTGTCCTTACTTATTCCAATCAGCAAATTTCTGGTATCAAAACTTTTACTGGAATTATTGACTTAACAGACCCACTACATACAGATTTAGTTGTTTCTGGTAATACTTCGTTATCTGATGTAACTGTTAATGGAACTATTACGAATACAAATTTATCAAACCAACTTGCCCTATTGGCGACTGACAGCGAAGTTGTTCATTTAGCAGGAACGGAATCCATTACTGGAACAAAAACATTCACAAATGCTACGTTTGGCTCAAGCAACGCAAATACATTAGTAGTTAATTCGTCATCGACCTTTAATAATAATGTTATATTGGGTTCAACCCAAGCGGATACTCTCGTTATTAATGCTACAAGCAATTTTGAAAATAGTGTGACAATTGGTTCAAGTCAAGCAGATACGCTCACAGTAAAAGCTACTCCAACGTTTCAAAATGGGATATCTATTAGCGGGGCATCCACTATTGGTTCGTCGTCAGCCGATAGTATTACTTTTTCAGGAACTCCCAGTTTTTCAACAGGTATTACCGTAGGTGGAGCTATTGAATCTAATGGATTAATAAATGTTGGGAAATCTTTATTTAGTAATGGAACTATGGCAAACGCATTACTTCAATACGCGAATCCATTATCAGGAGTAGGAACTTTTACTGAGGTTGGAACAGATGGCTATATTTACACCTACGGACCTACTTCGGATTTAAATTCGCAACAAATGTTACGTTGGAGTAATAATCCAAACGCAAACGTGACATCATTTATGGGTGAAATAGTTTGCACTAGTATTGTATCTGGATCAGCTTTACAAATCGGGAATGGCGCAAATGGTGGCGGAACAGGAAGTTTAGTTCAAATTAAAAGTATTGGAACATCGGATTTACAATGTGACACTATTTCTATTAATGAAACCATTAATCTAATGCCTATAACCTACATAACCAATTTCACAAGTGACCCACAGTCTCAAATAACAGCGCTGTATACAAGTGGTAATTCGTTAAATGGGAGAATTACTACTTTAGAAAACGATATTCCAAACTTGGCTCCAATAAACGCACCAGTATTTACAGGATTGCCTACTTGCCCAACAGCGACATCAGGTTCAAATGCTACATTCCAAATAGCCAATACACAGTTTGTTTTGGAACAGATTGCTGATTTAGTGAACAGTAGTCCCGCCAATTTATCAACCTTATCTCAAATAGCCACTTCTTTAGGCGACTCAACAAATTTGGCATCCACTTTAACAAATGCTATAGCTCTTAAAGCCGATTTATCCGCATTGACAGCATTTGAAAGCACAACAGCAACGAATTTAGCAGGAAAGCAACCATTACTTAGTTCTTCAACTCCATTAACCGTTTCATCATTTACATCATCTTCTATAGTAGATAATGGCAATCTTTCAGTAAAAGGAAATACTACATTAGGCGACAGTTATACCGACACATTACAAATCAACGCAATAACTACTTTTGCTACACAACCGACATTTAGTGCTGGAAATATTGTTGCTGGAACGGTTTTACAAACCGCAGTTAATGGACTCGCTACGAGTTTTTCCAATAAATTAGATAATTCTACGTATACTACGGACCAAGCTACATTAGTTACATCTTTGGCAGGTAAGCAGCCATTATTAAGCAATACAACAAATTTAACTGTAGGGGGGTTTACATCAAATAGTATTGTTGATAATGGAAATTTAAGTGTAAAGGGAAATACTACATTAGGTGACAGTTATACCGACACATTAACAATAAACGCAATAACTACTTTTGCTACACAACCCACATTTAGTGCTGGAAATATTGTTGCTGGAACGGTTTTACAAACAGCTGTAAATGGCCTCGCTACAAGTCTTTCAAATAAAGTAGATACTACAACGTATGCTAATGATATGAGTTTATTAGCACCAATATTGAGTCCAAATTTCTCAGGAACACCTCAATGTAATAATTGTCTTCCGTTAGCTTATTCGCATACTATAGCAAACACAAACTATGTTGATTCTGCCGTGTCAGTTCTTACCTATTTAGCTCCTACAAATTTGAATACTTTTAAAGAAGTAGCGTATGCCATTAATAATGACCCCAATTACTTTTCAACAGTTAATACAGCATTAGCAGGAAAACAATCAACAATTTCAGGTAGCACAGCATTAACATGCGGTAATTTCCAAAGCTCAAGTATTGTTGATAGCGGTAATCTTTCTGTATCTGGTAATACAATTATTGGGGCTACTTTATCTCCTGATACGCTTCAAGTTAATGCCATAACAAATTTTGCGAGTCCTCCTACAATGCTCGGAACCAACATAACGGGAATTCCTCAGGCAGGGGTTAACGGGCTTTCAACAAGTCTTTCAAATAAGGTTAATCAAACTACATACTCAACTGACTTGGCATTAACAAATGCGTCCATAGCATTATTGGCACCAATATTAAGTCCAGCATTTACATCAATACCTACAGCACCTACAGCATCAGCCTCAACCAATAATACTCAATTAGCTACAACGGCTTACTGCGATAATGCTGTGGCAGTTTTAGTTGGTTCAGCTCCGTCTTACCTGAATACATTAGGAGAAATTGCGACAAGTTTAAACGACCAAACCAACTTAGCGGTCAGCTTAACAACCAATATAGCTTCCAAAGTATCGCAAACCGCTTATGATGCTAATAATATCACATTAAATGCGTCCATAGCAACAAAACAAAATACTATTTCAGGAAGCACAGCGTTGACGTGTGGAAATTTAAGCTCTTCATCCATCACGGATACAGGAAATTGCACGATTCAAGGTAATACGAATATTGGGAATCAAACAACAGATTCGTGTAATTTTTTCACAGGAATGACTATATCAGGATTACAAATAGCCCACGTAACAGGATTATCAAGCACTTTGGCAAATATACCGCAGGCTAACGTATCAGGATTATCAAGCACTTTGGCAACATATACTACCTTATCAGCGGTTCAATCCAATTCTAATACTTTTACGAATGCTTCAAATACTTTCAGCTATCCGCCTTATATGTCTGGCTCAAATATTTCATCAGCAACAATTCCTCAAAATGCGATTAACGGTTTATCTACACTACTTCAATATGTAGATGCTACAAGTTCAATTCAAACGCAACTAAATAGCAAAACCACATTATCAGCAATTCAATCCAATTCCAATACATTTTCTAATGCTTCTAATACTTTTTCAAATCCGCCTTATTTATCAGGTGCTAATATAACCTCAGCAAGCATACCACAATCATCAGTTTCTGGTTTAATTACAAGTCTTCAATATTTAGATGCGACTTCAAGCATTCAAACACAACTCAATGCTAAGACAACTTTAAGCGCAATTCAAGCAAATTCAAATACATTTTCCAATGCTTCCAATACTTTTTCAAATCCGCCTTATTTATCAGGTGCTAATATAACATCAGCGACGATTCCGCAATCCTCAGTTTCGGGTTTAACTACAAGTCTTCAGTATTTAGACGCAACCAGTAGTATTCAAACGCAACTCACTTCCAAAACAACCTTATCCGCAATTCAATCCAATGCTAATACCTTTAGTGGTAATCTCGTGTCTCAATCTACATTAAATATAATGGAAAAAGTGACAGCTGTAACGGTATCAAGTAATATAGCAACTATTAATTATGCCAGTGGCGGGGTTTATTATATTACTCCAGCGGCAGCAACTAATTTCCAAATCGTGGTAACCAATGTTAATCCCGCTTCATCAACTACTACTACGTGTATCGTAACATTACTAATTAATACTTCTACGTATTTATGCTACGGCAATACTTGTTCTATTAATGGCACAAGTTTAAGTATTAAATTTGCGGGAGGCAGTTCTAACGTGAGCATAACATCAGGAACATTGGTTCAACAAAGTTTAAGTATTGTTTATTCTGGTAGTTCAACAGTGCCTGTAGTTGTTATGTCAAGCGTTGTCCCATTTTATTAATTGGAGAATTAATTTATGCTGTTCCATATTTTGTTTTCAAGTAATTATATACTGTAGTTCTGTCTGTTGAATTGAGTTGAGTATTATATACAATTACTTCGCAAATATTTCCAAGGAAAGACCACGAACCACTCGACGAAGCACTGTTGTAAATAGTTCCGACACATCCATAATCATTTGATCCTGCTGTAAATTGTGTTGTAGACCCATCAGTTGAAAACGCTGTATTATTAATGAATCCGTGTTGGGCTGAGCCTGTTACAAAGCAAACCTGATTAACCGCACCCTCAATATTCGTAGCAGCATTAATCATTGAACCGCCATTTTTATCCAAATACACATTAGTATTTGTCAAATACATTTGACGACCGCCTCCACCAGAATATCCCCAACCGCCAAATCCAGAAAATCCAGATGTTGATGCTTTTAATACATAAAACACGGAAGCCGTTTGTGACGAACCGCTTGGTAATAGGGTTGGATGAATCGCAAATAAACCATATGTTTGATTAAATAAGGCAGAATTGAGAGTTGTATTAATAGATGTTGGCTGATACGTAGCACCACCACTGCTATTCGTGTGATTATTTGCTGAACTGCTTTTATCTTTCCAACCTTTAATAGTTTGATTTGTTGTTGAACAAGCCACGCTACATCCAGTATCTGTAAAATAAGAATCTTGGTCTAACCATAAAATACATCCTGATAATGTAAGAGGAGTAAATACAGCAACAACAGTTTTATGATATTGACTTAAAGTCGCAGAATTAGAAAATGAACTAAACATAATATAATAGGTTTAGAAGAAAATTTACAGAAAAACGCGATTCTTCAGAGAATTTTTATCTTTTCTTATAATATAATATGTCGCATCACTTTAATTTGACTAAAGCTCAATGTGGAAAATTAGAAAGAGGTGAACCCTTACAATTCTCACATAGACAATTGGAATGTCCCAACGAAAAAGAAAAATACGGATGTGAAATTCATTTAAATGACGAAGGTCATAAAAAAGTAACATCCGCTATAAGACAAGGTAAAGGCTTTAGATTACATCAAGGCCATTATACGGGATTTGGCTTACTCGATGATGTTAAGAATTTTGCCAAAAAGCACGGAGGTAAAACGGCTGAAGCACTGAAGAAGGCAATACCCAAATCAACTATGGGTAGCATCATTACAAACGGTTTGACTGCGGCAGGTGTGAGTCCAGCAACCGCTTCAGTTTTAAGTAGTTCAGCCGTTGCAGGAATTTATGCTACCAATTTCGCTCAGCCTATCGCAGGCCAGACTGCTAATATTATCTCTGGCACTGTTAAAGGTGGGTTGAATCAATATTCTACAAATCAACAGACCGCCGCAGCATTATCATCCCAAGGCATTCCATATGACTCAAATATTGCCGTTGGTGGTTCGTTAATTAAGCACGGCATAGCACATCAAGTCGGAAATGAATTTAAGAATTTGGGTAAAGGGCTCTCTATAGATGAGCAAAATCAAAACACTCAAACAGCCGCATATAATAAAAAAGTGGCAAATGGCACTGCTGGTCCTAACAAATGTTACGCCCCTATGATATATGACCCGAGTTCTTTAAAAATGAAGATGGGTAATGGATTTACGCATGATGGATACCCTTATCCTCAAGGGGCTGGATTCTATAGCGATATTTCAAAGGCAATGAAAAAAAAGAAAGGGGCTGTTGGTGCTCAATTCGCAAGTGAATTAGCAATGACACCGATTCAAATTAAGATGGCGGCATTACGTGCGATGAGAAAAACTAAATCTGGCGGCTCATTCATTGGCGGTTCGTTTCGTGGTGGAGCGATGACATTTTCTCCAGAATCTCAACCAATTGTTAATAATGTTAGGCAGGCTTTAGCGAAATATCAACAATAAAATAAATTTATTTTCCTATAGTATAGTATAAATGGAAGCCAACACCATTAAAATTCCTCCGTTCAAGTTGAAGTCTTCTTTAAAATCTCATTATACATATGCTTCCATCATGAGTAGTATCATTGTTGAATTACAAAAGATACCAGAACTTCAAAGTTTGTCAAAAAGTCAAGATTTAACCTGTCTTGTGTGTAGCATTGTAGAGTCGCTATCCAAGAAAATAGCAAAAACAAGTCCTTCCATTGATAAAAAGGTTTTAGTTCAAGAAATTCTTCAAAAGCTTTTTAGTTTGACTCCTGAAGAAGTTACTCTTATCGGCAGTCAAGTTGATTTTATTTGTAGTAATAAGCTTCATTTTCCCATAAATCCTATTTTCAACTCTATAAAGGCATTTTTTTTTTAAAGTTTAACATAATTTTCTTCTCAAATATTAGTCAAAATATAATAACCGTGGAAATAATTAAAGCATTATTGTTTTTAAAATTACCAACCCAACTAATAATACTATTGACAGTTATCTTGTAAAGTAAAATATTTAGCAAAATTAAATATTTTATATTGTAATACTATGTATAGCAAGTTTATGAATTCAAATAAAATCAATGTAGCTTATCCACCACCAAAAAGAGAAATTATTAAGGAAAATGTTCCTTTATTATTAGTGAAGCAAAAATCTGTAAAAGATATTGTTAGCATATTTGAAAAAGATAAAGTTTCTCCCATTTTACCAATTGCCGACGTGTATGACCAGCCATTAATAGGTATTGCCTTATTGAAAGACAAGCTTCAAAGTATTAGTCGCTACAAAATTAAAAATAAATAAAACTATAGTATAATGACTCTGACTAATATTCAAATAATAAGTTTAGCACAAAAATACAACATACCGAATTTTGATTGTTTAATGAATAATGAATTGCCCACCAATACAAAAATACAAAACGTCAATTATGTCGTCAATTTAGAGAATGATAATTTAACAGGTTCGCACTGGTGTGCTATTATAATTAAAAATGGAAAAGCATTATATGCGGATTCGTTTGGCTGTATCCCTACTATAGAAGTTTGCAAGTTTCTAAACAATAATTTTATGTTCAATACACGCATAATTCAAGATTTACATAGTGATAATTGCGGATTATTTGCTCTTGGTTTAATAATTTTCTGTAATCAGTATCAAGGCGATTTATATGATGGTGCTAATAAGTATTATAATTTATTTAATCCTACGAATTTGAAACAAAACGATAAAATTATAAAGAATTTATTTAAAAGTATGTTACCTCATCTGCTTCCATAAACAGATATGACTTGAATATTTTATCGTATAGCTCACGACATTCTTTAGAGTTCCACGCATCTTCAAATGTGATTTTCTCACGATACGCATAATCCGATACAAAATAATACCATTTTGATTTCCTTCTCTTTCTCATAGATTAATGATTTATTTTATCTAATTTATTATTAATTGTGTTAATAAGTTCTATTGCTTGAAATACTTTATCGTCTAAAATTTTCTGCAATTTCTCTTCCTTTTTCATATTGTAAAGTAATCGTCGTTTTGCGAGGTATGCTTGTTTCGTCTCGGGATTAGCATAAATCTTTTGGTGGTGTAATCTTGAATGTGTTTTACTCGCCTCTTGGTTATCCAAATAATATTTTCTTCTCTTTTCCAATACTGTGGTATAATATTCAATTGCTTTGTTCTCAAAATCTTTGTTATCGGTCATTGTGTAAAATACGGAAATTTCTTTAAGCCATTTTACTCATTTAATATATTATCGTTAATATATTAAAAAATTATTCAACTGGGAAATCTAAACTCAATTCACTTAATAATATGCTTATTTTTCCAAGCATCTTTTCTTTATCCTCAATTAAATAACATAATCCAATTATGTGATTTTGAAAATAAGACGCAACCCCGTGACCTTTGTAATCGTTATAAGTTAATCCGTATAATTTTTGAAATTGCGATTTATGTCTATCAAAGACTTCTGATGTGTTATTTAGCAGTTTTTGAGCATACCGTATTATTTTAACTACAAAATCGTGGATGTATTTATTAAATTTCTCCATATTTGCTTCGTTGTTTTTAATCCACCCCTGTTCTGTTTTGATATATAAAACGTTCCTCCTTTTATCGCTACAATAAAACGGCAAATTTGATTTATTGAATTGATTAAAGAAATTGGTGATAAATTTTTTCGCATTTTCAAAACAATTATTTGTAATGCCATCTGTTATATCATCACTTTTAAGGTTTATGGTATCATAATTAATGACTTCAATTGGTTTTTCATTTTCATCAATCTCTACAATATACTTATTGTAGAATGTGTCTTTTATTAATTGTAGGCCACACACTTCTATTGTTGGAGCGCTATCACGGTATTTCGCTAAACATTCTATTATAGGCATTTTTCGTTTTTTATTGTAATCAGAAAGCTCTGAAATATTTTCAGACTCTAGTTGTTTTTCTTGTTTGACTGTCCCTACAACTTTTTCTGTTACTGTTAACATAACATTTTCATTCATTTTAATTATTGATTTATTTGTAAGCATATTGATTATTTCATCTTTATGTTTTATTATTTCGTCTTTCATTTTGATTTCCATATCTTTTATTTTTAATTGGTTTTCTAAGTCTACTATGCGAGCATTTTCATTATTATTATTATTATTATTATTATTATTATCGTTATAATTATTCACTTTGGTGGCTACTGATACAACTGATGATACCTCTGATTCCGAGCAACTATTATTCATTTTCTTCAAATGTTTAGCGCTCGTGAGATGTGTGTCGTAATTATTTTTACGAACGGTTTCAAACTTACATATTAAACAACAATACTTACTCATTTTATATACTATGTTGAGAAAATCTTTTTAAGTTGTTTTCACTAAATAATATATTAATTAATTAAATAATTAAAATCAAATCAATTTTTTTTTAAATAATTATTTATTTTTCCTAAATAATTATTCCATTGTTTTACAATGGTATTTTTCTAAAACACGTATAATTATTTTTTCTTTATTTTTTTGATAATATTTGTTAGATGCTTTCCTCCAAGTTATTCTGCGTTTTTCTACATTTGTCAATTCATGAGTATCATGAATTGCTTCTATTGTAGTAATCATTTCATCCATTTTATTATAAAATGTTGAGAAATTATGTTTAAGTTCTTTCCTTAATATATCAAATAATGAGAAAAGGAGGAACCAACAACTATTTCTTCAAAAATTAAAAGTTCAAGACTCTTTGGGGATTTCTAAAATTTCACATTTATTTTTGTGAAATTTTCATTTTCCTTTTTTCAATATCGAAAAGAAAAATAGAGTAGAATAGTGGTTGGTTCCTCCTTTTCTCATCATTTTCTCAACAAATTCAGTGTTTTTACACGTATTTTCTCAACAAATGAGAAATATTTCAGTTACTTATTGTTGAGAAAATGATGGTTGCTTAAAGTTGCTTAAAATTTTAAGCATTTTAAGCACGTTTTAAGCATTTTAAGCACGTTTTAAGCACGTTTTAAGCACGTTTTAAGCACAACTTTAAGCAGTGACTGATTATGGTCACAAAATTTTAAGCAACTTTAAGCAACTTTTTTCATTTTAAGCACGTTTTAAGCACGTTTTAAGCAACTTTAAGCATTTTAAGCACAACTTTAAGCAGTGAGCATTTTATCGTCACAAAGTTTTAAGCAATTTAAGCAATGGTCTTTTTTCATCATAAGCTGTAATTATACTTTAAGCAATGCGATATTCCCTAAATAATGTATTATTCTTAATTAATATATTATTTCAATTGTTTTTTTAATGTTTTAATCAATCAGGATATTACGGAATATCACGCATTGTCTATCGTAGGATTTCTTTTGATAAGATACCCTTTTCTTCCTGAGGATTTCGTCACGATACAACTCATAATAATGCGCACCGTTAACTCTCATATAATCACGCAGACTTATTTTCAGCTCTTCTTTATGAATTAATCGATATTTGCAGGATGCTTTATGCTGGGCTTCTGAAGGCATTGTTGTTATTATATAGTATTGAGATTATATCTTTAGGTTGTTTTTCCTTAATGTAATATACTTTTCCTAAATAATATTCATAAATAATATTGAATTAATTAATTTCAATTGTTTTTTTTATTTGTAAATAATGTTGCTATGACTAATACACGCAACGCCTTCGCCTCGAATCCAAACAGCAATTACACTCGTGCCTCCCATCTTATGTATCTTAATGACCTTCATTCTCTCTAAATAATACCCAGATTGTTCCATAAATCCGAGCCTCTTTGGAGTCAAGTGCGATAACTTCAGTAAATACGAAATAACCTTTGGTTTTAAGGCAACAGACTTTTCCAAGACCTTATCTAATATGCTGTAAGGCGGATGACTTACAATATAATCAACTACTTCATTAAATTCAAAGAAGTCTGTTCCTTCGTCCAGTTCAGTTGTTACCACGTATCCCGTCATGGCTTTCAAATAAGATTTTGTTCCAATAAACGGCTCATAACATAGTCCATGCTTAATAAGGTCTTTAATAAAATCCAAGTGGGCTGTAACGACACTGGCTGGAGTGGCAAGTTTATCAGTATTCTTTTTTGTTTTTTTCTCTTTTATTACTAAAGCAATCATTATATATAATTTCAATATATAATAATTTGATTAATTTTACTCATAATAAAACTTCAGGTGCGTCGGGCTCGGCAGGATTTGGGAAATCCTCAGCTCTTAAGAGTCGGATATATTTTAAACTCATGAGTGGCGAATGCCCCATCCTATTGGATAGTAAGACGCGTTCTTCAGCACTTGAAGTCGACGCTATTTCGCTGACTTTCATTTGTCTAAACAAGGTTATTCCAACACCTCCATCTTTGTTTTCTCCAATTGCTTTATTCATTTTGCTAACAAAGGCACTGTTATGAAGTGGAAACAAGTATTTGCCGTATTGGAGTTTAGTTGCCTTGATATATGTCCTTAAGATTTTTGACAATGCTGGTTCACAAATTACTTTAATTACGCCGTATCGATTATCTGTCTTGTAATGATTAATAATAATAGTAAGGGGTTTAGTCTCATCCTCTGGAACAACCAAATACTGATCTTTAATATTTTTACTATCATCTCCCTCTGACCGAATTATTTTCAGATGGAAATCGTCTCTCATAGTTATTTCTTGGTATAATTTTGTCATAACCCATTGCTTAGAACCTTCCTTATATTTCGTTTTTATTCGCGCGATATACGACGCAAACGTAGGAACTTTAAGCGTCTTTTGTTTAATGGCACTGACATTGTCACTTTCAAAATTTTTTACTTTCAATGCGGATTGATATATGTCTTGCTGTGATGGAGGAACAGGAAGCGATAATCTCGTAATTGTTATTACAAGAATTTGAATAAAGCTCTTCAGTGAATTAATCGCATAGGGTTTACCTTTAAACCTTCCCGTGTCTTGACGGAACGCAACCATTCTTTCCAAAACTGGTTGAGCCTTCATAATCGCTTGTAAGTAATTGTCAGGATTACCAAGTATTTTGAATAAGGTATTTAGATGACTCTTTTCATTTTTATCATTTAACTTGCTGTAAATATCGTCAAAGGTTTTATACGATTGGTTCTTATCATATTTGAATACTTCCTTTGGAACGTATTTCTTTTTTCCTTTGTATACTTCTGGTGCTTCATTCTCTTCTTGCTGTTGCTGTTCTTGGATCTCCGCTTGATGGTGCTCTTGGATTTGAGCTTGGTGAGCTTGGTGAGCTTGCTGAGCTAACTCCTGCTGTTCAATATGAATATTATATCGAGTAACATTTATTCCTTTGGCTAATTGCTTTTCCTTATATTTTTCTTTTTTTGCTTGTAATATGCGTTGATTGTTTAAAGTATAAAACATTCTCTGGCGAGAATTATTTAATTCTAAAATATGTTCGAGCTTCACTTGTGCGGCTGATTTCTTTGGGGGCATTATTATAAATTAAGATATTATTATTTTTTGTGTAACGTATGTTATTACGTTAGACAAAAACGATTATAAAGTGAATCAATTGTTTTTGCTAAATTATATTAGTTTTATTTTCTTGGTTTCTCTGTATAGTTTTTGTTTTGCGTTAACTTCGTCTTTGTGGGTTTCTCTATATAGTTTTTGTTTTGCGTTAACTTCGTCTTTGTGGGCTTCTCGATATTCTTTACGTTTTGCGTTAACTTCGTCTTTGTGGGCTTCTTGATATTCTTTACATTGTGCTTTAATTTCTTCTTTGTGGGTTTCGTAATATTCCTTATGTTGTGCTTTACTTTCTTCTTTGTGGGTTTCGTTATATTCGTCACGATATTCTTTCATTTGTTCCTTATGATTTTCTGTGTATTCTTTTTGTTGTTCCTTGTGTTCTTCTTTTGTTGCTAATGGTCTAATAGAATTTAAGTTAGCGTTAAGTTTCTCATACCATTCACGTTCCTTTAATCTCGCTTCAATATCGTTATTACAAGGATATTGCTCAATAATTAACATATTCCAATTATCCCAACCACCATTCAATCTAATTATTTGATATACTTTTAAATTATGACGATTGTTATTAACATTATTACAACTATTTTTGTGGTTTCTTTTCCTGTTCGTAAAGTCCGTTGTCATTCCAACATACGTGAACAAGACACTCAAGTCATTACAAACTATTTTGTAAATCACTGTTTTTTGATAATCAATCGGCAATCTTGGCATACTATAGTGTATTATAGCATACTATCTTTAAGTATATTTCAAACAAGATACTTTAAATAGACCTACAGATAGGGCATTTCTTGGCAGACAACCTATTATAGCAGCCGTCACAAATCTCTATGTGTCCACATTTGAAGAAACCATTCTCGCATCCTAATTTGCCTGATTCAAAACAAACACAGCATTCGCCATTTAGTTCCACGTATGTTTTTTTTATCGCTTCAAAGCAACAGAAATAAGCTAAAGTAATATTGTTAAAAGAGATTTTAAACTTTAATACATTCTGTAACTGATATTGCTGAAGTATATCAATTGCTTCAGGGGAACAACAAGCCCTATTAACAGACGATTTTAAACAAACGTGTTCATCACCTGTTATAGCATCCTTAGCATAAAATACGATTTTTATGCTTGTCTTAGTTACACCCAAAACCATAGAATACGATATGTCAGGATTCTCATCGCCTATAATCAGAGTTGCGAGAAGAGAACGGCGTAACCATTTTGATAAGGGCTTTTTATATCTCTTGTTGATATTGAAATCAGAGTCAATCTCTATGACTATTTTATTATCACTGTAATTTATCTTATTGACTATTTCCATTGTGTTATACTACAACGATATATTAAAAGAACCAGAAATAAACTCATGTTCAGCCACTTAAAGGATTCTGGATTTGTAACAAAACGTGTGGCCAAAAACATACGCATTCAGTTGAATGGAGCAGAAAAAAGGGGGTCATTCGCGTGAATGTAGTAAAAAATCGGGGGTCATTCAGGCGCATGGATCGTTACATAACAACACTTTATTATTAACAAATTTCATTACTTGAATTGATGAAACGCAATAAGATTAAGAGCAATAAGCGGTGTGACCTTTGTGAGATTTTATTTCACAGATTTAAGCTTCCTTTTGTCTCAACTCAACGACTTAAGAATTCTTGTAAAAATGGCAATTGTAATAATTGGAGAATCGGAAAAGTGGGGAATTTAGGGAATTCAACTATTTCTTATAGAATAAAGCTAATTCCCTAATTTCCCCACTTTTTGTTTAAAGTTATTTTGATGCCAATATTGTTTTACTTATTGATGTGACTCAAGTGTTAACAGAAGCTAAAGTATCATTTTGTATGATGTATTGTTTAGTGAAAGTATTATTGTGCCACCCTGCAAAACGAATTAGCTTGACGGTATCTCAAAGGAAGCAAAAATCGGAAGAGGCAATAACGTGTAATAAGAGGAAGCAAAGATAGGCGTCAATGTATCGTAGTGTTGAGACGATAAAATGCTCACTGCTTAAAGTTGCTTAAAGTTGCTTAAAGTTGCTTAAAATATTGTGACCATAACGGGTCACTGCTTAAAGTTGTGCTTAAAACGTGCTTAAATTGCTTAAAGTTGTGCTTAAAACAGCAAATATTGCTTAAAGTGCTTAAAGTTGTGCTTAAATGGTTAGTTGAGAAACAGAAAGTAATCCAATAATTGACGATTTTTATCAAAAAAACGTATAAAAATGCCGAAAATGATGAGAAAAGTGAGGAACCAACCACTATTCTACTCTATTTTTCTTTTCAATATTGAAAAAAGGAAAATGAAAATTTCACAAAAATAAATGTGAAATTCTAGAAATCCCCAAAGAGTCTTGAACTTTTGTTTTTTGTCCATTAAGTAAAAAAATTAAACGAATCCATGCGTCAATGTATCGTAAAATAAAGTCCGTTAGTCCGTAGTCCGTTTTGATTTTGGTCATCCGAGAGTAAAGAAAAGTTTATTTTTGATTATTTTTTATTTTTATTGTGGCTATAGAATATTCACTTTCAAAACGGACTAAACGGACTTTAACTACATTTTAATTAAGAAATATAATAATTTAATAGGTAATATGGTCTAAAACGGGGATATTTGGTTAAAAAGAGACAGTCCGTTTCACAGTCCGTTTCACTAAATGAAGTCCGTTTCAAACGGACTGTCAGATAGATTTCCTCATTTCTAAATAAAGTAATTTTCTTTCAAATCTAAGAATAATTTAAAACAAAAATAAAAACTGAAGTAAAAAAAATGTAAATTTGTAAAAAATTTAGGGTTAAAAATGAAGTAAACGCATAAATCAAAGTTGAAATAAAAATGAGAGCATAATAGATGACAAAGATGTAAAACAGTTAGCTAAATCAGAGTAAAAACAGGAAGTAAAAGTATGGTGCGAATATGAAAGCGAAACGGAAGAAAAAGGAGAGCGAAGTGGTGTGCGGATCGTGCACGGATTGGTGGCGATCTTGTAGGGACATTGTAACAAAATGGACGGCTTCCTAGTGAAAAATATGTGAGCATAATGGTAAGGAGAATTGGCGACGGAACGGTAACAAAAGAAAGATGATGTGGACACAAAATGAAACGGCTACGCAATGGAAACGTGAGCATAATGGTAAGGAGAATTGGTGACGGATGGACAACAAAAGAAAGATGATGTGGACACAAAATGAAATGGCTTCTTAACGAAAACGTGAGCATAATGGTAAGGAGAATTGGAGGCGGATGGACAACAATCCAAGGATGATGTGGACACAAAATGAAACGGCTTCTTAACGAAAACGTGAGCATAATGGTAAGGGCTTTTTGCTTTCAAAAGCGAAAAGCAAAGTTACAGTGTGCTTAGGGTATGGTTATGTTATGCTAACAAAAACGAAACGGCTACGCAATGGAAACGTGAGCATAATGGTAAGGGTTTCGTAACGTTACGACATTGTCATAGCGTTAGGAGAATTC
>Ga0214165_1000969_pt1 | contig 17460 bp, 10 predicted proteins | sample TroBogypolimnion_34_FD_153004 | JGI IMG/M metagenome (GOLD analysis project Ga0214165, IMG submission 153004) | Freshwater microbial communities from Trout Bog Lake, WI - Practice 03JUN2009 hypolimnion v3 | ecosystem: Environmental > Aquatic > Freshwater > Lake > Hypolimnion/Profundal zone ... | reverse complement strand
CCGGAGAGATGGCCGAGTGGTTGATGGCACCGCACTCGAAATGCGGAGACGGGGAAACCTGTTCGGGGGTTCGAATCCCTCTCTCTCCGCCAAAAACAGTAATAAGCACCTGACAACCAAGGTGCTTATTACTGTATAAACTGCAACCACCCTCTATTGCCCACGAATTCCTAGCGGCCGGACTGGTGGTGCCTCGCAGGGGCAGTTCCCAAACCTCCAACGGATGCCGAGCCTGGGCCGCTCTCAGGGAGACGGCAACGCAGGAATCCACGGGAAACGGGCCATCCCGGTTGGCGCTGAATAGTCACCGCCGGTCCTCACCCGGAGGGATGAAGCCAGGCGGGCGCCCAGATGGGCCGAGGCATCGGAGAAGGCCAAGGTCCCATGTCGCGAATATGGCTGGCAATGAGTCGCTGAGGGTTCTTCCAGGTTTACTGCTGCCCCCCACAAACCGATAGAGGGTTTAACATTGGCCCTCACCGTACCTTGAGGATGAGGTATGCCCACCGGGAATGATTCGGACCGCCTGATCGCTGAAAGACAGCCGTCATCCGAGGGCTGGGAAGGGGTCACATCCCTATTCCATACGATGCCATTCGGAGTCGTGATCCATGACGCGGACGGAACCATCCTTGCCTCCAATCCGGCTGCCGAAGCGATCCTCGGCCTCACCGCTGACCAGATGAGGGGTCGAACTCCGATCGACTCCAGGTGGAAGGCCATGCACGAGGACGGATCACCCTTCCCAGGCGAGGGCCACCCCGCCATGGAGACGCTGAGGACGGGTCAGCCGATCCTGAACAAGGTCATGGGCGTATTCCATCCAGTAGAGGGCAAGACCCGCTGGATACACGTCTCCACCACGCTGCTTTATCGGCCAGATGAGACAAGGCCCCATCAAGCAATGGCAATTTTCGTCGACATCACGGACCGGATTGAGGCGGAGCAAGCCCGTCAGCAAAGCGATGGCACCTTCCGCGCATTGTTTAACGGCATGTTGAATGGGGCGGCCTACTGCAAGATGCTCTTTGAGAATGGCAAGCCCAGCGACTTCATCTACCTTGCCGTAAATGAAGCTTTTCAGAGACAAACTGGATTGAGGGATGTCGTCGGCAAGAAAGTTTCAGAGGTCCTTCCTGGGATCAGGGATTCAGACCCCGCTCTCATTGAGACCTATGGCCGAGTTGCCACCAGCGGTCGACCTGAGACCTTCGAGATCAGGCTCAAGGCTCTGGATGCTTGGTTCACTATTTCTGCCTTCAGTCCAGAACCCGGGCATTTCGCGGCCATCTTCGATGTCACGACCGAGCGCAAGAAGAGCAAAGCCCTGCTACAGGAAAGCGAGGAGCGATTCAGTCGCGCCTTCCAGTTCTTGCCCGCGGCGGCAGGCATCACTACTCTGCAAGAGGGGCGGTTCATCGCCGTCAACCGGGAATACAGCGAAGTGTTCGGGTACCAGGAAGACGAACTGCTGGGGCACGCCTCGAGCGAGTTCAACATCTGGGCCGACCCAAGGGATCGGGGCAAGGTGGTCTCCATGCTCGAAAGGGGAGAGGCCGTCCACTCCGTGGAGGTCCAGATCCGCCGCAAGGACGGCAGCCTGGGCTGGGTGTCCTATTCCGGGGAACGAGTCGTCATCAATGGCATGGACTGCCTGCTCTCGGGAGCCGTGGACATCACGACCCGCAAGCAGGCCGAGATCAGGAGCCAGGAGAGCGAAGCCCAACTCCGCCTTTTCGTAGAGTTCGCACCAGCAGCCATCGCGATGCTGGACACCGATCTGAAATACTTGGTGGTCAGCAGGCGCTGGCTCGAGGATTACAACCTCAGCAGGGATTCCATCATCGGTTGTAGCCACTACGAGATCTTTCCGGAAATTCCCCAGCGCTGGGTCGATATCCACAAACGCTGCCTGGCGGGAGCCGTAGAAAGCTGCGCGGCGGATCCCTTCCCTCGGGCCGATGGCAAGACCGACTGGGTCCGGTGGGAAATTCGGCCCTGGAGTCGTCCGGATGGTTCCATCGGCGGCATCATCATCTTTTCTGAAGTCATCACCAGTCAGAAAGAGGCCGAGGCTGGGAGGCTGAAACTTCAGGCTCAGCTACAGCAATCCCAGAAAATGGAAAGCCTCGGGATCCTGGCGGGGGGCGTTGCCCACGATATGAACAACGTGCTCGGAGCGATCCTGGGACTGGCCTCCGCCAACGTCCAGATCCAAGCCCCGGGAAGCACCACCTACGAGTCCTTCGAAACCATTGCCAAGGCCGCAGCCCGTGGCGGAGAAATGGTGAGGGGTCTGCTGGCTTTTGCCCGCCAGGGGCAGGCTGAAGAGCGAACCCTGAATCTCAATGCCCTCCTCCAGGAAGAGGCGAACCTCCTGGAACGGACCACCCTTGCCAAGGTGAAATTGAGCCTGGACCTAGCTCCGGACCTTCATCCGATCAAGGGGGATGCAGGTACACTCGCCCACGCCTTCATGAACCTCTGCGTTAATGCCGTGGATGCCCTGCCCGATAACGGCACCCTTTCCATCCGTACCCGGAATGTCGGCTGGGAGTGGGTTGAAGTGATCGTAGAGGACACGGGAATCGGAATGTCCACCGAGGTCCTAGAAAAAGCCATGGACCCCTTCTTCACGACAAAGGGTGTGGGTAAGGGGACGGGATTGGGTCTTTCCTTGGTCTACAGCACCGTGAAAGCCCATCGAGGACAAATCGAGATCCAGAGTAAGCCAGGCCAAGGGACGGTGGTGCAGATGCGGTTCCCAGCCAGTGAACCTGTGATGACTGACCACAGAGTCGGTCCAGGGCCTCGGACCGAAGGACCAAAGCGAACGCTTAAAATCCTTTTAATTGATGATGATGAACTCATCCAGAACGCCAGCGGGATGGTCATTCAGACGCTAGGCCACTCGGTCACTCCGAGTTCGAGTGGCGAGGAAGCACTGGCTTTGATCAAGGCAGGGTTCATGCCCGACATGGTGATCCTGGACATGAACATGCCCGGGCTGGGTGGGAAGAGAACACTGCCTCTACTGAGAGAAATGCTCCCGAATGTACCGGTCCTGTTGTCCACAGGTCGGACGGACCAGGCCGCTCTGGACCTGAGCAAGGCCCACCCGTTCGTGACCGTGCTGCCCAAGCCGTTTGCCATCCAGGAACTTCAAATGTGCCTTGAATCGCTCATTGGCGACTGACCTTCCCTTCTGCCGGACAGGTTCCCCGAGCCCCAGTCAGCCGGGGGCCTGGTCCTGGGGGCCGGGCGCGCCTTTCGGGTGTGACTCGAGGTGCGCCTGGAGTTCCTGCATGCTGAAGGGCTTGGACATCAAGGTGACATGCGGGTGGGCCTTCACCAGGTCCAGGGCAGCCTGGTCCACCCGCCCCGTGGCCAGCAGTACGGGCAGCAGCGGCCTCAGGGCCCGGAGCCGCGCCAGGGTCCCGGCGCCGCCCAGGCCCGGCATGTTCATGTCCAGGATGACCACGTCGGGCTCGTAGCCCCCTTCCAGCCGGGCGAGGGCGTCTTCGCCACAGAGCGCCGTGGACACGCGATGGCCGAGGGTCTCCAGGACCGACCGGACGGAGCTCTGGATCAGGTCATCGTCGTCGATCAGGTAGACCTCCAGGCTGGCTCCTGGGGGCCCTTCCGATTCCATCGAGGCGGCCTCCGGGGCCTGGGCCCGGGCGTCGCAGGCCGGGAATCGCAGCAGTACCCGGGTGCCCTGTCCCGGTTCGCTGTGGATCTCCATCTGCCCATGGTGGGCCATGATGGTGCTGTGCGTGATGGACAGGCCCAGCCCCGTGCCCTTGCCCTGATCTTTGGTGGTGAAGAAGGGATCCATGGCCTTGTCCAGAACCTCCTTCGTCATCCCGCACCCGTTGTCCTCCACCTGGACCTCGATCCAGTCGTGGTCCAGGTTGCGGGTGCGTAGGTTCAGGGTGCCCTGCTCCGGCATGGCCTGGACGGCGTTGACGCAGAGGTTCATCAGGACGTGGCTCAGGGCGCTCGCATCGCCCCGGATGGATCGGAGATCGGAGGCGAGGTCCATCTCCAGGCGCACCTTGGCGAGGGTGGTACGCTCCAGCAGCCGGGTCCCCTCCTGGATCAGCGCATTCATGTCCAGTTCCTTCTCCTCGGCAAGGCCCTGGCGCGCCAGGCTCAGGAGCCTCCGGATCAGGTCCCCCCCCCGGGTGCAGGCTTTCGTGATGGTCGCGAACGCACGCTGGGCGGGACTGCCCTCGGGCTGGATCTCGGTATGGACCGAAGCCAGGCCCAGGATGGCCCCCAGCACATTGTTCATGTCGTGGGCGACGCCCCCGGCCAGGATGCCCAGGCTCTCCATCCTCTGGGTCCGGGTGACCTGGGCCTCCAGCTGCCGCTGTTTCTCAGCCGCCGCAAGGTGGTCCAGCCCGAAGCCGACCGTCGCCGCGACCTCGTTCAGCAGGGCCACCTCCTGGGCCTGGAAGATATTGGCTTCGCTCGCGTAGATCATCAGAGCCCCGGCCACCTTCCCCTCCACGTGGATGGGGACCGCAGCGGAGCCGCGCAGGCCGAAGGCTTCCGCCTTTGCGCACCAGGGGAGGGTCCTGGGGTCCAGAAGGAAGTCCTGGCAGACCTGGATCCGGTCCTCCCGGATGCATAAGGAGGTCGGGCCGCGGCCCTCGGGCCGATCGTCGACGCTGATCAGGATCCCGTCCAGGTAGCCCACGGCCTCGCCCGCCATGGCCAAAGGTACGACCCGGCGGCTCGCGTCATCCAGCCAGCCCACCCAGGCCAGGCGGAAGCCGCCCTTATCCACCACGATGCGGCAGATGTCCTGGAGCAGTTCTTCACGGGTCTGCACCTGGGTGAGGCTCAGACCGATGTGGCTGAGCGTGTCGTAGAGATGGTTAAGGCGCTCGAGTTCGAGCGCCTGGGCCCTGCGCTCGGTGATGTCGCGGGTGACCCCGAAAATCCCCGTGGCCTGACCATTCTCGCCCCGCAGCAGGCTGGCCTTGACCTCCGTCCACACCGTCGAGCCGTCCCTCCGGTACTCTTCCAGTTCGCACGTGAATGCAGAGGAGGGCCCATCGGGGACCGCAGTGGCTGGAACCGATTGCAGGGCCTGCCGGACGAGTTCCATCGACGCGGGGGTCAGGATCTCCTCCAGGGTCTGGTGCATCGCTTCGGAGGGGGCGAAGCCCCTCAGCTTCTCCACCGAGGGGCTCAGGTAGGTGAAGCGGCCCTGAGGATCCGTGGTCCAGATCACGTCGGAGGCGTTCTCGGCGAGCAGCCGGAACCGGGCCTCGCTCTCCTTCAGCGCGTCCTCGGCGGCCTTCTGGGCCGTGACATCGCTCAGGATCCAGAGGACCCCCTTGCTCATGTCGGATGGATCAACGGCTCGGCCACTGTAACGGACCCAGAGGTGCTGGCCATCCTTGCGGATGAGGTCCTGCACTGTCTCGAAGGTTCCGCCGCCGGCCAGGACCGGGTAGGCTTCCTCGCCCAGCCGATCATAGGCTTCCTGGGTCTGGTACAGCATTCTTGTGGTCTGGCCGACCATCTCCGAGGCGGCGTACTGGAAGACGTCCGCCATCCAGGGGTTGATCCAGGCCTGCTTGCGATCGATGACCAGGGAGATCCCCACATTGGCGTTTCCGAGGATGATCTCCTGCTCCCGCAGGAGGCGCTTGAGGTCCTCCTGCGCCTTGATCCGCTCGGTGATGTCCTGGGCAAAGGCCAGAACGGTCGCCTGTCCCTGGTAGATCACGGTCCTTCCGGTGACCTCGACACTCACGGGGGTTCCGTCCCGGGTGAGGAAGCGTTCCTGGATCGGGGCCATCTCGGAGCCCTGCCCCAGGGCCCTTCTGACCCTCTCCTGCACCTGCTCCCGATCGTCGGGGTGGACCCGATCGAGGATGGACTGGCCGACCAGTTGGGATGCATCCGTGTACCCGAGGAGATGCAGGGCAGCGGGATTGACGTAGATGAATTTCCCATCCCTGTGGAGGAAGAGCGCCACGGGGCTTCCCTCCGCGATGATCCGGAACCGGGCCTCGCTCTCGGCCAGTTCATGCGTCCGGTCTTCCACCCGCTGCTCGAGGGTCTCGTTGGCCTGCCGGACCCGGTCCAACTGCTCCGACAGGGATGCCGCCATCAGCCTGAAATTGGAGATCAGGTGATTCGACTCCTGGAGGCCGCTGTGGGGCCAGTCGATCTCAGGGCCGCGGGCGGCCAGCCTGGCCGGCAGGTTCCTCGTGAACTCGCCGAGGGTTTCGATGGAGCGCGTCATCACCTTGCTGACCAGCTCGGCAACCGCCAGGGAAAGGATCACCATCAGGAGCAGCAGGGATAGGACCCTGGAGTAGCGGTCGAAGAGCGCCTTCTGGAAGGGAGCCAGGGGCTGCTCCAGGATGAGCTTCCACTCGGCCAGGTCGCCGATCCCGGATTCGGCCACATAGTACGTCCGGCTCCAGCGCTCGATGGCCGGGGTATTGGACGGCAGGATGGGCGTCCACTGGCTCAACCCGTCCTCGAGGCGCTGGAGGGCTCCCTGCCCCCGCAGGAAGGGCGCCATGACCTTCTGGTCGGCCCGGTTGCTCAGGATGACCCTGCCGTTCCTGTCCAGCAGGGTGAATCGGACGCCCGTGTTTGACTGTTCCTGGGCAAGCAGTTCCTGGATGGGCCCCGTGTCCAGGACGCCCACCGCATAGCCCTGATATTTTCCGCGGGCGACGATCGGCGCGACCAGGGCGACGATGGGCGTGGGGCGGCCCACTTTGGCGATGACCGCTTCCGTGAACATGGGCTTGAGGGACTGCCGGAGGATCGGGATGAAGGGACGGTCGGCCCAGTTCCTGCCGATGGTCGGCTTTCCCAGTTCATCGACCAGGGGGCAGAAGGCATAGGAGGTGGCGTTGCGGTCGATCAACCCGACCCGCAGGAAACTGCGGTCGGACTTCCTGGCCTGCTCCAGGTGGAGCTGCAGCTGCCGCGGAGGCACAGAGGCCGCCAGTTCAGCAAGATCCACGATGGAGTCCCGGCAGTGTTCCGCCCAGGTCTGCATCGCATAGACCGTGCGCCGGGCATCCTGGGTCAATGCGTCCCGGGTCTGCCGGTCGTAGGCTTTGAAGTCCTGCCGGCTCTCGATCGCCAGGAGGAGCAGCGCTGGCCCCAGCACGAAGAAGGCCAGCGTGTTGTAGATGGCCTCCCGGTAGGCCAGCGACGACCTGCGCCGCAGGAGCCTGACCCCGGAGAACGCGAGGCGTGCCACGAGGACATTGGCCAGGCCGTTGACCGAGTCCTTCACCATGATGAAGAGGGTGTTGCCCTGGGGGACCTTCATGACGAGGTGGTAGGACAGGTAGACGAGCGGCATCCCGACCAGGAGCCAGTAGAGGACATCCGCCTGAACGTACCCGATCCGGTGGCGGCTCTCGAGCCAGCCCACCACCGCGACCTCGGCCGTCATGATGACGAGGGCGTAGGGATGTCCCCAGAGCAGGACCAGGGGCAGGCTCATGAGGAGGGCCGCGGCGGAGCCCAGGGCGGTCCCGAACAGCTGCAGCGCCAGCATGGCGAAAATGCTGCCGAAGATGAAGTCGGCGTTGAAAAACAGGGTGAACTTGAAGTAGTTCCCCAGCATGCCCAGGGCGATGAGCCCCGCCAGCGCGAAGGCGCCCTTCACGCCAGGAATGGCCTTCCGTCGAATGGGGGCTGCGGGACCGGGGGCTTCCATGGGCTCAGGCGGCCTGGCTGGCGGCGTTGCGTCTGGGCACGAGCTGTGAGCGCAAGGGGCCTCCCCGGAACTTCATCATAGGTTACCTGTTTATCGCCAAGTCCCTCCCGGAAATGAGTTTGGTCCCCGGCGGGCCCGGGGCGGGATGTGCCGCCTTAGCGGTTCGGCCCACCCGTGCGGTCAGGCCAACCGTTTTTCATAACAGCAGAACCGCAACCCGGGGCGGAAGCCGAGGCCGATCTCGCCGGCCAGCGCGTAACCCAGCTTCGGGAACAGCCGCCGGGTCGCTTCGTGTCGCGCGTTCGTGTCCACCCTCAGCACGGCAATCCCGCGGGACCTTGCCACGGCCTCGGCCTGGAGCATCAGGGCCATGGCGACGCCTCGCCCCTGGAAGGCCGGGTCCACGGCCAGACGGTGCACCACGATGGCCACTTCGGTGGGATCCCAGCCCACCTCGGCATACTCGGGTTCCTGGTCCGTGGTGATGGCGGTCAGGCCCGCGAGCTGCCCTCCATCCTCGGCGATCCAGAGCTGACCCTCCTTCGCATCGCGCTCGAAGACGCCAGCATTCGGATACTCCGCATCCCACTGGAGGTTGCCGGCGGCCCTCATCCGTGGCACGACCCGGTGGATCAGTGCCATCACCGCAGGCACATCCTCGAGGCTTCCCGGTCGAACCTGCATCGCCTCCCCCTGGGCTCATCCTCCGGTGGACCCTAACCCAGATCGGGGGGCCGAGGAAGGTTCCCGGATAACAGATAAAAAATATTACACTGATAAAAAAATACACCGCCGTCCCGGAACTCATGCATGCTTTATGGCTGGATGCCCCGACATGTCCGCCCAGGGCGCGGCCTCTTGATCCACGTCCCCTGTCCCGCCATTTCTCGAAAGGAACCTTCCGTGCCCAAGACCGCCATCCAAGCCGAGCTCAAAGCCTTCCAGGCGCTGAGGACCGATCTCTACCACAAGGATTTCCTGCTGACCTGGGAGCATCCGGAGGAGGAGATCAAGGCCATCCTGGCGCTGGCGGAGGCCCTGAAGCTGCTGCACCAGGAGGGGAAGTCCTACCGGGCCTTCGACACGGGGCTGGCCATTTCCATCTTCCGGGACAATTCCACCCGCACCCGGTTCTCCTTCGCGTCGGCGGCCAGCGCCCTGGGCTTCACGCTCTCCGAGCTGGATGAGCAGAAGAGCCAGGTGGCCCACGGCGAGACCGTGCGGGAGACGGCCAACATGATCAGCTTCCTGGCGGAGGTGATTGGCATCCGGGATGACATGTTCCTGGGGGCGGGCCACACCTACATGCAGGAGGTGGGCGAGGCCCTGAGCGACGGGACCAGGCAGGGCGTGCTGCACCGCCGGCCCAGCCTCATCAACCTCCAGTGCGACGTGGACCACCCGACCCAGTCCCTGGCGGACCTGGCCTGGCTGCGGAAGCACTTCGGCAGCCTGGAGGCCCTCAAGGGGAAGAAGCTGGCCATGACCTGGGCCTATTCCCCCAGCTACGGGAAGCCCCTGTCCGTGCCCCAGGGCATCATCGGGCTCATGACCCGGTTCGGCATGGACGTGCGCCTGGCCCACCCCGAGGGCTACGGGCTCATCCCCGAGGTGCTGGAGGTGGCGAAGCAGAATGCGAAGACATCAGGCGGGAAGTTCTCCGTCTCGAACAGCATGGAAGAGGCCTTCGCGGGGGCCGACATCGTGTATCCGAAGTCCTGGGCGCCCTACCAGGTCATGCAGCAGCGGACGGAGCTGCTGCAGAAGTCGGACCAGGCGGGCCTGAAGGAGCTGGAGAAGGCCTGCCTGGCGAACAACGCGAAGCACAAGGACTGGGAGTGCAACCGGGCGAAGATGGACCTCACGGCGGGGAAGAAGGCGCTGTACATGCACTGCCTGCCGGCGGACATCACGGACGTGAGCTGCAAGGCGGGGGAGGTCTCGGCGGAGGTGTTCGAGCAGTACCGCATCCCGACCTACCACGAGGCCAGCTACAAGCCCTTCGTCATCAGCGCCCTCATGTTCCTCATGCGCGTGAAGGATCCCGCCGCCAGGCTCGGCGACATCGTCCAGCGCGCCCGCAACCTCAGCATCTAGCCCTGGAGCCGCCATGACCCGCACCGTCGTCATCGCCATCGGAGGGAACTCCCTCATCTCCGACAACGACCACCGCACGGTCCTGGACCAGTACGACGCGGCCGCCCAGACCTGCGCCCACATCGCCGACATGCTCGAGACCGAGAAGCTTCGGCTGGTGGTGACCCACGGGAACGGCCCCCAGGTGGGCTTCATCCTGCGCCGCTCGGAGCTGGCCGCCCCGGAACTCCACATGGTGCCCCTAGACAGCTGCGTGGCCGACACCCAGGGCGCCCTGGGCTACCACCTCCAGTGCGCGCTCTACAACGAGTTCCGGCGGCGGGGGATGGCGCGCCAGGCGGCCACGGTGGTGACCCAGGTCCTGGTGGACGGAAAGGATCCCGCCTTCGCCAGGCCCAACAAGCCCATCGGCTCCTTCATGAGCCCGGAACAGGCCCAGGCCCACCGGGAAAAGGACGCATGGGATCTCATGGAGGATGCGGGGCGCGGCTGGCGGCGGGTGGTGGCCTCGCCTGTCCCCCAGCGGGTCCTGGAACTGGATGTGGTCAAGAGCCTCCTGGATGCGGGCGTGGTGGTGGTGGCCTGTGGCGGCGGCGGCATCGCCGTGGTGGAGGACTCCTCGGGGAACATCTCCGGGGCCGCCGCGGTCATCGACAAGGACCTCGCCTCCAGCCTCCTGGCCAGAGACCTGGGGGCGGACCTCCTGGTCATCTCCACCGCGGTGGAGAAGGTCTGTCTGGATTTCGGCAAGCCCACCCAGCGGAGTCTGGAGCGCATGAGCCTCGCCGAGGCCAAGCGCTACATCCAGGAGGGCCACTTCAAGCCCGGCAGCATGCTGCCCAAGATCCAGGCCGTCGTGGACTTCCTGGAAAATGGCGGAAAGGAAGCCATCATCACCGACCCCGCCCACCTCGGCGCCGCCCTGGCGGGCCACGGCGGCACCCACGTGTTCCCCTGAGGCTCCTCTCCCCCGAGCCTCAGCGGCCCAGGAAGGCCCCGAGGACTTGGGTGTAGGCCCTCGGGGCCGCCTCCAGCTGGTCCAGGGCGATCCACTCGTCCACGGCGTGGGCCTGCTCGATGGCGCCGGGGCCGAGCAGGAAGGCGGGGATGCCTCTGGCCGCGGCAGCCGAGGCGTTGGTGGTGAAGGGGGCGGCGAAGGGGGTGGTTCCCAGGGCGCCCAGGAGACGGGCTTCAAGGGCCGCATCCTGGTTCTTCCAGGCGGGGACGAACTCCGGCATGGCCAGGTCCAGGCCGCTGTGGCAGCGCCGGCGGCTCTCCATCAAGCGCACCGAGACGCCCTCCAGTCCGTCCAGGGCGCGGCGGGTGCGGTCCAGCACGGTCTGGGCGGTCTCCCCGGGCAGGAGCCGCAGGGCCAGGCGGGCCCGGCAGAGGTGCGGCACCATGCCCGGCGAGGGCCTGGGTTCGGAGTCGATCTCGATCAGTTCGCAAACCCCCGGGCCCAGTTCCGGATCCGCAGGCAGCGGCAGGGCCCTGAGGCGGGACACGGCCTCCAGCATCTTGTAGATGGCGTTGTCCCCCAGCTCGGGCCTGGAGGTGTGCGCGCCGCGCCCGGTGGCCTCCACCAGCAGGCCCGCCCGCCCCTTCTGGGCGGTACCCAGGCGCAGGCAGGTCGGCTCGCCCACGAGCACCAGGTCCGCCGGGTGCCGCTCCAGCACCAGGGCCAGGGCCGCGCCGGTCAGGTCCTCCTCGCAGACGCTTGCGGAAACGATGAGGGTCCCCGGGAAATCCTCCAGGGCCGCCGCCGCGCACAGCATGGCCGCGAGTGAGCCCTTCGTGTCCGCGGAACCCCGCCCCCAGAGCCGGCCCTGGCCGATCTCCGCGCCAAAGGGGTCGTGCCGCCAGGCGGCGGGATCGGGCACCGGCACGGTATCCATGTGCGCGTCCAGGATCACCGTGGGCCCAGGGCCCCTGCCCTTCCGCAGGCCCAGGACGCCGCCGGTGGAATCGGATTCCACGCTGAACCCCATAGCCCCCATGCGGGTCGCGACGGCCGCCGCCAGCTCGCCTTCCTGGCCCGAGAAGCTGGGGATCCGCACGAATTCCCGGCAGAGCTCAAGGACGGGGCTGGAGGAATCGGGATCAGCCAAGGGGAAGCTCCTCGGCAAGGCCCCCTGAAGCGGGAGCTCCTGCCCGGTTCATTGTCCACCGGAAGCTCCCCATCGTGACCCCGGTCACCCCGGCCCCGCGGAGCCGCCATTACTCTGAGGTGGCCACTCCCGGCCCAGGGCCGGTGCGGCTTTGCCTGGAGGCCCCGTGAATGCCCTGCTCGAGTCCCTCGAACCCAAGACCATCTGGTCCTATTTCCTAGAGTTGTCGAAGATCCCCCGGGGCTCGAAGAACGAGGCCGCCGCGGCGGACTGGGTGGCCGGTCAGGCCCGGGCCCTCGGCTGCGAGGTCGAGCGCGACGGGGTCGGGAACGTCATCATCCGGAAGCCGGCCACCCCGGGCCGGGAAGGCCGTCCCACCACCTGTCTCCAGGCCCACGTGGACATGGTCTGCGAAAAGAACGAAGGCACCGAGCATGATTTCACCAAGGACCCCATCCAGGTGTGGAAGGATGGCGATCTCCTCCGGGCCCGGGGCACGACCCTCGGCGCCGACAACGGCATCGGCGTCGCCGCGGCCATGGCGGTGCTCGCCAGCCAGGACCTCGCCCACGGCCCCATCGAGGTCCTGATCACCATCGACGAGGAGACCGGCCTCACGGGCGCCGAAGGCCTGCAGCCGGGCCGGCTCAAGGCCAAGTTCCTCCTCAACCTCGACAGCGAGGAGGAGGGCTACCTGACCATCGGCTGCGCCGGGGGCGTGGATACCATCGCCACCCGCAAGCTCACCCGCACGGCCCCTCCCGCGGGGAGCCGCGCCTACCGTCTGAAGGTCTTCGGCCTCAAGGGGGGCCACTCCGGCATCGACATCAACGCCGGCCGGGGGAACGCCCTGCGCCTCCTGGCCCAGGTACTGCGCGTCCTCAAGCCCGAGTTCAGCCTGGCCCTCGTGTCCATCAAGGGCGGCAACAAGCGCAACGCCATCCCCCGGGAAGCCTCGGCGATGGTCTTCCTGGACCCGACCAGGGAAGCCGCCCTCCGTCAGGCCCTGGGCGCCCAGGAGGCCCACTGGCAGGCCGCGCTCGGTGCCTTCGATCCGGGCCTCCACCTGGCTCTCGAGGCCGGTGAAGGCACCCAGGCCATGGCCGATGCCGACGCGGAGGCCCTCATCCAGCTGCTCCTGGCCCTGCCCCACGGCGTCGAGGCCATGAGTCCCGACATCAAGGGCCTGGTCCAGACCTCGACCAACCTCGGTGTCTGCGAGACCCGCGGGGACACGGTGGAAGTCAACCTGCTCACCCGCAGTTCCATCGACGCCTCCAAGGTGGCGCTGACCGAGCGGATCGCCGCCACCTGCGCCCTGGCGGGCTTCGAATCCCACACCTCCGGCGGTTATCCCGGCTGGAAGCCGGAGCCGGGCGCCTCACTGGTCCGCATCGTCAACGAGACCAACCAGGCCCTCTTCGGGAAGCCCCTGGAGGTCATGGCCATCCACGCCGGCCTCGAATGCGGCCTCATCGGCGAGAAGTACACCGGTATGGAGATGGTGTCCTTCGGCCCCGACATGTGGGACGTCCACACCCCCGACGAGCACGTGAGCGTGCCCTCGGTGGGCAACTTCTGGAAGCTGCTGGTGGCCGTCCTCGCGGCCGTGTAGCCCTTCCGATCACGGCCCTTGGCCAGAGTCCGGGGCCGTGATAACCTTGCTGCTTCCGCCCAGGCGGAGCCACGGGAGAGTTGTCCGAGTGGCTGAAGGAGCACGATTGGAAATCGTGTAACGGTCAAAAGCCGTTCGGGGGTTCGAATCCCCCACTCTCCGCCAGACTTAGCACAAAAAAGAGGCCCCCGAAATCGGGGGCTTTTTTTGGGCTGGAACCCACCAAGATCCAAAGGGAATTCCCAAAGCCGGGGACCAGCCTACCAGGGGTGGGTTCTTCGAGTATGTGACGCTCCAGCCGGAGTCTGAGAGCGCAAAAGACAGTGCAGGCGGGGTCCGCGTTGAGCCAGGGGTCGGAGGTGCAGGCAACCCGCCGGCTTGGGCTTCCCCAGCTTCAGCATGAGTCCGGCCTGACTGGGAGCGGCGTTAAGCCCATAGATGCTGATGGCGCCCTTCCGGGATGAGAAGCCGACGGGGCAAGAGGGGCGATCGGGGGGCCGGTCAAACCAGGCAATCACCCATGCGAAGGGTGGGTTCCCGGGAAGGGTATGAAGTCGTATTCACCCATTCCCTGCAGGTTCAGAAAGGTGGCCGAACTCTCACCCGCATTGGTGACCAGATGAGGCCGAAGAGGCGGAATGGAATACGATTCACTGGGGCCGAGTTCGATCATTTCCTCTGGATTACTGAGCAAAATTCGGACCCGGCCTTCAAGGACATAGAACGTGTCTTGAATGTGGTTGTGATAATGCCAAGGCACAAACTGGGTAGGCGAAATCCGCAATTCATTGATTCGAAACCCAGGCCGATCGGCATGAGTGGCCTTGAACTCGACCTGATAGTTGGGTGTTGAATTGCTGGGCGGCGGCATAGGTGACTCGACGATCCAGGGGTTACCGATCGGATGAAGCTTACCGGCCGCGCCCTGCACTGAGGTGAGGAGCGGAGCCCAGGAAGCAGGAAGCTGCGAAAGAGCGGAAGGCAGGGCGGGGTGGGTCCGAGTTGAGCTTGGGGTCAGGCCCATTGTGATCGGTGCCGGCGGCGGTAGCTCTTTAAATTCATGGTCGCTGTGAAATGGAAGCGACCTCATCCCCGCGGTGAAGTCCGACCCATGGTGCCAGAATCCGCCCAAGGACGGGCTTCTTGTTCAGGCGAGGAGATCGGCACGTCCCGATGAAGGGTGCGCCCGGGGGATACCTTCAACCTCGGCGTTAGAAAAGGTCTCTATTGGTCAAGGGACTGATGATCTCGCCGGGGGAGGTAGGACCATGACCATTTTCAGGAAATTCAGCCTCTCAACTCTCGCCCAGGACCTGCCCTCCGAACCTTCAGCCACCCGGGCTATGGGCATGCGGTGGCTGCAACGCTACTTCCTGATGGTGCTCCCGCCATTGCTCCTGTCACTGCCCATGCGGGCTCAAGGAACTCAGGGGGCCTCCGGTCGCGGCGGCCAGCAGCACGCCCCTGATGCGAAGCCCCAGACTGCCGCCTCCTTTCGTCTGGAGGGTTCCTCACCAAGAACCCCATGCCCCGACATCAGCCATCTGGCTGGGACCCCGGGGAAGCCTGGCCATCAGCATCCGCCGTTCGAACACAGGCAGGAGGAAAGGGCCGTCACCGATGAGGCCCCACCCCTCCAGCCCATGTCAGCGGAACAGGCCATGTTCGTGGCGGAGTCGGTAACTGGAGGTAGGTCCGATTCGGTTCGTCAGATTGATCTGAACGCCGCCTCGGGGGGTTATGAAGTGATGGTGCACATGCCGGGAAATGGAAGGGCCTATCGCGTGATCGTCGACATCGACACGCGCAGCGTGCGAAGCACCTACCCGATTCCGAACTCACAGCAGATGGTCAACAACCGCCGGAATGGCTCCGGCAATCCATCGGGCCAGGGACTGGGCGCCCTTCCAAAGGCTGAGCGGAATTGGAACACCTCTCCAGCCGCCGGAGCCACCCCCGTGGCATCCCTGAGAGGTCCCATCGAGATGCACGTCTGGCGGGATTCCAATGGCATCCTGAACATCACCAGCTTCCCCCCCCGGATGGACCTGCCCTGATCACGCAGAAGGGTCGAAGCCATCTCGGTATTGAGGATTTCCGTGCCCTTCGCCTCGCAGGCTGGCCCGATCCGAGGGGCTGAATCCACCTGATCCAGGATCCTTTCCCCGGATTTTAGGTCATTCTTGACACCAGCAGAAACCCAGTCCGGCAAAGGGGGGCTCCATGAAACTCATGCGGTGCCTTCCCGCTCCATCGATGGGGTTCCTGCTCCTGGTGCTCATCGGATTTGGATGCGGCGGGGGCGGAGCCAGTGCCGGATTCTCACTTGGTGGTGGGACCACCACCACCTATTCGGCTTCCGGCAGCATCGTCACCTCGGACGGCACACCCCTGGTCGCGGTGACCGTGGCTTTGACCGGTTCGGCCAAGGCCACCACCACCACCGATGCCTATGGCAATTTCTCTTTCAGCGGATTGGGAGGCGGCGCATATACCCTCACACCGGCGTTGCTGGACTTCACCTTCGACCCGACATCGGCCTCATTCTCCATAAGCAATTCGAGCGCGACGGACCTGAGGTTCGTGGCAACTTCCCTTTCCACCACCACGGGTCTGATCAGAACCTACCTGGCCGACCTGCGATCCCGGGCCGTCATTCGTTTTCTCGCGGAGGATCGGGCCATCGCAGGTTCCACTGGTGCAACTACCGCACCCATGACCGCGGACCGCTGCCTGCGGTCCGAGCTCAATTTCGAGAACAGCGTGCAGGCCTTTCTTGACGACTCGCTGGCCTTCCTTGTCTCCGGTTCCCATCCCGCACCGCTCGACAAGGCGGCCGTCGTGCGGCTGCTGGACGCCCAGAAGGCCGACGACAAGACCTACTCCAGGACCTATTACAACGGAGCCGCCTGGGAAGCCTCGTCGCCAGAGTCGGCGGCCAGGTTAGCCGCCACCGTCTCCTCCATCGACACCTACCTTGACAATGCCTATCAACGGGTCACTGCTCAGGTCCAGGCCCTCCCATGAAGGCCCGGGGCCAGGCCCACGCGACCCCAGCCGAGAGTGCGGCCCATACCTTTGGAACAGGAAGTTCCGGTGCTGTCTTCCATCCGTGCCGTGACCTCTGCTGTTCAACCGTGGTCTGACCTGGCTGAACCCAGGGCATCATAGTTCCCATGTGTGGCCGCTACACCTTCACCTTCGACGCCGGGAGCCTCGCGGAGGCCTTCGGCTTGGTGCCCCCCGGGTTCACCATCGTGAAGGGCTACAACATCGCCCCGGGCCAGCACATCGTCATCGTCCGCCCGGAGGGGGGCCAGCGGGTGGCGGATGTGGCCTTCTGGGGACTCATCCCGGGCTGGGTGAAGGATCCGAACACCTTTTCAAAACCGATCAACGCGCGGGGCGAGACCCTCACGGAGAAGGCCACCTTCCGCACCGCCTTCAAGCGCAAGCGCTGCCTCATTCCCGCCTCGGGGTTCTACGAGTGGAAGGCAGGTGGGAATGGAAAACAGCCCTTCTATATCCACCCCACCGGCGGGCACCTTTTCGCCTTCGCCGGGCTCATGGAGGATTGGCAGGGGCCGAATGGCGAGATGATGGTCAGCGCCTGCATCATCACGACCGAGCCAAACGCGCTCATGGCGGGACTGCATGACCGGATGCCCGTCATCCTGCCCAGGGGGGCCTGGGAGCTCTGGCTGGATCCGGCGGCCCAGGTCAGGGAGGTTCAGCCGCTGCTGGTTCCCTGTTCGGCCGAATCGATGGCCCTTCACCCTGTGAGTGCGGCGGTCGGGAATGTACGAAATGACGGACCGGAGCTGATCCTGCCCGTGGCCTAGCTGTCGTTGCCAACAAGGTTGTTCAGCCTTGTGACTGGGGGCTGACCACCTAAGGCCGAATGGGGCCTGTGGTGATTGTAGAAG
>Ga0214165_1000962_pt1 | contig 17638 bp, 14 predicted proteins | sample TroBogypolimnion_34_FD_153004 | JGI IMG/M metagenome (GOLD analysis project Ga0214165, IMG submission 153004) | Freshwater microbial communities from Trout Bog Lake, WI - Practice 03JUN2009 hypolimnion v3 | ecosystem: Environmental > Aquatic > Freshwater > Lake > Hypolimnion/Profundal zone ... | reverse complement strand
CGTGGCCAGGGATTGCGGCGGCTTGTACAGCGCGAGCGTCTTGCCAACCTTGGTCTGGGCGTCACCCTCCTTGATGGCAAGGCCAACCAGAACCGAAAATCCGTCACGCGCAGGCTTGTAGGTGTCAGACACCAGCACCAGCAGCGCGTCCGCCTTTTCACTGGCGGCTTCGGTCAAACTCAGGGGTTTTAGTTCAAAGTTCATAATTCGCTTTCTTATCTGTTCGCCATGTTATTCCATTCCTCCATCCGCAAAGAGTTAGCGCGCAGCTTTGGCGCCACGTTGGTCGTGCTGGCAACGGTCGTTATGACCATGACGCTGATCCGCACCGTGGGTGAGGCCTCGCGCGGCAACTTCAATCCCACCGATGTAATGATCGTCATGGGATACACCGTGCTGTCCGACATGCCCACCATCCTGTCCATGAGTCTGTTCATTGCCATTTTGACGGTACTCACCCGCATGTACAAGGACAGCGAGATGGTGATCTGGTTTGGCAGTGGGCGCGGCCTGACCTCGCTGCTCAATCCGCTGTTTCGCTTTGCCTGGCCGATCCTGGTGATCATTGTGGTGCTGGCCTTCTTCGTTCTGCCCTGGGCCTTTGGCCGCATCGAAGACCTGCGCGACCGCTATGAAAAGCGTGGTGACATTGCCCGCATTGAGCCGGGCCAGTTCCAGGAATCGGCCAATGGCGACCGGGTTTTCTTTATCGAAAAGAACTCAGAGAATAAGCAAATTGGAAACAACGTGTTTATCGCCACCAAGGAGCAGGACAAGGAGACCATCACCTCGGCGCGCAGCGGTCATATTGAAAGCATGGGTCCGGACAAGTTTTTGTTGCTGCAAAACGGCCAGCGCCTGGAGCGCACCACCGGCAAGCCGGACCTGACGGTCAGCGTCTTTGAGCGCTATGGCGCGCGGGTCGGAGCCGATGATGTGTCGGCGCGCAGTTATATTCCATCGAGTTCTTTGGGCACTTTGGAGCTATTGGAAACGCCGATTCGCCAGAATCTGGCGGAATTGTCCTGGCGCATAGGCCTGGCGCTGGCGGCCTTCAATTTCATTGTGATCGGCCTGGCTGCAGCGGGCACCAATCCGCGCGTGGGACAAACAGCCAACCTGGGCTTTGCCTTTCTGATTTTTGTGGCGTATTTCAACTTTCTGGTGCTGGGAAAAAGCTGGGTCGAGTCGGGCCAGGCGCAATTTGGCCCCTTCCTGCTGGTGCTGCATGGCGGCGCCCTGGTTATGGGCCTGCTGTGGCTGATCAAGCGCCATAACAACTGGGTGCTGCGCTGGCGGCGGCGCCGGCCCGAGGCAACGCAAGGAAGCGCAGCATGAAAACCGTGCGCCGTCTGCTCTACCGCGAGGTGCTGGTCGCCGTGGCCCTGGTGACGCTGGGCTTTGTGGCGCTGTTTTTCTTTTTTGACTTTGTCGAAGAGTTGCAGTCGGTCAACCACATCGGAGCACTGGGCTACCGGATTCCACAGGCGCTGATCTACATCGGCCTGATGATGCCCAGTCACATTTACGAGCTGATGCCCATCACCGTGCTGATCGGAACCATCTTCGTGATGGCCAGGCTGGCACAAAGCTCGGAGTTCACCATCCTGCGCACCAGCGGCCTGGGGCCCTGGCGGGCACTGCGCATTCTGCTCAGCCTGGGCCTGCTGTTCGTGTTTTTCACCTTCGCCGTGGGCGACTACATGGCGCCCCTTGCGGACAAGACGGCGCAGTTGCTTAAGGCGCGCTTTCAGGGCCAGGTCACGGTCGGCAAGACCGGCGCCTGGCTCAAGGAAAAGCAGGCCTATGGCAATTACGCGGTCAATGTCGGCGCCCTGGTGGGCGATGGCACCATGAAGGACGTGCGGATTTTTGAGTTTGACAACCAGGGCCACCTGGTCTCGGTCACTTTGGGCCAGACCGCCAGCTTTGGCAAGCACGACGACTGGCTGCTGAGCTCGGTGGATCGAACGGAGTTTGGCGCAACTGAAGCCAAGGACGGGCGCGTAGACCGGGTGTTTGCAACGAACTTTCGCTGGCCGACCAGCATCACCGCCGAAATGGTGGCGGCGGCCGTACTCAAGCCCGAACGCATGGGAACGATTGACCTGTTTCAGTATATGCAGCACCTGAGCTCCAACAACCAGTCGGCGCAAAAGTACGAAATCCAGTTCTGGAAAAAAGTGTTTTACCCCTTGAGTTGCCTGGTGATGGTGGTGCTGGCACTGCCCTTTGCCTATTTCCACTTCCGCTCCGGCAGCATTACCAGCTATGTGTTTGGCGGCGTGATGGCGGGCATCAGTTTTGTGCTGCTGAACAATGTACTGGGCGATCTGGGCACGCTGCAGGGCTGGCAGCCGTGGTTTACCGCGGCTCTTCCCGGTTTGATTTACTCCATGCTGTCACTGACGGCATTTACCTGGCTGGTGTTGCGACGATGATTACCAATCAAAAAAGTGCCGTGGTGCTATTTGCGCATGGCTCGCGCGACCCGCTCTGGCACAAGCCCATGGAAGCGGTGGCGGCGCAGATTGCCAATGGCTCATCCGGTATGGAGGTGTGCTGCGCCTATCTGGAACTCAGCCAACCCGACCTACCCACGGCCTGCCAAAGGCTGTTGGACAGCGGCGTTACCCATATCGCTGTGCTGCCCATGTTTTTGGGCGTTGGTCGGCACGCACGTGAAGACCTGCCGCTCTTGGTGGAGCAACTGCGCACCCGGCATCCGGCGGTGGTGTTTGAACTCAGGCCCGCAGTGGGCGAAGACCCGCGCCTGATTGCGTTGTTGGCGCAGATCGCTGCAGACCCGGGTTAATGTCCTTTATGTATGAGCGAACCCGCAAAACAACTTTATGAACCTCCATCAATTTCGCTTTGTGCAAGAGGCCGCGCGCCGCAACCTCAACCTGACGGAGGCCGCCAAGGCCCTGCATACCTCTCAGCCGGGCGTGTCCAAGGCCATCATTGAGCTCGAGGAAGAGTTGGGCATAGAGATTTTTGCGCGCCATGGCAAGCGGCTCAAGCGCATTACCGAGCCGGGAATGCATGTGCTCAAGAGCATTGAGCTGATCATGGGCGAGGTCGGCAACCTCAAACGCATAGGCGAGCAATACAGCAACCAGGACAGTGGCACTCTGTCCATCGCCACCACCCACACCCAGGCCCGCTATGTCCTGCCGGAGCGCGTGGCGGCCCTGCGCGTGGCCTACCCCAAGGTCAATATCAGCATGCACCAGGGCGCGCCGGCCCAGGTAGCGCGCATGCTGATCGACGACGTGGCCGAAATCGGCATTGCCACCGAGTCGCTGGCAGACTATGCCGAGTTGGTCACCCTGCCCTGCTACGAATGGCAGCACATGTTGGTGTTGCCCGCCGACCACCCGCTGGCAAAAAAAGAGCACGTCATGCTGGAAGACGTGGCGCGCGAGCCGCTCATCACCTACCATCCGTCGTTTACCGGCCGCACCAAGATCGACCTGGCCTTTGCCCATGCCCATCTGGAGCCGCGCATTGCGCTGGAAGCCATCGATTCAGACGTGATCAAGACCTATGTGCGCTTAGGCTTGGGCGTAGGCATTGCCGCCGAAATGGCGGTGCAGGACATTGTGGAGGACTGCGCCCAAAACGGCGGCAAGGGCGGACTGGTGACCAGGCCCGCCGGTCAACTGTTTGGTAACAACATCACCCGCGTGGCCTTCAAACGCGGCGCCTACCTGCGCAATTTTGTATACAATTTTGCCGAGTTGCTGAGCAATCGCTTGAGCCGCGAGCTGATCATCAAGGCCATGACCGGCCACGTCAACGATTATGAACTCTGAAATTCAAGCTCGCACACCCACCCTCAGCAGCCGCCTGCCCCGTGTCGGCACCACCATTTTCACCGTGATGTCGGCCTTGGCCGCCCAGCACAATGCGGTCAACCTGGGCCAGGGCTTTCCAGACTTTGCCTGCGATCCGTCTCTGGTCGACGCCGTCACCAAAGCCATGCAGGCCGGCCACAACCAGTACCCGCCCATGATAGGCGTGGCGGTGCTGCGCCAGGCCATTGCCCGCAAGATCGAAGCCCTGCACCGGCAACGCTACGATGCGGATAGCGAAATTACCATCACGGCCGGTGCCACCCAAGCCATACTCACCACCATTCTGGCGATCGTGCATCCGGGCGATGAGGTGATCGTGCTGGAGCCCTGCTACGACAGCTATGTGCCCAATATTGAGCTGGCCGGTGGTGTGGCGGTGCGCGTGCCGCTGACGCCGGGCACGTTCCGGCCCGACTTTGCCAAAATTGCCGCAGCGCTGACGCCGCGCACCCGCGCCATTCTGATCAATAGCCCGCACAACCCCAGCGCCACCATCTGGTCCGAGGCCGAGATGCGATCTCTGCAAGATTTATTGGCACCTACCAATGTGCTGTTGATCAGCGACGAGGTCTATGAGCACATGGTGTTTGACGGCCAGCAGCACCAGAGCGCGGCACGTTTCCCTGGTCTGGCGGCGCGCGCATTCATCGTCAGCAGCTTTGGCAAGACCTACCACGTGACGGGCTGGAAGGTGGGTTACGTGGCGGCCCCGGCGACCCTGACGGCCGAGTTCCGCAAGGTACACCAGTTCAATGTGTTCACCGTCAACACGCCCATGCAATATGCGCTGGCTGCTTACATGGCAGACCCTGCTCCATACCTGGGTATGCCAGCCTTTTACCAGCGCAAACGCGATCTGTTCCGAGAGGGACTGGCAAAAACCCGATTCAAAATACTGCACACCGAGGGCAGCTACTTCCAGTGCGTGGACATCTCGCAGGTCAGCGATCTGGGCGAGGCCGACTTCTGCCAATGGCTGACCCGCGACATCGGCGTGGCCGCGATTCCGCTGTCCGCGTTTTACGGCATGGGCTTTGACCAGCGCGTGGTGCGCTTTTGTTTTGCCAAGCAGGATGCCACCCTACTGGCGGCTTTGGAGCGGCTGCAAAAGTTGTAGCTTCCCGGCAGATCCGGGGAAATCTACCTTTGCCCGGACACGCTGCCACCTCGGTTGGTCGGCATAAATTCCACTTCGACTTCCATTCGGCTTTTTACGCCCAAGCCACCCAGCAGGCCAGGCGAAAACTTCGCATTTTTAAAGCCGGTGATTGCGGCTTCTTCAAAAAATCCGGGTGGTACGGCCTTCAGAACTTTTACCGATTCCACAGCCCCCGTTCCCAGGATCACAATTTCAAGGCTGACCAAACCCTCTCGATTATTCGCTGCCGCAGGGTATTCCAGAATCACATTCGACAGAATGACGGGCGAAGCGTCAAGTGCCCCCTGCTCTAGAATTTTCTCCTCCTGGACGTCCACAGCAACTGCCGATGCCTGGGGAACTGCGCTTTTGTTTTGCTCGCCATCGCCAGCCAACGTGGCTGGCGACCGACTGTCCTGGTGCGCCGCAGTTTTAGCAGGCTTGATGCGCTGATAGCTAAAGATTCTGGCGTGCAGGTCCGACGCCGGTGCACTGGCAAGCCCCCCGATTTCTATGCGCGCAGCCGAATAGACGTACGAAAGCAGCAGCGCCGCATGCAGTGCCACCGAAAAAAAACAGGCCTTACCCAGCGTCAACGAAGTCCCTGGCAGTCCGTTGGAGCAGCGCGTAAGCTGTGGATCATTTGCTGATTTCGCGCCAGCTTACCCGCTTACCGACCGGGCTTGGTGGCTCTACCGGTATGGTGTAGGGCAATACTTGACCGGCTGACAGGCTCACGTGGGCAATCACCTGCCCCGTGCTCAGCACCACGTAATTCAGGCCAACCACCAAGGCGCTTGGCAAGCGCACGGAGGACTCCCCTGTGGCACTCGATGGCACGGTGCCGCCGGTCAACAAGTCTACATAATTCAGCCAGCTGGTGCCATTGGCAATGCAGGCCGAACTGGAGGGAATGTTGCTGGCAAAAGTAACCGTGCTCCCCACGATGAACGGATCGACATTGACGCGCTCGTAAAGCTGCGGTAGATCCACAATCCAGCCGGTGGTAAATGCGCAATTGGCCACCACAGAACATACCGCAGTCCTGATATTGCCAGACTCCGAAAGCGTCAAAATCTTGGAAGTGTCCCGCAAATTCGGGTACTGCACGGCTGCGGTAAGCGCGTCGGTGAAACCATACACCGATTGCACCTGCGTGGTCCCAAGGTCGCTGCTCCCCAATAGCTGCCCGGTCGCGGCGACCACCATGGTCGTGCCATTGACCTCGGCCAATTGCACGCGGGTGGTAATCGGCTGAGGATTGCCCGAGGGATCTAACAAGGTCGTTATCTTGGCCGCCTCCAAGCCGGGTGGATCAATATTGTCATTGACGTCAAAACGCCAGACATTGCCTAACAGATCGCCGCCATAGGCACGCAGCGTGGTGTTATCCAGGCCTGCATTGGCGACGTAATTATTGATTTCACGCAGGCCACTGGGGTTGGAAGTGTCACCCTCCCCGGTGTCGATCTTGTTGATGATTTGTCCGGTGGCCGCATTGAGCACATACAGATAACCATGGCCATCTCCGGAGCTGGAGCCATCAGCGTTCGGTATATTGTTATATCCGGAAGTTATCAGTACCACCCAGGTTCCATTGACCAGTTTGGTAATCACGGGCCGACCAAAGGACAGGCCCAGACTGCAATCTGAACCGTAGGTAGTTGTGACCGATGGGTTGTAGCAGGTGCTGCTCTGGTTGAATTCCCACAGCGACTTGGGATTGACCGGATCCGTCACGTCCAGGGCGTAATAACCCTTGCCACCGTCATTCAGGCCTCCGACCAGTATGGTTTTCCAGCTAGCACTGGTCTTGTCATAGATGTCACCATAGCTGGGCGTGCCATCCACAAAGAACTGGTGGTGTGTGCTGTATTGGGTATCCGCGAGCTTGTACAGATTGGGCATCACCGCCTGCGGAATATACGCCCAAGCCTCCGTTCCCGCCTTGGCATAGTTGGCATCGTTTGCTGCAATCGGCGAGTAAATGGCATGCAACATGCCGTCGTTCGCACCCACATAAATCATGGGCGTGCGCGATGCCTGGGCCGTCTTGAAGCTGCTGTAACCTGTATCGGTGTAGGCTGAAGACGGCGCTTTGACAAAGATTAAAAACGAGTCGGCAACGTCTCCCAGCACATGGACACGCTTGCGGTACAGGGTGCTGAGATTGTTGGGCATGAAACTACCGTCGAACGAAGTCACTTCCAGACCACGCTGGCCCCTTATGAAGTTGACCAGGTTAGCGCCTGCCGCGGCGCTGCGCTGGTCCACCGCGCCATTCGAGCCGTCGGTCATGGACGAATATTGGTTCAAGTTGGCGATCACACTGGATCCAAACAAGGCTTGCTGAGCGCTGGTCAGCGCCGTATCGAAGGCGCCGGTCGCACAGGACTTGCTGTTCCAGGAAAAATTGCCCAGATTAGTGGTGGCATTCACGCTCCGGATAAAGATCTTCCGGTTATCGCAGGCGGCGGAGGTCGCCAAATCCAGACTGGCTTGCAGTGACCACAGAGCCGGAGCGTCTATGGTTGCCGGTTTAGTGGGGTCGGTTTGATAGGCCGGGTTGGGGATTTGCAGCTTGGCACCGGTGCTGATGTCCATTGCATATTCGAGAACATCACCGGACCACTCCCCCGACTTGAAGGTCGCGGCATACAAATAGCTGTCGCTGGCCACGGGAGTGGTGTTGGACACCGCCGCGCCACTGCCCGCGCCTGCCACTGCGCTAATGGTTGCTAGCGCTGAACTCACGGCGGTCACCACGGAGGATGCGTTGCCTGCGCTGAAAAACTGTCCACGCCCGTCAACGGTGGCGTGCCAGAAATCATCAATCGCCTTTGGATTGTTGTACAACCGCAAATCGCTGGCGTAATCAAGGGCCGGGTCCGGCCATGTGGGCCAGCCCATGGTCGGCGCAATGGCAGGAGTTACATTCTGCGGCGGACGGATTTTTGAAAATACCCCGGTCGCGCTGGATGACAGATAGTTAGGGTCGAACGGCAAGGTGCCTGAAACCCCCAAGGCCAGACCAAAGGTGGTCATATGCTGCCAGGGTGCGTTGTCACTGATACCACTCAGAGTGGTTTTATTGTCAGGCATGTCTGGGCGCAAATCGTTGATGTAGTAATACTGCGCCACATCTGCCAGGGAGTTGCCCGAGCCGGTGGGAGTGATGGTGGTCGTGACGCACGGCCATGCGCTGCAGCCCAGGGGCAAGCTGGGTTGGGTGCTGGGCAGTGTGGGTAGTGCCGATGGGCCACCGATCACATAGCAATTGGCGTCGATGGGAACCGCTGCGCTGACCCCGGGGTTGCTTACCGTACCTGTGAGCAAAGCGCCGCTGAAGGTCTGGGTAATGGTCGAGTTGGTTTTGGCGACCTGGATATTCTGGCCGCTCATCGGCGCCGAACATGTGGTCGTGGTGTAGGCATTGCCAGAGGTCGAAGAGGCAGCCTGGCATGCAGTTGACGGGACCACGGTGGAGACGGTCAAAGGATGGCAGATGGTCGTCAGATACGGGGATGTCGTTGCCGTCCCGGACGTACAGGTGGAGACCGGAACGCCAAAGGCTTGGCTTGGACTGGCGGTGCAGCTGGTAGTCTGGTATCCATTGGTCGGCGTAGGCGCAATGTTTTGGCAAGTGGCTACTGGAACAGCTGCTGTGTTATTGGTCGGGCAGCTGGTGGCTATCCAATTGGGCGCAACGGCTGCGATAGGACTGCAGCCTCCGGCTGCTACGTTGCTTGTAACGGTATTGTCCTGACAGGTTATGTTCACGTAGCTATTGCCAGCGGCGGCCGTCTGGGTAGCGCAGCTTTGAACCGGAACACTCGCCTGGTTATTGGCCGTACCCACCAGTGTCGGGCAGGTGGTGGTGGTCCAACCGTTGGCAGCTGTTGCGGTGATTGGCACGCATGCGGCGGGAATGCCGACTGCCGTGGTCACCGCGGGCGCGGGGCAGGTGGTGGTAAGCCAGTTGTTGGTGGAGCTGGCAGCGCTGGCCGTACAGATTTGTACCGGCACATTGGTGGTGACAATTGCCGGGCACGTGGTCGCCGTCCAGTTGTTGCCACTGGCAGCGGTGACCACGCTGCAGCTCGAGGGATTCACGATCGCGCTGGTGTTGATCGTCAGAGAACAGGACTTGCCAATCCAGCTATTTCCTGACGCCGCAGTCTGCGTCACGCAGGACGCTGCGGCAATCGGCACCGAAGTTGAGATAGCGGCTGGGCAGGTCACGGTAGTCCACAGGGGCGAGGTACCGGTGACCGGCACACAGGTACCGGAAATCCCCGTGTTAGGGCTGTTTACCTGGGCCGCGCAGGTGGTCGTGGTGTAGCCGTTTGCAGCCGTGGGCCCAGAGATCAGCGTGCCAACGGTTCCGCAGGCATTTTGTATGGGCGTGATCACCGCCGTCGTCGTGGTGCATTGCGTCGTCGTGTAGTTGTTGGTGGCAGTGGGACTGCTTGCCACGCAGCTTGTCGACGCCATCGGGGTGTTCACCGGGTTGCTGGTGCTGCAGGTGGTCACGGTCAAGGGAAGCGCTGTTCCTGGACATGCCACGCCCTGCGTTTGAGTCACGATCGCTGCGGGACAGGTGATATTTGTCCAAGCGTTTGACGACTTCGCCGTCTGGGCTACGCAGGTGCTAGCAATCGCTGTTTGCACCGTGTTGGGCGCTGAGCAGCTGGTGCTTGTCCACCCGTTGGAGGAGCTGGCGGTTATGGAAGTGCAGGCGGCGGTCAAACCCGTTGCCACCGGCACCACTGCCGGGCAGGTGGTATCGGTATAGCTATTGCTGCTGCTGGCAACGGATGCCACACAGGTTCCGGGAGCGATGGCGGTTTGCACCGCGGTGGTGTTGCTGCAAGTAGTGGTGATGAAGTTCGCATCCGTGCCCGCGGTACATGCCCCCACCGTTGGCCCGGTCGTTGTCGCTGCAGGGCAGGTAACGACGCTGGCCGCGGTCGAGCTGCTGGCGGTGCAGCTAGCGGCATGGGTCCTGACCTTGGCACTCAGCGCACAGGTGGTAATGATGTAGTTCGGTGAGGTGCCAGCCGCAGCAGTGCAGGCTACGCCGCTGCTCGGCCCGGTCACCACGGGTGATGGGCAGGAGGTAGTGATGTAATTGGGTGCGACACCCGTGGACACCGGCACACAGGTTCCTGCAATGGGCACATTCGTCGTCACCACAGGGACTGGGCAGGTAGTGGTAATAAAGCCGTTCAGGGCGGTCGGGCCGCTTGCCACGCAAGCCGTGGGGCTGGCTGCTGTGACCGCTGCGGCCGGCGTGGGGCAGGTGGTCGAAACCAATCCGCTGGTGCCCGGGCTACACGAAACCACATTGGTTGTCACTACGGACGCAGGAGTACAGGAGATGTTGGTGTAAGCATTGGTCAAACTGGCCGCGGCGGCAACACAGGCCGAATTAACGGTCGGGCCGGTGCTCAGCGTCAGGCAGCCGACGCCTGAACAACTGGACACCGGTGTCTGCGTGCAATGGGTCTGGACGTAACTGTTGCCGGCGTTGGGCGCTATGGCCGCACAGGATGTCGCCAGTACATTGGCCGTAGTGGCGGTGAAACACGATATGGTAGGGGGATTGGCTGTGCAGCTTGCCGACGGAGTAGATAACTCGGTTAGGCCGCTGTAAGTGAAGAGCTGCGTGGTGTAAGAATATTGCAGCACCTGTTGTGTCGTGCTTTGCGTCATCGGAGTTGACTGGGTCTGCGTCACAAAACTGGTAGTTTTAAGATACTGGTTAGTGCTTTGCAGATTCTGCGTTGTGGTCTTGATGTTTTGCTGGGTGTCCACATTGACCTGACTGGTCGAACTGGTGGTCTGACTGGTCGACTTGTAGGTATTGGAAACCGTCTTGGTATAGTTGTTGACGATTTGAAAATTCTGGGTATCCGTTCTCAGACTTTGGTAAGTCACCTGAAGGCTCTGCGATTGACTCTGATTATTTTGCACCGAACTCTGCAAATTCTGAACCGTCTTCTGGCTGGTTTGCTGCTGCAGCATCTGGGTCTGGCTGGTGGATTGCAAATTGATATTGGTGCTTTGCAGATACTGGCGCGTCGTTTTCAGCCATTGATCGGTCTTTAATTGCTGCTGGGTCGTGCTTTGCAAAACACCCGTAATATCTTGCGTGGTTTGCTGCGTACTTTTAGTCACGTAGGAGCTGGTGCAAGCGCCATAAGCATACGCATTGCTTTGGTTATTCGTCGTCACCGTCGTCGTGGAGCCGCCATCCCAGACGCCATAGGGCGTATTTCCAGCTTCACCAGTAAAGCTTCCGTCCTGATTGCCGACCAGGGTGCTGCCGTCGAGTTGCACCGGTCCGGCCGTCTCAGCAGCCACGTTCCAATAACCATCGGTAGTCATCATGGTGTAGTTGTTCTGGCAGGCATATTGCACCGGGTCGTCATCCATACCCAAATTAATACCATCGTGTTTGTTGGCATAATACCGCCCTACTCGTGCCAGACCTTCGCGCATGGAGGATGGACCTGCAGGTATCTGTGCGTATATTTTTGAGTACCAGGCCGCCTTATTGTCCTTGGTAAAGTCTGCGGCGGGAAAAAAGGATTGGGCAGCAACTGGTGTACCTGGATCGGCGGAAACAAAGCCTACCCGGTAACTGCTGGTGATGGGCGCAAATGCCAAACCAAGGCTAGTCTTCACCATGGACATGCGGGTACGGTAATACACATACCAACGGGCAAAGTTCTGCCGTTCATCGATATGCGGGTAAATACCCGATGTAGCACCCACAATTTTGCGTGTCCAAGTGCCGCCGCCCGGCGTGGCGGCGCTCGCCCCGGTGTCTACCTGGGTACAGGGCAGGCTGCTATAACTTAATGTCTCAGATCCAGAGTACACATAATAATAGGCAGGTTGTGCAAGGTCGTAGGCACCACTTGTCTGGTTACTGCGCGTGCTCAGGTCATAGGCCTGAAATTTGGCAGAAATATCAACCACGCTGGTGTTAGTTGAATAGTAGTTATATCGAACAGAAGGCCACACAGCCTCCGCCAAATTGCTACCATCCGAACCCACGGGCAATCCGTAGGTGGTATTCGGATTGTAATAAATAGAGTTGCACTGGTAGCTTTTGTAACCCACCGGCGGACTGATGAAATCCCCTTCAATTTGGTCCGGCATATGGCTGTATGCCATGGAGCCGGAGGTATTCATCAGCAACATGATGTTGGGCGGGGCATTCGCCGCGGCATTGTTTGTCAAGGGTTGGGTAAAAATGTCTGTGGCAGACGCAGGGCCGACCGACATGGCTGCCAGGAAACCCAGGGCCATCATCAGGAGATTTTTGCCACCAGAAAGCAGTGATTTATTCATCATTTTTAATCCCAATCAATAGATGATCACCTGCACATAACTGAGCGTGTTGCGCGGACCTTCAATGCGCGAAGTAATCCGGAAGTAAGGCCTTGGTATCACCACCGCCGGACCGGCAGTTCCCCCACCACCGGCACCAATCGGACTGCCGGCACCGACTGCATTCAGGCTGGAGGGGCGCACGCAGGACTGACCTGGCAGATTGAAGGAACCTGTCAGCGAGCACAGCCTGTGAATCACATACATAACGCGATTTCCGGAGCCGTCGTCAGCGGTCGCCTCCACCGCATTGGTGCCAGCAGACCAGGCGTAGGTCAGCGGGTCGAAGTTGCTCATTCCGGTTGAAAAATAGCCCGGCGCCTGGTCATAGGACAAGGTGTACGAGGTTTGCGCAGTCAACCAAGTGCGGGCTTCTTCGACACCCAAATCACCGGCCGAGGTTGCATTCTTTTTAAATGCCAGATTACCTGCAATGCCAAGACTGCCGGCACTGGAGCGCAACATGGCCAGCACCGCAAAGGTCATGGCCAACACGGCAATAATGGCAACAATTAGCACAATGCCCTTTTGCCTGGCCGCAACCGGCGCCATGAATGCCCGCCTACTCATGACGTACTGCCCCAGATCATATTGCGCATGGGCACCGTGGATTCATAGACACGGTAGCGATAGTGGTGCCAATCATTGGCAATGACCGAGGTGCTGCCGGTGCTACCGTCCAGGTTGTGCATCACAAAGGGAATCGAATTACCGGCCCATGCAGGTGCGTTGACCGTAACCGTATCTTTTTCCAACTGGCTGCTGCGCGCTAGCACTGCAACCCGCACCGCCAGCAGTTTGCTCCAGTCGGTTGGTGTCGTGTTGGTCCACTCGGAAGCCTCTATATGTCCGTTGGGCGCACTGCCATCGCTGCCGTCCACGCCGTATTGCGCCTGCAGATCGACCACCCCTTCAGAAACCTCTGAGACCGTGCTGTCGCGCAGGCTGTTGATGCGAGTCAGCACCGAAGCACTGGAAATACTCCATTGCGTGCGCTGGGCATTGGGCCCCAGATTATAAATTTCACCGGTCGTGTAGGCCACGCCCGCGGTGGCGGAATTCATCAATGGGGTGACCGACGCGCCGGTATAAAAACTGGTGTAGCTGGCAGTGCCATGCCCTATGGTCTTGGCATCATTCACCGTGTTGTCGGTGACCTCAAACAAGGTGCAAGCGACCGGCGAATTGCCGGCAACCACCACCAGGTCGCCCATATTGAAACCAGCCCGGTACTGAAGCACCTTGGTGGTATTGCTGGATGACTCCACTTTCTGGATATTGTTAGAAAAGGCCGAACTCCCATACAAAACATTGATGGTATCGGGCGCTCCGTTGGCGCCATTGATAATTTCAACCGGTGAAAAGCGAATCGAGAAATCGGCGGTAGCGAGACTAGCGTTGTGTACCGCTACCGAGCAGCCGATGGTTGCGGCGCTGACATTTCCAAATCCCATACCACTTTGGTCCAAATCACGCTCCAGTTCAAGGTTGGCAATTTCTCCGGCTATTTGTGCACTATTGCCGTCGGTAATGGTTCTCCGGCGCGATTCCCATACCGACATAATCTGGAAAATAGCGATGATGGCCAGCAAACCAAGCACCATACCGATCAGCAACTCAATGATGGAGAAGCCACGGATCGTTGTGCGTGGACTGCTTTTTCCACGCCAGCTGTGATGTTTAGAAATTTGCATTCACATAGGCCGAATAAGTGTTTCTGCGCAACTGAGTATCGTTGGGGCCCTTCCAGCACACCGTCACCGTAATTTTATTGAATCCTGTGGTGGAGGTATCGACCAGAATTTGCTGCATGCTGGCGGAGGAACCCGGCAGGTGGTGGGGGCCGGACTGCACGTCGGTAGCCCATGCCGTTACCAGCGCATTGGCGGAGGGCGTTCCAGAAAATACGCAGGGACTGGTGCTGATTTCCAGATGCTGAAAGCTTTGGAGTGAAGTCTGAAAAGCAGCCAGACTACTGGTATCGGCAGCCACGCGTATTTTCTGCACCATATCGCTGGCAAAGGTGGACGACTCCGAACGACTGGCGGTATCTGCCATGGCCTTTTGGCTGATGCCCATGGCCTTGACCAGGCCCAGGATTCCCACCACAAACAACAGCAGTGCTACCAACACTTCGACCAGTAACATGCCCTTTTGTCGATTTTCACTTTTCATGCCCACTCCTTAGCACGCGCGGGTATCCCCCGCTCCGGTTGCTGCAGGATCACATGCCTTGATTTGCCCGCTAACCGTGACTTGTACACGCAGACAACGCACGGTCCCAGACGGCGCACAGGCGCCCTTTGTACTGGTGAAATTGACGGTCCATGCGGCTCCAAGCGAGGTACTACCGGCACCATTAAAGGTAATTGCTGGCGTTGCAACACCGTTCGATACGGCATTTACTTGCACGCTGGAAGTGCCATCGGCACGGCCAGATGCCTCCATGGCACTTTTGCCATCCACAAAACGGTATACCGGCGTCGGGTCATTGCTGAGGGCGCGGACTATCCAGCTTCCGGCACTTGCACTTAGATTCGTGGTTGCCGCATTCGCCGCGACAGGATTATCTGTGGTGAGAAGTATTTGTACCGATTGGTTGGTGCGTATGGCTTCGGTACGTGCGGTTTGCGCACTGGCCAGAAAGCTTCCTGAAATACCACGCAACTTGGCATTTTCGGAATAAGTAGAAAATGCAGGAGCAGCCAGAGCGAGCAATAGGGCCATAATGGCAATACCGATCATCAATTCGATCAGCGTGAAGCCCTTTCTTAGGCTGCTGGCCTTTAGCACGATCCATCTCTTTTCAGAACCCAACAGGTATTATTTACCCCACTCCAGCCGGTGGGCAGTGAAGTGGTGACGTGGGTATTGGCTTGGTCTATCGAATAGCCGAAATTTGCCATCGAACCAGCACCGACTGCATTGACAGTGTACGCATTGGCAGAAAGAACGGAACAGCTGTAACTGAAATAACTGCTGGATGCAGGAAGTGGCGCCACGGTTCCGGCCGTGCAGGCTCCGACATAGGTTCTATTATCCTGGAAGAATTGTTCCATTTTCACCGACATATCGGATAGTCCGGATACGGATTCGGTTATCCGGCCCCGCGTCACATAATCGGTATAGGACGGCATCACAATTGCTGCCAGGATACCAATGACCGCAACGGTAATCATCAGCTCAATGAGCGTGAATCCGCGCCTGCACTTGGCGAAGCTGCCAAGCCTTGGGAAAGCATGTGATACGGAATTTTTCAACTTGCAACCTCCAACAAAAACCTATTTATATTCATCAACCATGCATTTTCATGCATCAACAACGCGCTGGAATTTAATATTTAAAATAAGTTATTTTTCTGCTATTATTAAATACCTACCAAGAAATTTTGTAAAGTAAAAAACGAACGACAAATGTAAAAAATTGTACTCCCGTTTTTGCATTCCCATTTCATTTGTCAAGGCTACCATGGGTAGTGTGCGCTTTACAGCAAGTGGAGCCGGCTTCTGCGAATAACTTAAGCCAGCTGCGCCCAGGCCTTGTCCAGCCGCTTGACGCTGACCGGCTGCGGCGTGCGCAACTCCTGCGCGAAGAAGCTGACCCGTAGCTCCTCCAGCAGCCAGCGGAATTCGAGCATGCGGTCGTCCACCACGCCCTTGCGCTCGGCCACCAAGCGCCAGTAGCGCTGCTCCAGCGGGCGCAGCTCGGCCAGCCGCGTGATGTCGCGAGCCGGGTCGGCGCGGTATTTGTCTAGCCTTAAGGTAATCGCCTTAAGGTAGCGCGCCAGGTGCTGCAGCCGGTCCCAGGGTGCGGCGTGTAAAAAACGTTTGGGCATCAAACGCTGCAGCTGCTGTGCCGCGTCGACCGCAGCCTCACCGGCGGCCTTGCTGTCCTTGATCTTGCGTGCGGCAGTGGCGTATTCCAGCAGGATGACGCCGGCCAGGCGGGCCACCTCGGACGAAATCAATGTCAGGCGGCCGCGCCCCTCTTCCACCCGCTTCTTGAAGGCGAATTCGTCGGTGGGCAGGGGTTCGATCAGGAAGGCACGATCCAGCGCCAGCGCGACGATCTGCTCGCGCAGCTCTTCAATCGTGCCGCCGGAAGTGGCGCTGTCCTTGCCTTCGGTCTTGCCGACCTGCATAAAGGTCACGGCCATTTTTTGCAGCTCGGGGATGTTCTTTTCCAGGTATTTCAGCGCGTCCTTGATCTGCAGCGCAAACAGGCGGCGCAGGCCGGCGCGGTGCCTGGCATGGGCCGTCTCGGGCTCGTCGAAGACCTCGATGGTGACGGCATCTCCCGCGTCGATCAAGGCTGGAAAGCCAATCAGCGTCTGGCCGCCCTTGCGGATCTCCAGCAGCTCGGGCAACTCGCCAAAGGTCCAGGCGGTGTGTCGCTTTTCGGTTGCAACCGGTGGCGCACTGCCCGCCTTGCTGGAAGCTGCGTTGCCCGGCTGCACGCCACGCTGCACGGCAGGCGCGGACACCAGGGCAGCACCGCCTGCGCGTCCTGCCGGTCGTGTCGCATTGGCATCCGCGTCCGATGCTGCGCCCTGCCCCAGCTTCAAATTGGCCAGCGCCTGGAAAGCGCCACGCGCCTGCTTGCCCCATTCGGCCTTCAGCGCGCCGATGTTGCGGCCATGCCCGAGCACGCGGCCATGTTCATCGACCACGCGGAAGTTCATGAAGAAATGCGGTGTCAGCATGTCGACCTTGATGTCGGCCTTGACCACGTCGACGGCGGTTGCGTCGCGCACCAGCTTGAGCACCGCGTCGGTCAGGCCGCCCGAGCCAAAGCGCTCCGGCTCGTTTAGCAACTCGGAAAACTTGGATGCACATACATCGTTCAATTCTTTTTGTGTTGCTTTTGAATTGTCGTTATGGTAATTCTTCGTGAATTCTACTGCTTGTTCATACAATTCAATTGTTTGTTCATTCATTAATCCCACCCCACTGCTTTAGATGCACTAACCAATTCACCAGAGGTCATGGTTTCACGCAACTCATAAAAACGGTTTGATAGGTATTGACCAACTTCACCACAATGCCAAGGACTGCCAATAGGTTCAAATCGCCAAATCTGCAATAATTGCTCATAACTGGCACCATCAATAATTGCTTTACGTTGTTCATCAGTCATAACAAAACTCCAATCAATACACCAACACCACCACAAATAACCATTATCATGGCAACAAACAGCAGATACATTGGATGACTATCCATTATCTGCATGAATTGAC
>Ga0214165_1000953_pt1 | contig 17723 bp, 20 predicted proteins | sample TroBogypolimnion_34_FD_153004 | JGI IMG/M metagenome (GOLD analysis project Ga0214165, IMG submission 153004) | Freshwater microbial communities from Trout Bog Lake, WI - Practice 03JUN2009 hypolimnion v3 | ecosystem: Environmental > Aquatic > Freshwater > Lake > Hypolimnion/Profundal zone ... | reverse complement strand
ATTACGTGATGCAATTTTAGCATCACCGGGAAGATTAGATCAAGGTAGATATGGCGAAGTATTGGTCGATATTAAGGCAGCGGTAGAAATTGCACTAGTTAAGGATTTAGGATTAGATTATTATGCTGATCCAAAAGCGCGACTAGAAGCATTACGAGAAAATAAAGGCCAAGTATCCACTGGTTGGAAAACAGTTGACGAAAAGTTGTTCGGTGGATTGAACAAAGGTGAAATTACTATCTTTGCAGGGCAATCCGGTGCAGGTAAATCACTATTCTTGCAGAATCTTGCTGTAAATTGGGCAATGGCTGGACAAAATGTGGTCTATCTATCATTAGAATTAAGTGAGAAGTTATGTGCTATGCGTATCGATGCAATGCACACAAACTACGAAACACGGGAAGTTATGCGTAATATTGACGATGTGCATATGAAAATTCGTGCATCACAACAAAAGAGTCAAGGTTCATTGCGTATTAAACAAATGCCGAACGGATGCACAACAAATGATATCAGAGCATTCATTAAAGAATATGAAATTCATTCGGGTAAGAAGGTAAGTGCAATCCTAGTTGATTACTTAGATCTTATGTCGCCATTAAGTAAGAAAATTTCAGCAGAAAACTTGTTCGTTAAAGACAAATACGTGACAGAAGAATTGCGTAACTTAGCAGTCGAGTTGGATATGGTAACAGTATCAGCTTCGCAGTTAAATCGTGGATCTTATGAAGAGATTGAATTTGATCCAAGTCATATTGCAGGCGGTATTTCTAAAGTTAATACGGCAGATAATGTTATCGGCATTTTTACAAGCGCAGCAATGAAAGAAGGCGGCCGTTATCAAATTCAATTTATGAAAACACGTTCGAGTTCTGGTGTGGGATCTAAGGTAGACTTATCATTTAATAATAAGAGTTTAAGAATTATGGACTTAGAAGAAGATGCTGATAATGCAATCACAGCAACATCTAAGAATATCTACGATCAGCTAAAGAGAAACAGCGTAGTAAGGTCTGGTGAGAAACTCGATGCCAAGACAGGCGAGATTACATCAACAGTGGGAATGGATTCAAAAGCAAATCCAATAGATAGCGCATTAGGTCTCCGGGCTTTTCTCAAGAAAAGGTAAAAGCTGATAAATAATAGAAAGTAATTTGGAGACGAAATTGTCTATTAATCGAAGAAGCAGATCTATATTAGAAGAAATTAGTTCTTACGTACCTCAAAAAAGTAGGGAAGAACTAATTGAAGCGCGAGCCCAACATATAATAGTCTCTGCTATTAATTTGCTCGAAACAATTGACGAAGCATTCTCTCCGGAAGAAGCCGAAGCCTTGAAGAAACGCTTTGTCTCCAGTATCCGCGGCGCAGATCCCAATCGTTTTACCCGAATGGTACATCGTATCAAAACAGGGGATGATTGCGATAGCAATTAATTGATAGATGCGTTTTGATGATATACAACCGTTAGATGAAGCCCCGAAAAAGCCAGCTGGCGGCGCAGGCGCATTTGGGCAGATGGGTAATACCTTAAGTGGTGCAAACAAATCGAAATCCAGTACAGGTGGCACAATTACTAGAACACCTACGGGATTGGTACATACTGCGAAACCCGGTGCAGATAAGCCAGCACCTACGCCTAAACCAGGGGCACCTACTCCGGCACCTACACCCGGATCAGCTAATACAGGTGAATTAACAAAAGCCTGGATTCAATATTTAAAGAATAATCAAATTGTAGCATTACAATCAGATCCTAAAACTGGTCAACTCGCATATAAGAAAAAAGTAACTACTGATAATCTATCACAGTTTTTGCGAAGCGAAACAGACTACGATAAAGAAGTAATTAATAGCACAATTCAGTCTGTAATGGCCAAAGGTGCAGCACCCGAACAGGTTAAACAACACACAGGTGGCAAAGTCGCTGGACAATTAAGTCAATCACCGGGTGCGATTAAAAAGCGCGATGCTCGAACAGCACAGAAACAACCTCAACCTCCACAGCCAGGCGAACCAGTCAATGAAGCAATGATTGATAAACCGATAGAGATAAGTGAAAAGGATGTAGAGGCAGTATTTTCGGCTCTATTATCGCAGGCTCCGTCGGGCGCATCTGCAGAAGAACCTGCCGCGGAACCTAGTACCGAACCAGCCCCAGAGGATGCAGAGAAGAAAGGGGCAGATCTTGAGAAGTTAAAGAATCTTATTGGTACAGGAATGACATCTGCTCAGCGTAAAGAACTATGGACATCATTAAAAGGAACTGCCTTATCTGAAAGTAGGGTAGATAGGAGAGAAGCAATACAAATTCTTAAGTATGCTGCTAAGATAAAGCATACAATTAAATTAGAAGATCTTCAGGCCTCCTGGTCAAAAGCAGGGTATCCTACTGATTTAGATGAAATAGCTAAGATATTAAATAAAGCCGGATTTGGTAGAACAGATATAAAAGATATTTTTGATGAAGTAATTGGAGATGATGGAAGCGAGGATTATGAAGATGAAGAATCCGGTCCTAGCCCGACGATTATAAAGATTATTGATTATATAAACAAAAATGGTATCAAAGACGACATTCTTGCCTATATGGAAGAAGAATTTGGTGATGAATTAAACGCACCAGAGCCCGAACAGAAAGGTTGGTTTGATAAGGTAAAGGATTTTGGAAAAAGAATGTTTACTAGAGAAGCAACAGTTAAAGAGATAGAACAAATCTTCACAAAAATTCTATTAAAGGAACGTACAGAGCTTCCTATGCGTATTAAAGAACAAGATAGACAAAATCTTGGGCGCCAGAGAAAATAATTGACATTTATAATTATATTGTTATAATTATATTATGGACAATCAGCAATTAAAAATTGATATTCTAAAGAATTTCGATTTTGCATTTAAAATTAATTGGGAAAGTGAACACCATAGGCGTATTCATACGTATCTGGTGTCTTTAACTATGTATTTCGGTGTCAAGATGAATGGACATATCGCCGAAACTGGCTCGTTTCTTGCCTATAGATTCAACGAACGAGATAATTTGGGATCATCAATAGACATGTTTAGAAATCTGTTTAAAAACGAAGGTGCTGACACATTTACCGAAGAATATTGCCATGGATGTTATATTTTTACATTCTAATGAACTAAATTGGCAAGAAAATTTCATCCGAGCCCAACAGGTATTAGATAGAGATATAATATTGATTGACGGTAGTAATGCCTCATCAATAAAAAATGCATATGAACTTGTATTCGCTTCGACATCTTCTGATCACTTCATGATGATTGAAGCAGATAATTACATTCTAGAAGATTGTGTTAAATATGTCAATATTCATAAACCAATAAAATTCTGGTCTATAAATAAATATGGAATTACTTATGAACATGGCGGAGTTAAAATTCTAAATACAGATGCTTGTCGTAGACAATTGATTAAGAATGCAAATATATACGAAAATTTTGAAATAAGTGCGAATCTAATGCTCGAATCATCTCCTGTCGTATTATCTGAACATAGATTTGACTGGAGTCCAAAAAATGAATGGACCACGATAGCGAAAGAACTAATTAAATTGCACTATTGGAATCATAAAGATTACATAAACAATTGGATCATTCACGATCGCCCACGTGAAATCTATAACGATGTATTATCTATAATTCAAGATATAAGTTTCACGGAATTATTTGAGACACTATTACCTTCGCTGGGAATAATTTATGAAACTAGATTTAAAGTCTGATCTAACTATTTTAAATATATTCAAGGATGATTTCGAATATATAGATTGTTTTGTTGAGACACATTGTAAACTGGCAAGATCAGTTATAATGCTTAATACAGGAAATCAACAATCATATGAGTACACTAAATCTCTTGAATCAGCGTATCCAAATTTGACTGTGCTTTTCAAAGAGTATTCTGATGTTAATTTTTCTAATTTTAGGAATGATTGTTTATTATTGTTCCCGAATGATACTGAATACTATTGTTGGGTAGATACGGATGAATTATTAATAGCAGAAAATAATGAAATTGATGTTGATGCAGACGTGTCGAGTATTAACAGAATAGATGGATCGAAAAGATTTAGTACATCTCTTAATCGGATGTTCAGGCGAAATATAGCAGGAACATGGGTTAAACGAATACACGAACACTTTTCTATTTCTCAGGGATGTTCGTATGCTGTATGCACAGATTTAACAATACAGCATCTTTCATCGGAAGCACATAGACCTTTGAGCAAGAAACAAATGTATTTTGATATATTAGAATCAGAATTAAATAAATCGATAGAGACTAATAATCGAAATGGTATCATAGATGCTCTCCAGCATTTAATATTAATGTCATCACACGATTTTAAAGATCCTGAATTGTGTATTTCGTATTTTTATAAATTTAAAGAATTAATATTTAATATGGATCCTACTACTGCTGAAATATCAAAAGTTCAAAAATTGAACATATTACTACATTCTCTTATATCTCTTTCTAGATTAGGTATTGTACCGGAAGATGCCCTCATTGAACATATCTTAGAAATTGATAAATCTAAGTCAACTGTATTTCAATTACTACGAGGATTATTATTTAATCCAGCAAATAAATACACAGTAAAAGATATTTACGAAGTAGTCTACATTAACTTAGATGATAATACAGATACAGAATTTAATAATTTGGATTTTATTAATCCAGTTGAAATATCCCGATTTGAAACTAAACTATACGCCAACTAAGAAATAATATGTTAAACTCAGACGTTTTTAAGAATATAAAAGACTTCAAGGAAGAATTAAATAAGATATCTCCTACATTTTGTACAGCCAAATGGCTTCAGAGTACAATTTTATTATATAATGGGGAGACTCATTCATGCCATCACGTTCAGAGAAATAAGATTTCAGTTGAGCAATTAAAGGACAATCCTAAAGCAATTCATAATTCACCTATTAAGATGTTGGCAAGAAGAGACTTAATGGAAGGTAAACAGTCGCCCGAATGTGATTATTGTTGGAAAATAGAAAATCTTGGTACAGATCGTGTGTCAGATAGAATCTATAAATCTTCTGCTCCGTGGGCAGCACCTTATCTGCAGAAAGTTGTCGAAAGCGGCGACGGAGCAGATATTGATCCAACATATCTCGAGGTGGCATTTGATTCAACATGCAATTTTGCTTGTATGTATTGTACCCCTGAAGTATCATCTAAATGGATGGAAGATGCTGAAATAAATGGCCCATATAGATTGCATACAATTTCCCTTCATGATACAGAATATATAAGAAATGTCGACAAATATCCAATTCGTCATAATGAATATAATCCCTATATTGACGCATTTTGGAAATGGTGGCCAGATCTATACCCCAATCTAAGAACATTCAGGATTACAGGCGGCGAACCATTATTGTCGAAGCATACATGGACTGTTATGGAATGGATAAAGAACAATCCCAATCCCGATATAGAATTCGCAATAAACACGAATCTAGGTGTTCCACGAAAACTGATTGAAAAATTTGTAGAAGAGATAAGGGCAATTGAGGGAAAGGTTAGGAGAGTTAAGATTTTCACGAGCCTAGAAGCTACTGGACAGCATGCCGAATATATACGTCATGGATTAAATTATACTGAATTCTTAGATAATCTTAACTATATCATGACAGAACTCCCGGGTATTAGGGTAATATTCATGACAACAGTTAATGCACTGAGTATATTTACATTTAAGGATTTCTTGGCTGAAATTATCAATCTACAAATGAAATACTCGAGAGATTCGGTAGGATTGAGCATTAATTATTTACGTTGGCCGATGTGTATGGATATACGAATATTAGATAAGAAGCTAATGCAGCCATACCTTGATGAGATTGTTGAATATGTAGAGAATCATCGGATTAAGATTCCGGGATCAAAAAATGTTAAGTTTTATCTAGAAGAAATAGATCAAATAATGAGACTACGAGAATACGCAATGCAACCGTGTGATAATAGGCAAGATCTCATTAAAGACTTCATCTTATACTTTAATCAATACGATATCAGACGAAAGCTGGATTTACACAAAACTTTTCCAGAAGTTGCGAATATGTTAGTCGACGAATAAATCTTCATATCTGTAATATTTTCCTTCAGATGATAAATAAGTTTATGAATAGGATTATCCTATCAAAAATAAGGAGTTATTAAAATGACACAAAAAATTAATGGCGCAGCATACTCTGGTATCTGGGTAGAAAAACAAGTAGCTTTTATCAAGCTTACATTTAACCACAGTCTTGTAGCTATTCCAGCAGCTCAGATGTTCTTAACTGGTACAAGCACAGCAACAACAACAACTTCAGCAGGCGACACATCGTTCGGCGTAGTTGAGTCCGCAGTTGTCCAGGCATTGAAGCAATTAGAATTGAAAGCAACAGTATTAGGTATTTCTATGTTGAGTGCAGCAGGAACAGTTGTTGACGTAATGGTTGGATGTTCGGAAGGTTACTTCTCGGACAACGTTGGTTCTATCTCTACTGGTAATGCAGTAGTTGGTGCTAAGGCAATTATTACAACAGCAGGTGGTAATACAGCACTTGGTCAACTAGTTGACGTTAGTGGTTCGTACTTGACATTTGCTATGGATTTTGCAACGTTCGATGGTACAATGCCAGTTGCTACAGTAGCTAACGGCGATCTAGAAACAGGCGTAGGTTCTACACCAGGTTCTACAGCTACACCAAACGGTGCCCCAATTGGCTCTGCAAACAGCTATCAGCCAGTCACATTTATTACAACTTAATTGGTGTATTAAAGAAAGAAGAGCAGCTTTCGAGCTGCTTTTTTTTGACATAAATTTCTAAACTTGATAAATAATGTAAATGATAAGGAACAGTAATGTCTACACCCCCACCAGTGCCGCTAGGATATACAAGCTGGAATGTTTACATCGAAGAACAAGCAGATGAATCGCCAGACCAGAGTATAGAAGCTCGTAGGCTTATTAAGCGTAATATTAAACTTGAGCAGATCGCTCAAGAAATACGTCAGGCCGGTGGTGATACAAGCAGCCCTAGTTATCGACCTTATAACATATATGAAACACCAGGCACATTTAGCCCAGCAGAAGGGCATCCTTGGTTGTTGACACCTACCTATCCATAGGCTCATATTACTGATCAATTAGGTAATAATTTAATCACAGAGTCTGGTGATATATTAATTACGGAGTAAGATATGCCAGATGTAAAAATTTCAGTTCGTTTGAAAGAGTCCGGTTCGGCAGCAGTAGTTGTAAATTAACATCACTATCGTATAGTCAAAGAGCCTCCTTCGGGAGGCTCTTTTTTGGGTTAGCTTTGATTAGTAAAGATAAATAGCATATAAGTGGAAATACATAACTCTGTATTCCACCAGATTGGTTCTACATTATAATAAAACCCAGCTAAATAGCAGATAAGGATAAGAAATGCCAATTAGAATTCACGGTGCAGCAACGTCAATGCAAAATTTGACCGCAGATTTGCAATATTATGTTTGCTACGCATCCTCACCTGGTGCATTTACTAACCCTAATCCTAATCCTCCACCTTCCGAAGAATTAGCTCGATTAGTGAATATTCAGGTTACAGGTAGTCCTTTAGATCAGAGTCAGAAGAATTTCGAAGTGTTTTTAATGAGTATTGGGTTGCGAGCGATGCCGGTTGTATTATCGGATCCAGCAGCGGTGATACAACTAGCTGATTATACACCAGAATTGTCGGGTGAGGGGTTTGTATGGAAATTTGCCGTAGAAAGAGGAGTGCAGTTTTATAATTTTACTCCCTATGGTACACCTGGTCCAGTTGGTTTATTAGTGGATGATTTAAACGGTGTTATTATTCCCACCGGCGTTAGAATTACTACAGTAACAGGTAGCCCTAGTGGCTGGGGAAAGAATGTTGCATTTTCGAGGATGGATTCGATATGATTAGAAATGATAGAATTATAAATTCACTTATACACGGTGATGCAGTTGAAAAACTCATCAAAGAGAATAATATTGATGTTACAGAAGCAAGAGCAATGATTTCGGAAATGTCATTCAAAGACTATTGTGCTTTAGATGAAGCGAGTGCCGATATTGTACCACCATCTGGAAAACCTTTGTCGCCTACAGGTCCAGGCGGCGAACCGCCAGCAGCGCCCGGCACACCTATTAAGCCAGGTACAACACCTGCCAACCCGCCAGGACAACAAAGCCAACCAGCTGCAACTGCACCAACACCTGTAAAACCAGCAGCTGATCCACGTGGTGTTCAAGTTAAGAATCCGCAGACAGGCAAAATGGAATGGATGAAACCATCTGTTGATCAATCTGGAAAACCTGTAGCCGAAGATAAAGAACTAACAAGAATGAAACAGCTTGCTGGTATTGTAGAAGATGGTAGTGGTGGAGCATCGTGTGCAGGCGGTATTGCAGTTGCGCCAATGCCTATGGGTGGTGTAAAGCGCCGTCAACCTACTGATGAAGAGCTTAAAAAAGAATATACTCCGAAAGTGGCTAAAACAGTTGTAGGTGATACAAAGCCTTCACAGGCATCGGGTGAATTATCTGCAAATCTTGCAGTGCGTGGAAAGAAAACAGCTAGTAGAACAAATAACGGATTTAAGAGATAGCATGAGTAGATCATCCTTACTTGAAAAGTTAGATAAGGCTACCGATCGTGGTGCCCAACTTGCTATCAGCAAAGGATATCCTATACGTATGTCTAAAAAGACCACCTTAATCGGCAATACATTCATAGAAAAGAATACTGAAGGTCTTTATAATATAGTATCGAATAAAAAAACAATATACGAAAATATATCAATATTTGATATTGCTGTAATTGTAGCTCAAAGATATAATACAGGCGAACAGGCAGCTATTAGGAAAGTAATGGCACTAGAAGAGCAATTTACTAAATATCACACCGATATGATTCATTATCTGAATTGTTTGAAAGGTGCTCAGAAGAAACACGATATAGAACGTATGGCAATATTGGAAGACAAATTTCAAGTAGCTGAAATTCTCGCTAAGAAAGCTAGAGATAGTATCTCTATTTTCAAACGAATAAAATAGTAAGTATAATGATAAATACTAGAAATAAAACTTAACAGGAACGATTTATATGCTTTTAAACGATATTGGTAAATCACCAGATGCCACATTCAGAAGGATAAATCAGCACCTCGAAACTAATTACGGTTTTAAGATCTCTGAAGATGTTAGTGATAAAGACTTAGTTGCTATCATGGAACAGATTGAAGAAGAAATAACTGGCTTAAAGGTTAAGGGCGATGATGCAAGAGATTCTTCGGAGATTTCGAAGAGATTATTAGTGCTTGAAGGTATTAGAAACCTTAGAAACCTTAGAGAACATGGTATATTCCATATGGGTATTCCCGAACGTTCGCCAGATGAAGAATCTGTTATCGGCGCTATGATCGACAGAGTTGTTAAAGAATTTAAGTTGAGTGGTAACTTTACAGATTCTATTAAAGATGCAATGAATAGATATCGTTCTAGTGAATATCGTTTCCTGCCAGACGATGAAGTAGAACAAAGAGTATATGCCGGTGCATTGTCTAAACTTCGTGCAGATCCTGTCTTATCTGATGCTGGTTCTGCAATGATGGAAAGTGATAAGTGGGGTACTGTCGGAAAACGTGCCTCGGCTCACGGAGGCCATGCAGCTTCTGAACCGAGCACACAAGCAGGTCAACAGGCTGCAAAAGTATTAGATAATCCAGATTTAGAGTTAGTTCCACATGATGAAGAAGAAAAAGATCCGTGGAAAGCTCAGGCAAAGAAAAGAGCTCAAGGTATTGTACATACAGAAGGAAAGAAAATGAGAGAACATAAAAATTTAGTAAAGAACTTACGCCGCCTTCTAGAAACAGAAGTAAGCCAGGCCGAAGTTATGATGGCAGCTAAGGGCTTTGCTCAAGAGCTACAAGAAATGGTTGAAAAGATTGGTCGTTTACAAAACGAAGATCTACCACCTGTAACAGATCAAATGCGCGAAACATACGGTATGGAATCTGCTTCAGCATTCCAGACACAAATTTATGGTGCATTACAAGGTGTTATGGATTCACTTTATACAGCTAAACAACAAGTTGATGATGCTGTAGGTAATATGGCTTCAACAGGTCAAGTTACTGCACAAACAGATATGGATGTACCAATGGACGGCATGGATGATGGCACAGGCGCCGATATGGCTGCTGATGATGGCATGGGTGATGAAAATGACTTAGACAACATCGGTGCTGAATTGGGCGCAGAAGGCGAAGAAGGCGATGAATTCGGCGGCGAAGAAGCATTAGGTCGTTCTAAGAAAATGGAATCCATCTTGCAGAAGAAGGTTATGGAAATGTCCAGACTAGTTGCTAAGGCGAGAGCATTACGCGAATCCCAAATTGACGAAGTATCGGATGCTACAGTGGGTTCACTAATAAACCAACGTCGCGGCGCCGCTAGAACAGCACAAGATGCAGCAAGCACTACTCATGTACAGGGAAGTCGCAAGACATCCGGACAAATGCAGAAAGATTCTGATGCAGAGGGTGTAGCAGTATCAAAGCGCAATAATGCAATGGATCTTGCAGGTAAACGTCTAAATAGAACTAGATAATGAGAGCACGAGAAATACTTGACGAAGATTATAACCAAAGTCTAGAGTCCGATCTTAATAATTTACTAATTGCGTTCAAGGGCAATGGTGGCACAGAAATTTCTACACAGAAATTAGCTGATAAATTACAACAATCGGGCTATTCGGTTACTCCTGATAGTTTAATGGTTCTTCTACAAGATAATCCTATCGTTGCCAATGTTACTCCTGACATTATAAACCTTGTTGCACCAGAGGCTGGCCAAGGTGAAGCAGGACAAACACAAGATAGTGCTTCCCAAGTTAGCGATATGGCTCAGTCAGCCACAAAGATAGGATAAGATAATATGTCTTGTGAAGGATTAACGGGGTTCCCTACAGCTACCCAGATGGAAGGTCTTGCTACAAATCTTCCTGTGGTATGGGAAGAAATTTGTGCAATTCAACAAGCGATATTAGCAGCATCTAGTCAATGTCAGCCCGGTGGCGGGCAAATGTGTACTACAATAAATGGTACAACCCCGATGACATTCGTCAACGGTGTATCATCAGTACATGTCGATGTTGTTGGTTCAGGATATTATCTAGATTATCCAGGTGTTGTTTTTATTCCGCCGGTTGGTTCTGTTCCTAGCATAACTGCTACGGCTACGGTTACAACAAATGGTGGAAATATTCTATCTATTAATGTGATCAATGGTGGATTAGGTTATCAACCGGTCCCTGCAACATTAGCAGTAAGTTCAGTAGGTGGTACACTAGCTGTATTAGAACCATTAGTTAATGCAAGTGGTCAGATAATGGGTATAAACATTGTTAACGGTGGATCAGGTTATACGACTGCCGATTCTATTATTGCAACTCGCGCAGTATTACCTAATCCCGGATATGTTAATGCTATATTTGCCATTACTTCCGTAAGTATTACAGGACAGATTATCGGTATTGCTATATTAAATCCTGGTTCGGGATATCAGAATAGCATAACAACATTACAAATTGTTTCTTCATTAAATCCTTTATTACCGTATCCAATTGGTGGCAGCTTTATAGGAACAGTTTTAACTGATTCTTTTGGTGTGATTAATAGCAATGTGTTGATAAACAATACAGGTGCTGGATATGCAGATATATTACCTTATCTTGTTATTACCGATCCCGGCACAGGTGCAACAACATCATTAACACTTAGTGGAACTTCTATAGCATCCATTGCTGTAACTTCTCCCGGTACACAATATACTCAGTCAGCAACCGGCGCAGTTCTAAATCCTCCAACATATATAGCACCGGTAGTACCGGCTGTAGTTACTGTAAATGTGGCGAATAATACGTTCGGAACTAACCCTGCACTATATTGGCAGGTATGGGCTGGCACAACAACAGATAAGGCTATTTCTACACAATTAAATGCTGTCTTATCTTATTTTGCTGGATTAGGCTACACAATAGTAATTCAAACAAACCCTGCAACAGGATCTACTATTCAGTGGAGAGTTTGTTGGTAATACATTGACTTCGTGATACTCTTTGTGTTACAATTCATCTATGCTAATACAGAAACTCTACGATTACAAGCCTCTCGAACGAATCTCTACCGAAAATGGTAGACGATATATAGTTGGAGAAGGCAGACCACTCCCCTCCGTCACAACAATTCTCGAAAAGACAGCCGATAAAACCCATTTATACGAGTGGAGAAAACGACTCGGCCCGGTTGAAGCGACTCGCATAACGGTAGAAGCCAGCGGATTAGGCACCGGTATGCATAATAATCTCGAAAATTACATATTAGACAAGCCTATGAAGGGCAATTTCATGCAACGTGCCCTTGCAGATGTGATTATCAAACACGGTCTATGTAATGTAAGTGAAGTATGGGGTACAGAAGTGGCTCTATATTCTAAAGAATTATACGCAGGTACAACAGACCTTGTTGGATTACATCAGGGAATACCTTCTATTATGGATTTTAAGAATAGTTTGAAGGAAAAGAAGCGTGAGTGGATCGAAGATTACTTCATGCAACTATGTGCATATGCTTTATCTCATAACGAAATGTTTGGCACAAACATAAACCGAGGTGTTGTCATGATTGCAACTCGAGAGGCTAAATATCAAGAGTTTGTAATAGAAGGTGATGAGTTCACACACTACGAAACTAAGTGGGCGAACAAAGTATGCGCCTATTATGACCAGTATGGTCTTGGCTAAATACTATCACACAAGGGAATTTATAAAATGTCATCACCACCAGTAGTAGTTTCAAGAATTCAGAACAGACGTGGCGTCCAAGCCGATTTTGACGCATTATATCCAGTAGGATATACCGGTATCGGCGGCTGTGATATAAATGTCTATCCAAATATTCTATTATCTGGGGAATTAGCCCTTTGTACCGATTCTCGTAGAGTATTCTTAGGTAATGAAGCCGGCGAATATGTAGAGATCCCTATTGTATTAGGTGGCGGCATATTTTTACCACCACTGGTAGTTATATTGCCACCTGTAGGAGTTTTCACTACTATCCCCGAACTTGATTATTTGCCAACACCATTTTTTACACTATTATATAGTTTGACTGACACCGTATTACCGGACTGGAATACAGTGGGCTCAAATTTTTCGAAGAACGGTGAACTGAAAATTACAGCAATTGACAACGAAACACCTGTTCGGGCAACACTAACAGATACAGGTACAGAGATAAATTTAACAGCAAACGATATTAGCTTTATGGTTGAGTATGTTAACTCGCCAAGTCAACATATCGCAATCTCATATAAACACGATTTTTCCTCTGATCTAACATTCAGCACGAGTACGATCAGCTGGGTCCCTTTCGCCTAATACAATTATGATCTGGAACACAATTCCAAATGAAGAGCGGCTCCACCTCTGGAAAAAGCTAAGAGACGACATTAAAGAACTCTCTTTGATAAATCAAGTAGACGAAATTGCTAAATTTTGCTCTAAAATGCCATTTGGCTCACGAACATTGGATTATTATAGTCCAGAAGATTGGCCCACACCCTGGGAAATATTATTCCATGGGTCATTCTGCACAAGTTCCATTAGTTTACTGATGTTTTACACACTAACACTTTTAAATACTCCACCTACAGTTGAATTATATCTCGTTGAGGACGATGATGGTATATATTTACTACCTATTATTAACAATCAGTTTGTACTTAACTACGAACTAGGTACGGTAAATAATTACTCAGAAATTCAAGATGAATTTAAAGTATTACAGAAATATAACAAAGAACAAATAAAAAATATAACTTAGTCTAGTTATATTTAACCAACAACAAATTTAATCAAGAGGTGTAAATGCAAAGAACGTCGTTTCAGGATTCTTTTTCTGCCGAAGTGTGGGAAACAACATATAAAGATCATAATGATATTAATATAGATAATACATTAACAAGAATAGCAAAAGCAATTGCATCAGTAGAAGCAACTGATGAATTAAAGGAGACCTGGGAGAAACGATTCTTTGATCTGTTGACAAATTTTAAGGGTGTTCCGGGTGGTCGTATTATATCGAATGCAGGAACAGAATGGTCTGGAACGACATTAATGAACTGCTTCGTGGGCCCTCGAGAGAAATATGACATCGATTCTCTCGAGGGTATCTATAGTCACTTGTTAAGCCAGTCGCAAACACTAAAATCTGAAGGTGGATGGGGAGAAAACTTCTCATATATTCGTCCACGTGGGTCTTTTATTAGTGGTATAGGTGTTGAAACTCCAGGATCAGTAAAATACATGGAGTTATTTGACAAGGCATCAGAAATTATTACATCGGGTTCGGGTAAAAAGTCCACAAATAAGAAAGCTAAAGGAAAAATTAGAAAAGGTGCCATGATGGGTGTAATTGATGTGTGGCATCCCGACATCATTGAATTTGTTACAGCCAAACAGCAGCCGGGCCGCTTAACAAAATTTAATATTTCTGTTAATTGCACCGATAAATTCATGGATCGTGTAAATCGGATCGAAGAATTAGAATCAGCGGTCGCCGCAGAAGAAATTACACACGAAGAGGCTGATGAAAAATTAGCAGAATTAGACAAATGGGACCTGTATTTTCCAGAAACTACATTTGAAAAATATAAAGAAGAATGGAATGGAGATATTAATCTCTGGGAGAAGAATGGTTATCCAGTTAAAGTCTTTAATACTATTTCTGTAAAATGGTTATGGACTCTTATTATGGAATCTACATATAATCGTGCCGAACCTGGTGTGTTATTTTTAGATAGAGCAAATTATTTTAATCCACTTAATTACGGCGAGACTATTTTTGCAACTAATCCATGCGGCGAGCAGACATTATCACCGGGCAACATTTGTTGTTTAGGTACAATTAATCTAACACAATTTGTTAAGGCGGATGGGTCGGGTTTTGATTTTGCAGGTATTAAGCGTTATGTCGGTTACATGGTTAGATTCTTAGATAATGTTAATTCATATTCTTCTGCACCATTACCACAATATATCGAATCTATGCAGAAGAAACGTCGTATTGGATTAGGCATAATGGGATGGGGATCATCTCTCTTTATGATGAAAACTAGATTTGCATCAGACGAAGCTGGAGTTATCCGCGAAAAATTAATGAAGTTAGTATCAAAGACCGCATACGAGACATCAATTGATCTTGCAGTCGAGAAAGGCAAGTTTGAATATTGTGATCCGACTAAACATGCCGCAGCGCCCTTTATTAAACAGCTTAATTTGTCCGATGATTATATGGAAAAGCTGGCTACAACAGGTATACGCAATGCATCCCTACTTAGTCAACAACCAAACGGTAATTCATCTATATTAGCTAACGTAGTTTCAGGCGGTATCGAACCTATTTTCATGCCAGAATATGTTCGCACAGTAATTGTTGCACAAACTCCAGACGAACTTATTGATATAACACCGAAGTGGCACGAAGGCGCTTGGCACGAAACTGATTTATTTAGATTTGATAAAGAAGGCGATGAAGAAATCCTTAAAGGTACATATGAGGGCATAGTCTATAAGATTGATAAGAATCGCGGGCTTACTAAGGAAGTTATCTGCGAAGATTACGGTGTGAGATTCCTTAAGAGTAAGAATGAGTGGAATCCGATTGCTGATTGGGCAGTAACTACAACTAACTTAACAGTTAACGATCATGTGCGTGATTTAGAAGGATTTGCAAGGTGGACAGATGCGGCATGTAGTAAGACATGTAACTTGCCATTTGATTATCCCTTTGAAGATTTCAAACACTTGTATTTGGCGGTATATAATACAGGATTCATTAAAGGATTTACCACTTATCGTTCAGGTACAATGACAACTGTATTATCGGCGCGTGATGAGAAGTTAGCAGAGCCAGCCGATGAAGAAATTATCCTTGAGAATGTTAAGTTGTCCGATTCAGCACCAGCAACTATGAAAACACTCAAAGCTGAAGGCAGGAAATGGTATCTTTCTGTGGTGTGGAATGAACAACAGACTCGACCATTTGCATTATTTGTACATACAAATAATCATGAGAAGAATATTGTTACATCTAATGCTATTGAAAAATTAGTTGATCTTGCAAGACGTAAAGGTATTCCCGAAATACATATTGACGAAACATCTGATAAAATAAGCGGTGGAGACAATGTATCTAAGATTGCAAGGATGATTTCTCTTAACTTACGTCACGGTGTATTAATTAAGAACATTGTTGCTACATTAGATAGCATTGAGGATGTTTATGTTGGTAGTTTCTTATTTCAAATTAAGAAATTCCTTGCATCTTTTATTAAGGATGGGGAAACAGTTCACGGTGAATCGTGTCTACAGTGTGGATCTGCCAATGTTGTATATGAAGAAGGTTGCAAGAAATGTGTTAATTGCGGCAGTAGTAAGTGCGGTTAACATTGACAATATACATACTGTAACAGTATAATAGACTTAACTTTTAGGAATATATGTTAACACAAAAACAAAAAGAAACACCCTATATCGGGATATTTAAGTTATCTACCGGAGAAGAAATCATTACAAATGTAGTCGATGAAACTGCTACATCGTTTTTGATTAAAAATCCGTTGTGCATGGTACCTACACAAAAAGGTTATCAGTTTGCGCCATTACTAATGATGGCTGACGCTGAAAAACCTGTTTCACTTTATAAGGCATTGGTTGTGGCATCAACTTTGCCTGTAGTGGAATTAGAGGGTCAATATGAAAGTCTTACAACAGGGATCGCTCTTCCGCAGAAGAGTAAGATTATAACATAACACAACACACGAAAGACACAATATGACAACTAGAACTTCACCAAAGACCCCATACGAAATTAGACTCGATCTACTCGGACTTGCTCGTGATGTATTACAATCACAACACGATGCTAAAGCTGTACTAACAGCCGGCAAGACTGCTCCTACTACTGAAGAAATTATTGCAGAAGCTGAAAAGATGAATAATTTCATCTCCAAAGCTAACCAATCTTCTCACTAAACTTGACAATCCGGTGTACGATACAGTAATATGTGTCAACATCGGATTCTCACATGTACAATATCAAAAAATTATTAAAAAGATTTAAATCTTGGATGAGTTATAGTCCACCCGGATCAATGACATCTAAAGGTTGGCGCCTATTTGAGAAAGAATTTAAGGAACGAGCACCGATTCGGTACTGGTTTAAGAATGATTTCAAGAGAGGCATGATATATCCGATCAAATGGAAATATGAAGCCATTAGTGATTGGATTCGATATCGTACATATGGCAGATATCATATTCTTGATACCGGTCTTGCGCCAGGCTATTACGAAATAGACAGATTAATGCTACATGTTAACTTCAACATGCTCAAAAACTTTGTCGAAGTCGAACAAGCAATACGTTCATACTATTGGTCTGATGATTATAAAGAAATAGCGACGTGGTGTGAAAAGCACATGCCTTTTTATCGTAAATTCTATCCATTTCGCCGGCCAGATTTAGGTATTAAACATTTAGAGTGGGCATCAAGATTAGATGATCCATCCTTACCACCATACGAACAGAGTCCTGCACAGGCTATAGCA
>Ga0214165_1000950_pt1 | contig 17752 bp, 29 predicted proteins | sample TroBogypolimnion_34_FD_153004 | JGI IMG/M metagenome (GOLD analysis project Ga0214165, IMG submission 153004) | Freshwater microbial communities from Trout Bog Lake, WI - Practice 03JUN2009 hypolimnion v3 | ecosystem: Environmental > Aquatic > Freshwater > Lake > Hypolimnion/Profundal zone ... | reverse complement strand
TGGGGAGCCCTGCGGCCCCCTACGCGTCCCCTGTGGCGCCCTGCGGCCCCCTACGCGCCCTGGGGAGCCCTACGCGACCTGGCGCGCCCCCACGCGACCTGGCGCGACCCGTCCCCCCGCACGTCACCCGAGAACCCCACCCGAATCGGCGCGGGTTGCCGGACATGATCGGATTTCCAGCCCGCCGGAATTCCCCCATGTGGCGACCCGTTCTGTAAGATCACACCGGGTGGCGCGCCGTATCGTCGCACCCGGCCCCGTATGGCACCGTACGCCCCGTATGGCACCGTACGCCCCGTAACGGTGCTGTCCGACCTCGTCCGACTATGTCCGACTCGTCGAGGGGGGTCGGACACGCATAAACCCTTGGTTTTACTACCTATTATACTACCCTGTCCCCATGTCCGACCAAGTACATAACTATAACGGGTGAGTGAGGTATAATTATATAATATTATATAAAATATAGAGGGATAAGGTGGAGAGTGTGGGGTGGGGTATAGGCATTTAGTCGGACGTGAGGACAGAACACTGTAACTTGTAGTCCCGCACTGCGTGGTTTCACGTCCGGGGGGTCGGACAGACTCGGACGGGTGCGGACGGATTTGAGGCAGTTTGGGGCCTGTAATTACAGAGGGGGTCTGTAATTACAGAGGAGGCCTGTAATTATGGCCCCTTAAATTACCGGACGGGCTATAAATTACCGGACAGGCCCACGAAATTAAGCAACCCCCGGCCGGTGTGATTTTACCCCCGAAGGGTGGCACCTTGTCGCGTTATAAAATTATGCGACACCGTGTTGACAGTGACACGCGGGGAGTGTTACACCGTCAGTCATCAACGCAGAGGAGCACACGTTATGTCCGTTGCCGACCTATCCAACATGGCCACCAAGGCCGCTGAGACCCACGCCGACGCGGTCCGCAGGGTCGAGGCCGCCGCCCAGGACCTGATCCGCCGGGCCGGTGTCGCCGTGGCCGCGCAGATGCTGCTGGACGAAGAGCACGAGCGCATCCGCGCTGGGTTCGCTGCCCTCGAGGCGACCCGCCGCGCCATCGACCTCGCCGCGGGAGGCATGCCGTGACCGTTCGTATAACTAACTGGTCCGGACCCAGCGGCTACGATGAGACCGGCATCTACCAGGGCGACATTCTTGTGGCTGTGATCACCCACCCAGGCGGCGGCCGCCGGTGGTTCGTCTACCCGGTCAGTGACGACCGTAGGCAGACCTTCACCACGCGCCGGGAGGCCATGACCGCCGCCCTCGATCTGACTGACCGCAACGTAGGAGACCCGCAATGACTGATCTGTCCCCCGCCGGCTGGACCCGGACTGAGCGCAGCATCAATCACGTCGTTTACCGCGCGCACCTCGCGGAGGCGATTGGCCGCCGCCGTTACTGCTACGTGGTCGGGTTCGCCAACGGCACCGCCCATGTGGAGACCAGCTCCGGCTATACCCGCCGGTTCGAATCGCTCGCCGAGGCCCTGGAATACGCTCAACCCCTGGTTGTAGGAGACCCGCAATGATTGAACTATCCCCCGCCGCCCGCGCCGCTTTCGACGCAGCGCTCGCCACGCGCGGACCCCGCAAGGGCATGCTGCTAGCTCGCGCGCCTGCCAGCCGCACCCTCGCGTATGCGGCGTGGAACGGCGCGATGGTGTCCGCGAACCCGTACAAGGCCAGCATCGCCGGCATGATATTCATGAGCGCCGAACAGCACGGCATACGGGCCGAGGTCACCGCCTGGGTGGACGCCCAGCCGAAGCGCGCCCGCATGGCCCTCGACCGTGACCGCGCCAACCTCGAGCGCCTGGGGGCGTGGTGAACGCCCCGGCTTGCTGGCGACGATGGTGGCGGCGATGGCGCCGCCGCCGCGCATGGCTCCGGGTGTGGAGGGACCCGTCATGAACCCGCACACCGTCGATAACCTGCTGGCGCTGATCCACTCGTTACGCGAGCTGATCGAAACGCGTGAGGCTAATTATGAGATGTTGTGCGCGATGGCGCGGGAGGTCAGCCAGCAGCGCACCGACGTCTTGATGACGAACCTCGCCGCCATGCCCCGCTCTGATAAGCCGAACACGGGGAACATCGCTGTCGCGATCCTCGAAGCCGAGCTTGCCCGCCGTACACCCATATCTGTTCACTAAAGGAAACCAGAAACATGTCCGAATACCAGACCGCCGTCCGCAATGCCCTTGATATGATTCGTGCGGCCGCCGACCAGGGCCCGCTCTTCGTGAATGCCGCGATCAACAGCGCGCAAGCCCTGCTGTTGTCCGGTAAGGGGGTGGCCCTGATGACCCCCGCGCCGACCGGCAAGCTGAAGCGCACCTTCGCCACCCTGGCGGCGCGCGACGCTGAAATCCGCATGATGCTGAAAGAGGGCGTCATGCCCGACAGCGTGGCCCGCCGGTTCGGCCTGACCGTGGTCCGCATCCGCCAGATCGCCGAGGCCGCCCCCAGCACCGGCCGCCGCACTCCTCTGGAGCCGATCTCCTCGGAGACCGGCTATGTGATCAAACACCGTAAGGCCCTGGGGTGGTCGGTAGCGCGCATCAGCGGCGAGACGGGTCTCCCCGCGTATGCGGTCACCCGCTACCTGGCGGAGAACGCGTGATGGACCCCCTGCGGTACCGAGGCGGATCGGTAAAATACGGGTGGAAGCTCGAGGGCAGATACCTCGTGCCTCACCCGCACGAACAAGCCGGCCTCGCCATGGCGCGTGAGATGCGCGCCACCGGCCTCCCCTACCGGGTGATCGCCGCGACCCTGGCGGAAAGGGGTTTCCTGCCCCGCCAGGGTGAGCGCTGGTATCCCACGCAGATCAAGCGCCTGGTCGACTGAACGCCGCCGCCGGGGTCGCCCCTGGCTGATTGGCGGCGGTGTACGCACTCATCGCCGCGGCAGCCACAGACAGATTGAGAGCCGGTATGGTGCCCTCGCGGACCCATAACCGGCTCCGTTTGTTTTCCGGCATCACGTCCGCCGTTGCGCGGCCGCGCGGCAGCGCCGGGTGCTTGATGTAGCCCAGCGACGCCAGGATCCCGTCCCACGCGTTGGGGCTGGCGCGACCGCGCAGGCGGTTGGCGTCCAATAGGAGACCCAGGTAATGAGACGACACCCATCCGCCGCGGAAGCCGACCTCACCGGCCTCGATTGCCTCGGTGATCAGCTGCTCGACCGGCCCCCTGCTGACCTCGATGGCCTCGACCGTGCTGGACGTGTCTGGCGCACGGTGCAGGCCGCCCGCCGGGTTCAGCTCATACGGGATCGCATACGAGCGCAGGTAATGGTTCACGATGGCGTACCCGTCCTCGCCCAGCCACCCCCACAGGGTTGTGAAATACCGGCTGTCCATCCCATCGCGGACCAGGTCCGCCGCCGACTGCTGCCCGGTGAAGAGCACAGCCCAGCGGCGGTCGTTCTCAGTCTTCGGGATCGCATCCTTGTGATTTGTCATCGCTATAATGTTAGCGTAATTGTCGGCGGTGTACTGGTTGGCGCCCTTTGCCTGGATCTCGATGCGGGTGTTTGTAACGTATTCTTTCAGCCGGTCGAGGCTATCGCGCCGGTCGGACACGTAAATCTCCTCAACGCCGATGAAGAGCTTGGCTTCCAGCCACGCGTTAAATTTATTCGCGAGGTCCTGGCTGTTCGGGATGTGGCTGTATCGCTCGCCGATGCAGTACGACATGACACGCAGCAGCAGGGTCTTACCGTTGCCCTCGCACCCCTGGATAAGCAGGGCGAATTGCGCTTTAAAACCGGGGTACTGGACGCAGAACGCCATGAACGCCAGCACGATGTCACGGTCGACCTGGCGGGGGAACAGCAGGTCAAGGTGACGCAGGAACGGCCCCGCATCCCCCTCGACGCGTCTGGTCTGCACCGGCACGTAGTTATTATAGAGCTTGCGGCCGGCGTCCTCGATGATCGCACGAGGCTCGACGCGTGGTCGGAAACATATGCTGTGGGCGAATGGTGGGGACCATGCCTCGCTCTCAGTGAACGCCTCCCAGGCATTGCGGGTCGATTTGCTGTTGTCGTCGAGCATGAACCGGCGGCCGCCATACCGACCGCTGGCGCGGAATTGCTGCGGGGAGAGCAGGGTGCCGTCGGGCACCGCCGCCACGTATCGGTCCTCGATGTATATGACGCCCTCAAACAGTTTCGGCAGGTCCGACGAGGTCATCAGCCCGCCCATGACCTCACCGACCAGGGCAGGCCCGCCGGGCTGGGGCTCCCCCTGGCGGGGACCCGTGACCCCCTGGCGGGACCCCGTGACCGCCTGGACGGCCTTGCGCGGCTCGGCCACCTTGGTGCAGCGGCCTGCCGCTGTGACTATCGTGCGGCGGAGATAGTCTGGCCGGTCGTTCCACTTCTCACGGGCCAGGGCGCTCTGTTCCATGAGGGACAGCATGCGCTCGCAGTTCTTGCCGGTCCAGAACGCGAGGTGCTGCGCCAGGGAGGCATCCGCGGCGCTGAAGTCATACGCCCGGTCGTCGCCGGCGACGACCGGGAACGCGCGGGCCAGGGCCTCGGTGTCGCCCTCCCACAGTTGCTGGAAGGATGCGCGATTGCCGAAGACATTGCCGGCGGACTTCGCCCGGCTCGCCGCCGCGATCAGCGCGTCGTCGTCGTCCGGGCCGCCCCACTCGGGAACCGGCGCGGTCGTCCACCCCTGTACGGCCAGGGCGGTCTGCCCGGCGGCCTCGGGGAAGACCTGGGCGACCATCGCCGCCAGGGTGGCGCTGTGATCGGTATCGGCGCTGCCGGTCGCCTGGGCGAAGGTGAGCGCGATGAACCGCCCGGCGTGGTAGAACTCAAGGCCCGGCGCGCGGGTCGAGTGCGGCGGGACGATGCCGCTGCCGATGATGTGCAGGCCCTGGCCGCTGGACGACACCTCGACGTATGCGCCGGGGAACGTCGAACACGCCCAGTTCGCCAAGGGGCTCCAGACACCGTCCACCAGGGCGTGGTCGACATCCATGACCCAGTACGGATCGGAGGACGTGAACACGAACCCGACGCCGTAGGACCCCCCGAGGCCGGACACGACCGACCTAGCCTGATCGAGAGCCAGCCAGTTCTGCGGGTCGAGCGGGCTGGATGCCCGCAGTGTGCGCCAGTCCAGGGGTATCTTCTCCGTCCGGCCCGGCCGGACGACGCTGGTTGCCAGCTGATAGATGATGTATTGCGCGGGGGAGGGGAGGGTGTAGGTCACGGCGCACCGACCAGGGCGCGCACTGCCGCCTGCCGGAGGCCGAAAGGTGCGGCGACAGCCGACGGGTGCCGCACGGCCAGACCCTGCGCCAGCACTGCCAGGTTGCCGGTCGCCACCGCCCGGTCCATCATCGCGGTCTGGAACGCCGGCGCGGTCCAGTATCGCGACAACAGGGTCGGGCTGCATCCGGCGGTCATCGCCACCAGATCACGCGTGACACGCTCGAAACCGACCTTCTCGGCGAGCTTCAGCCCGGCGGTCAGGAGCTGCTCCCGGCGGTCCTCGCCGGACTGTCGTCCACCGAGGGGCTGACGCGGGGAACGCGCGGCGCGCCACTCGCTCACGGGTATTCTCCGGTGGTGAAAGTAGCGTCCCCGCCGTAGCCGATGATGAGGTCCGCCCAGGCTTTCTGCGCGATCTCGCGCTTCGTGCCGCGATACCGCCAGCCCTCGGCTTTGCACTCACGGGAGACGAACTGCCCGATGATCGTGCCGACCATCTGCTGTGTGATCAGCACCGGCCGGATGCCGATCAGGTCGGCGGATTTGATGCGCTCGTTCACGGCGGCCGTGTCGTTGGCCAGACCCCAACGCACGAACGAACCATTATCGAGTACGCCAGCGCCGACGTTATTGCGCCAGAGGACGGTGCCGAGATTAGCGGCGGTCAACCGGACTAAGTTCTGTGTGTTGGCTTCGTTTTTCATGCTTGCACCACCCCGTTTGCAGTGAGATGCGCGGCGATGCGCGCGTTTAATTCAGTAGCCTCGCTAGTCGGCAGACCCTGGGCTGTGGCCACATCCACGCCGAACTCGACGAAGAAACGCTTGTAGGCCTCCCGCTGTGGCCGTCCCAGATGTTTCTGCCACCCGCCATACAAGGCCATCGTCTCCCGAAGGCCTCGCTGCGATTCCTTCCATATCCTGTGCCGCTTCATAATCGCGCCGCGGATCGCGTCGTTGGCGCCATACGGCACCTTGGGGGCGGCGTCCACGTCCGATTCGCGACGGAGCCGCGCGAGCACCGCCGGGTCCAACTCGGTGATGTCGCCATCGACGTGCTCGGGGGCCGCGCGGCTCTTCGGCACCGGGACGTGACCGCAATGCGGGCAAGCCAGACGGAACTTTTCATAGACGATGGTGCATTCCGGGCAGACGCGCACCGGCTGTAGCAGTTCTTCCTTGTTACGGGCGCGGCGCTCCCGGCGGTCCAGCGTCCAGACCCGGGGAGCGTCGGGCAGCCCATGCCGGAGGACATTCCCAACGTGGTCTATAATTATGGCCCGATCCTTGTTTTCCATCGGGCGGCAGGCCCGACCGAATTGCTGGACGTAGAGGCCATAGCTGGCGGTGGGGCGGCCCATCGACACGACCTCGATGGCGGGCAGGTCGAATCCCTCGCCGAACAGGTCGACGTTGACCAGTTGGAGCAGTTCACGCCGGGCGAACTTGCGCAATATGGCCGCTCGCTCCAGTTCGGGCGTGTTGGCGCTGACCATTTCGGCGGGAACGCCGGCCGCCCGATAGCGCGCGGCGGTCTCGCCGGCCAGTTCGACCGACACGCAGAACGTCACCCCGAGCTTGCCCGGGGCGATCTTCATGTAATTCTCGACGATATCCCCCGTGACATGCGAGCGCTTCGCGGCGTCACGCAGGGCCGGCGCGCTGAAATCGCCGGTTGTGTCGGACACCGGGACATTCGCCAGGTTAATGTCCGAGGCCGGGGCAAATATGCGGTAATCGGTGAGGTATCCCGCGTCGATCAGTTCCCGCATGGTCGGCCCCAGGACCATGCGGTCAATGAGGCCGTCCGACCCCCGACCGAGCCCCCGGCCATCGGCGCGCACCGGAGTGGCGGTGACACCCAAACCGCGGGCGTTTGGGAACAAGGAAACGCCCTTTCCCCACTTGTTGGAAGCCAGGAGATGCTGGCACTCATCTGTGACCCACAGCGTGACCTGTTCGGCCCAGGACCCCAGATCGCGCTTGATCAATGTATCCACACCGGCCACGGCTGCCGGGGCCATCGGATCGTGCCAAGAGCGTCCGGTTTCATGCATGTGGCGGGTGACGATGTCGCGGATGGTGCCGACCGGGGCGATGATGCGATGACGGACTTGCAGTTTAGCCAGCGTGGTGCTCATCTGACCGACCAGCTCGCTACGGTGGGCGATCGCACAGGACGCGCCGTTATGTTCACGCAGGATCGTGCCGAAACACACCGTCTTCCCGCCACCCGTCGGCAACACCGCCATCACGTTGAGAGCGCCCTGCCCCCAGGCATCGCGCACGTCGGCGATTAAGTCTGTTTGGTATCCTCTGAGGTCCATATTTATACCATAGGGGGGTTGACGTGTCCGATACGTTACCTGTAGTTATGGCGTCGGTCAACACCAAGAGGAGACAATCGTGGCAGTAATTGTTCAATTCGATCTGGGGTCTGAGGGGGACATGGCGATCATCCGCCGTTTCCTGGCCGAGGCCGCGGACGTCACCCCGGTTCAGATACCCGCGCCGCCGGCCATCATCCCACCGCCCCCGCAGATTCAGGTTGCCGCAGTGGACCCGGTGCACATGCAGGCTGCCTCGCCCACACCAGCGCCCGCCGCAGCCGCCGAGGATGAAGAGGTCGACGTGACCGGTGTGGTCGACGCCGACGGCCTGCCGTGGGATCCCCGCATCCACAGCAGCAGCAAGCAGCTCGTGGCTGACGGAACGTGGCGCAAGCGCCGCAACACGGCGAAGGAACTGTTCGCCGAGGTCGAGGCCGAGCTGCGTGGCTTGTCGACAGTCGACGCCCCAGTCGACGCTCCGATCCCGGCTCCGCCCCCGCCCCCGCCCCCGCCGGCAGCGGTCGCGTTCGCCAATCCCGCCCCGCCGCCGCCCGCTGCCGCGGACAACCAGCTCGACCTCTTCATCCGGGGCGTGACCGTTAAGATGGTTGATCGCTCGCTGGACGCGGCGGAACTGCACCGGGTCCTGGCGCATTACAACGTCGAGAACGGCCTGCTCGGTCTGAAGGATCACGCTAGCCTGATCCCGATGCTGGCGGTTCAATTCGGGGTCACGTTATGAGCGACAATGACCACGCCTTCCTCGCGCCTTCATCCGCCGCTCGGTGGGTGAAGTGCCGCGCGTCCCCGATGCTCGAGCAGCAGTACCCGGAGATGGACGGGGACGGGTCGGCGGCGGCGGAAGGGACGGCGGCGCACTGGGCGGCCCTTCGGGAACTGCAGATGCGGCCGGTCGACCCAGGCGAAGTGCATGAGGGTGTGGTCATCACGCTCGACATGCTTGACGCCGTCCACGATTACGCAAGCATCGTGCGGAGCGCGCCGGGTGTGCCGTTCTACGAGACCCGGGTTCACGCCGTCACGGTTCACCCGGACGTGTGGGGGACGGCGGACTGCTTCAAGGTCGACTACGAAGCTCAAACGGTCTACCTGTTTGACTTCAAGTATGGCCACAGCCCGGTGGAGGCGTTCGGCAACTATCAGTTGGCGACTTACGCCCTGGCCATCGCCGGATTGCTGGCTCTGGGCCCTGAGTGGAGGGTCGTGGCCCGGATCTTCCAGCCGCGCGTCTACCGGCCGGAGGGTCCGACCCTGCGGTGGGACACCACGGTTGGCGGGCTCGAGCCGTATCGTGCCGAGCTTGCCGATGCTGCCACCGAGGCAACCGGCAACAACCCCTCAACCGTCATCGGCTCGCACTGCAAGCATTGCAAGGCGCGCCACATCTGCAAGGCCCTGCGCCAGTCGTCGCTCGAGGCGGTCGATCAGGCCAACGACAGCACCCCGATGGAGTTGACAGACCACGGCCTGGGTGTGGAAATGTCGCTGCTGGTCCAGGCACAGCGGAACCTTGAGGCCCGGTTGTCGGGGTTGCAGGCGCAAGCGATGGCCAACATCCGGGAGGGCCGTGATGTCCTGGGTTGGGGCATCGAGCACAACGCCGGCCGCGAGGAGTGGACCGCCAAGCCGGCGGAGATCATCGCCAAGTTCGGTAAAATCGTTGAGAAGGAGATGGCCGTCATCACACCGGCACAGGCGCGCAAGGCTGGCGCGGACGCGAACGCCGTGGCCGAGATCAGCCAGAGGAAACCCGGATCGGCGAAGCTGGTCCAGATCAATACCACCAAAGCCCGAAAGGCATTTGCACAATGACCGCCGAAAGCACCAATCTGACCACCCCCGTTGGCCGCCTCGTCATGGGTTCGCTGTATAGGCCGAACACCACCGACGCCGAGGGCCGCCCCCTTCTGATCAAGAACGGCCCGAACGCCGGCCAGCCGCGTTCTGAGTATTACTTCGCCCTGGCGATCCCCAAGGGCACCGAGCAGAGCTGGTCGCAGACTGAGTGGGGCGCGGCCATCTACAACACCGGGGTCCGCGCGTTCCCGCAGGGCCAGTATCAGAAGCCTGACTTCGCGTGGAAGATCGAGGACGGCGACAGCACCATCCCGAACCAGAAGGGTCGGAAGAACGTCGACCGGGAAGGCCACAAGGGTCACTGGATCCTGAAGTTCTCGAGCGGCAACGCGCCGAAGGTCTTCAACGCCGACGGCACCCAGGCGATCACCGAACCTGGGGCGGTTAAGACTGGGTATTACGTGCAGGTGAATTGCACGGTGGCCGGTAACGAGAGCAGCCAGCGCCCGGGCCTCTACCTCAACCACAACATGGTCGCCCTGTCCGGCTACGGTCCGGAGATCGTGGTTGGCCCTGACCCGACCTCGGTCGGCTTCGGCGCGGCCCCGCTGCCCCCGGGCGCATCCGCGGTCCCGACCGGCGCGTTCGCCCCCGCCCCGGTCGCACCGCCGGTGGCCCCCGCCCCGGTCGCACCGCCGGTGGCGGTCGCGCCTAATCCGGCCTTCCTGGCTCCCCCGCCGCCCGCCGCTCCTCCCGCGGCTCCGGTGCGCGTGATGCTGCCGGCGGCCAACGGCGCGAGCTACGAACAGCTGCTCGCCGCCGGTTGGACGGACGCGCAGATGGTCCAGCATGGGATGATGGCGGCGTGACCATCCCCCCACCTCCTCCGCCGGTAACGGACATGCGCGCGGGAACCATCCTGCGGGCCGGTCCGGGGACCGCCACGATCCTGGCCGATATGGACTTCGAGACCTACAGCGAAGCCGGCCTGGCGTGGAATCCCACGGCGCGGAGGTGGGGGCCTCCCCCTGGCACAGCGAACAAGCGCAGCATCAGCGCCGTCGGCGCCGCTCGCTACGCCGAGCACCATTCGACCGAGGTGCTGTGCCTCAAGTACGACCTGAAGGACGGTCGCGGTCGGCGGATGTGGATCCCCTGCATGCCCGACCCACAGGATCTGTTCGACCACATCTCGGCCGGCGGGCTCATCGAAGCCTGGAACGTCGGTTTCGAGCGCCATATTTGGGAGAAGGTCTGCGTTCCGCGCCTCGGGTGGCCGCCGATCCCGAGGCGGCAGTACCGTTGCGCTATGGCCAAGAGCCGGGCGTATGGTCTGCCAGGGAGCCTGTCTGCCGCTGCCGCTGTGACCAACTCGATCGAGCAGAAGGACAAGGACGGCACCCGGCTGCTGAATAAGTTCAGCACTCCGCGCAACCCCACGAAGAACGACGGCCGCCTACGCATCCGGCCACAGGACGATCCGGCGGACGCCGAGCGCCTGTATGCGTACTGCGAGCAGGACATTGTGGCCGAGGCCGTGATGAGTTCCGGCACACCTGACCTCGAGGGCGAGGAGTTGGAATACTGGCTGGCCGATCAAGAGATCAACGCCCGCGGCGTTCAGATCGACGTGGCGTCAGTGCGAAACTGTATCGCGGTTATCCACGCAACTCACAACCGCTACGACCACGAGATGTCGGCCCTCACCGGCGGCGTGGTCTCGGCGGCCAGCGAGATCGAGCGCCTTAAAGGCTGGATCGGTGCGCAGGGCCTGCTGATGCCCTCGATGGACGAAGAGGCCGTCGAAGCGGCGTTGAAGCGCGATGACTTAAACCCCCTGGCGCGCCGTGCGCTTGAAATCCGCTCCCTGGTGGGGTCGGCCTCGGTGAAGAAACTGTTCGCCATGAACCTGCAGGTCTGCGCAGATGGCCGCCTGCGGGATCTGTTCAGCTACCACGCCACGCGCACCGGCCGGGCGACCGGGAACGGTCCGCAGCCTACCAATTTGCCGAACCACGGCCCGGCTGTGCGGCACTGTGGGTGCTGCAAGCGGCACTACGGCCTGACCAAACTGTTGTGCCCCTGGTGCGGCGCGGACCCGACGCTGAACGGTACCGAGGTCGAGTGGAACCCGCAGGCGGTCGAGGATTGCCTGTATGCCATGAACACGCGGTCCCTGGCCATCGTGGAGCTGTATTTTGACGAGGCTATGGCGGCCTTGTCCGGCTGCCTGCGTGGCATGTTCGTGGCCCGCGAGGGCTACGACCTGATCTGCTCGGATTACAGCGCCATCGAGGCCGTGGTCTTGGCTGAGTTGGCCGGCGAGGGGTGGCGGCAAGACGTGTTCCGCACCCACGGCAAGATCTACGAGATGTCGGCGTCCAAGATCACAGGGGTGCCGTTCGAGGAGTTCGCCGAGCACCGTAAGCGCACCGGCCAGCACCACCCGATGCGGAAGAAGGTCGGCAAAGTGGCGGAGCTGGCTTGTTTCAGCCCTGATACCCAAGTGTTGACCGACCGTGGGTATGTGGCTATCGTGGATGTCGGGCCGAATGACCGGCTGTGGGATGGCATCGAATGGGTAAGTCACCAAGGGGTGGTAGCGAAGGGAGAACGGGACGTCATAACGCTGGATGGCGTAAGGATGACCCCGACACATCCGGTATCTATCAACGGTTCCTGGCGGGCGGCGAGCGAACTCGCTTCCGACGAAAGCACCCTTTGCCAAGCATTGGAGAGCGGTTCGGAGAGCTTACCGTGGTCGGTCTTGAACTGGGGGATCAAGGGGGGTTCCGGTCGGCTTCCGTCCGATGCTCTTGCGGCAATGAGTTCAAAAACCGCCATTTGCCGAACCTCAGGCTCGGTAAGTCCACGCGGTGCGATCGGTGCGCCAAGTTGCAATCCGCCCGAACGTCTTACATCAAACGCTACGACAAATACGCCGCTTTTTTGCCAGACGTGGAGCATCGGCGCCGACTCCTCAATCGGCTTGCCGCAGCCTGCGTTCGCTGCGGCAGTTCGAAAGACCGCATGCACCCCAATTACGGCGGCCGCGGCATACGGGTCTGCGACGAATGGCGGTCAGATAAAGGGTCCTTCCTCGCACACTGCATCACTTTGCCTGGGTGGGACAACCCAGCGTTCGAAATGGACCGAATCAACGTCGACGGAGATTACGAGCCCGGCAACATCCGGTTCGTGTCACGGTCTGACAACCAAGCAAACCGCCGCAGCGTCTCGGAAATGCAGCGGCGGATCGACGAACTCGAGCGACGTTTACGATATTGTAAATGCGGGTCCGAGGCATCGGTTCACGATCAAGACGGACAGCGGCCACCTACTCGTCCATAATTCAGGCTATCAAGGCTGGATCGGCGCGTGGAAGGCGTTCGGCGCGGACGAGTTTTTCAGCGACGATGAGATCAAGGATGCCATTCTAGCCTGGCGCGCCGCCTCCCCTTCCATTGTGGAGTTCTGGGGCGGTCAGTCACGCAACTGGAAGCCCGAACTGTTCGGCATCGAGGGCTGCGTGGTCAACGCGATCCTGCACCCCGGCCAGACCTTCCATCACCGGGGCATCTCCTACGTCATGATCGGGGACGCGCTGATCTGCCGGCTGCTCTCAGGCCGCCCGTTGACCTACCACCGGCCCCGGCTGACGGAGAGCAGCCGGCGGCGCGGCGAGTGGTCGATCAGCTACGAGGGCTGGAACACCAACCCGAAGAACGGCCGGGTCGGTTGGATCCGTATGTACACCTGGGGCGGGCGCTTGGTCGAGAACATCGTCCAGGCCACCGCCCGGGACCTCCAGCGTTTCGCGATCCTCAACCAAGAGAAGGCCGGCTACCCCATCGTGCTGCACGTCTATGACGAGAACGTGGCCGAGGTACCGGAGGGGTGGGGCAGCGTCGAGGAGTTCGAGAGGCTGATGTCGCTCACGCCTGACTGGGCCGCGGGATGGCCGGTCAAGGCGGCGGGTGGCTGGCGCGGCAAACGATACAGGAAGGACTGAGGAATGGGTGTGTTTTCAATGGCGGTCATCGCCTTGCTCGGCACGACGGTGATCACACCGCCCGAGCGTGTGTTTGCCAACCTTGATATGTGCTTGGTCGCAAAAACCGGCACTATGGAAGACCTCCAGGCGGCGGGGGCTAGCATCCTCACCGCCCGATGTGACCTGCGCCAACTGGCGCCAATGAAATAGGAGACAGAAGATGAGCAAATGGAAAGCCGGCGGCAAGGCTATGGTGGAGATTGCACACATCAGCGCCAGCGGCGGGATTAACTTGTGCCGGGCTGGCGATTTTTTTATCGACCCCGACGTTCTCCGCCCCCTCCCCACTGACCCGCACCAAGCGCTGAAAGATGCGGTGATTGCTGCGGCGCAAGACTGGTGTAACCCGCCAGATAGGGCCGATGACTACGGGTTCATTTTGAGACGCCGTGTTAACGACCTCATCGACGCGCAGAAGCCCGATCCGATAGAGGTGTTTTACGCCGCCGCAGAACCCGCCGTGTTGTGTAATCCTACGTTTTGGGAGGAATGCCGGTCAAACCCAAGTAAATGCAGATGCCGCATCAATATTGCGGTCGGCTTGGATGAAGTTCGTAAGATGGAGAGCAAGTGATGAGCGATCCGACCGACGCACCCACACCCTGCATCCCGCCAGACCCGAGCGTTAGCGGGTGGTGGCATGTGGTCACGGATGAAAAATCTAATGACGGGCGCGAAGTCGCAGAATGGATGACATACGGGGGCCTTTGCACCCCACATTGGCGCTCGCGCGGCACTGTGTTGAGCATCCTCGGCCCCGTCACCCCACACGCCGAGGTGGAGGCGCTGCGGGCGGAAATCCAACGGCTGCGCGCCACCATCGAGATCGTTCACTATAAACTCGGCACGGGCGGTTGGGCTTTGCCGCTGATCCTGCGGGATATGCAAGACGCGCTCAACGGCCAGAGTGATGCCGCGACACGGGCGCTACTGCGGGAGATCGGGCTGCTGCGGGCGGAGGGGACTGCGCTGATACAGATTCTGTTCGCACTACCAAAAGGGACCTTGGTTGTACCGCCGTCTGCGCAAACAGCAATCCACAACGCGATCCTGGCAGCTTCGGCCCTTGCCCCGGAGGACAAGTAATGACCCAACTAACTCCCAAACAACGGGCCGCGCTGGAAAGGCTGCCGCTAGACAGTGCAACCGACACTTTTTCTCTCGAAACCCATCAGGAACTGATCGGGCTGTCGCTATTACGTCTCGCTAAATGGCAAAGCGGCCACTCTTTCGGCACTTTCCGTTGGCACATCACCCCCGCCGGCAGAAAAGCACTGAAGGACAACACGAAATGATACCCCCCGTAAAACAGAACGTCTACCGCCTCACCGAAGACCAGAAGGCCGAGATCCGTCGCTTGTGGTCTGAGAACAAGGATGTGGAGGTGATTGCCGCCTCGGTCGGCCTGACGCGCGACTGCATGCGGCGGCATCGTAGGGCCCTCAACTTGCCCCCGCGCAACAACCGCGAGATCGTGTTCACGCCCGAGCAGGACGCCGAGCTTATTCGATTGAGCGCCACGATGGGCCGCGCCAGGCTCGCCGAGCACTTCGGCGTCAAGCAGGACTGGATCGCCACCAAGATCCTGCGGATGGGCCTGCGGCAGCATTCCAAGCCGGTCCCCCCGCCCGAGCCCACGTCGTTCGCCGAGCTACGGGCCGAACGCCTGCGCCAGGGCGGCGCCGAACCGCTGCCGTCGTGGCACCCGATTGCCAAGGCGGCGCTCGAATCCGCGGCGCGCTGGACGCCCGGCGAATGACCCCCGCACAACGCGCCGCGCTCGAGTATGTCGAGCACCACGAGCAGCCTGGCGGGCCTCACCTCCGGGCGCTGCGGTCGCTCGCCAAGCTGGGCTACGTAGCCGCCGAACGGGATAAGTACCGGACATACTGGCACATCACTGTAGAGGGCAAAGGGGCGCTTGCGTCGTGAACAACCACTTGAAGCTGATCAAGGTACCGATCGAGAAGGGCATCCCGATCCCCGATCGGTCTGAGCTCAAACGCTCGGCGCCGCCCAAGTATTATCACGACATGGGGGCGATGGAGATCGGCGACAGCATGTGGTGGGAGGGCGGCACGAACCCCCCGACCCGCCAGATCTGCGCGGCCAAGCAGAAATACGGCCGGCTGTTTGTCTACCGCCGGTACCCCACCGGGTTTCGAGTGTGGCGCGTCTATTAAGCCGCGACCACCAGAACCCGGTCGTCGGAACCGTCGATTGCCATCCGGGTGCCTTTCGGCAGGATGATGCAACCGTGCGAGGCGGTGTGATTCATCGCCTGATTGTCGCCGTGGATAAGGAACCCAGACCGGCCCAGGGTATCGGTGCCGACCTGGGGGTCCAGGCGCATGGACACGGGGCCGCACACCGGGTGCGTGAAGGCCGGGCTGATGTCGTACGTGCCGACGGGGATCGGGCCCTCGTCGGGGATTGCTTGGTCGGCGGGGTTGTTGAGGCCGTCATCGCACCCCGAATACCCTACGTCGACGAGGGTGCCGTTGCGGGTGAGGGCGCCGGTCGACTGGCTGTAGTTCCAGCTCATTTGCAGTTCGCCTTCCATTTTTCGTCGTGATCAAGGATCTGAGCGGCCGTGCTGGTCGTCAGGACGTCCGAGGGGCTGATGTAGATCGGCTTGACCCACAGGCAGGCGGTGTCGGCCACCGGGCCGGGGGCTTGTGCGCAGGCCACAAGCAGGGGCGGTAGGCAGAACGCAAGGTACTTCATTGCGGGCGCTCCCATTCTTTCTTCAGCGTGGCCTGGGGGTTCGGATCGGACCAGGTGCTCTGGTCGATGCGGCTGCTGTTCTGGATCACGGTGGCGGTGTGCGCCGCTGTGGCCTGAGCCTCGGCGGCTCGCTCGGCGTCTGCGCCGGACACCCGCACCGAGTGCAGGTAGACGGCCACGGCCAGGACGGCCGCCAGGACGCCGACGGCGATGACGCCGGCCTTAACTAGCGGGCTTAGGAGGAACGGTAACATCGGGGGCTCCCGGCTCTGTGGATTGCTTTAGTTTGATGCTGCCGGCACCGCCGGCCAGGATCGCCGCAGCGCCGCCCGCCCATGCCATTGGGTCGAAGTTACCATGTCCGGCACCGTAAAACCAGCCGGATATGCCGAGGAACCCCAGGGTCAGCTGCGCCCACAGGACTTTCCCCAGGTCGTAGGTCGAGTTGTCGACCCCGGTGAAGAGGTGTTTTAGGAAGGTTCGCATTTGGTTATCCACACCACGGCGTGATGCTCGGGGCAATAGCTGGACCCGGGGCGCGCTGGCGCGGTGCAGCGCACCCACGGCTTCTCTTTGCCCGACAGGAACGTGCAGACCGGGTCTTCCGTCCGGGGCTTCAGGGGGTCTGGAAGGTCGACCTTGGGGGCAAGACCCCGTCGGATGAAGCGCTGGGGGCCTGTCCTCGGTTCCTGCTTGCGCGATTGGAGGCCCAGGCGATGGGCCTTGCCGACGACGGAGCTTTTCGTGGTCTTCAGGGTGTTGGCGATCGACGCGGCTGGGATCCCGTCGGCCCATAATTTGGTGAGGGACGCGACGTCTTCGTCGGTCCAGTCCTTCACTTGTCGGCCTTATCGTCCAGCTTGTCGAAGATCTTGTCGAGCATGCCTTTGATCTCTTTCAGGCCCTCGTTGTAGTCAAACTTCGAAACGTAGTTGGTCGGAAGACTGACCTCGATCTTCCGTATGTCAGATTGGAGGTCTTTGACCGATTGATAGAGTTGACGTGCAAACCACCCAATGACTGCGAGGATTGCTCCCCCGACTAGGTTGATTGTGGTTTGCACGTCCACTGGGTTTAGGCCGCTGGCGGGGTGGCCGAGTCGGCGGCGGGGGCCGGGTCAACGGCGGGGGCCGGGTCGGCGGCCCGGGTTGGGGCCAAGGCGGCCTGGCCGTGGCTTTGGAGTTTAGAGATCAGCGCGGCGACTTCCTTGAACGGGCGTTCGGCCAACGCGATCAGGATGGAGTTCAGTTCTTCGACCGTGTGTTCGATGGTAACGAGGATTGACATTATGACCTCTTGGTTTGGGAGTAGGAGCAAGCCCGTTTTATCGCGGTTTGCGGCGGCGGTCTACGGGAACATGAAGAAGAAGTTGGTGGTGTTGGTTACTGGGCCTGTGCCGGTTGAATAGTAGATGAGGACAACGAAGCCGTTGCCGGGAATGCAAAGATTGTTAGTCCCGTCATACACGCCACCGCCACCCGCACCGTAGTTGTTGCCGGTGTATCCCGATGGAGTAACAGCGGATGAGCCGGATGTGCCGCCGTTGCCACCACCCGCTCCAACTGCAACCGTCGTGGTTGAATCGGTGAAAC
>Ga0214165_1000947_pt1 | contig 17815 bp, 17 predicted proteins | sample TroBogypolimnion_34_FD_153004 | JGI IMG/M metagenome (GOLD analysis project Ga0214165, IMG submission 153004) | Freshwater microbial communities from Trout Bog Lake, WI - Practice 03JUN2009 hypolimnion v3 | ecosystem: Environmental > Aquatic > Freshwater > Lake > Hypolimnion/Profundal zone ... | reverse complement strand
TTGGTCGACTTATCCACAGCGGTGTAGTAATCTACACCTAATAAACGCCTGGTCAAAATTCAACGCGCACAGGTGGTCAATTTTAAACGCGCGCCAACAAATATGGCATGATCGTTGATTATTTAGCTGAATGGTTGCGTGAAATGCGCAAACGTAGCTTTGCAGACGCAACGGACAAATGGTTCAAAATGGGCAATAACTTGAATCAACGGGACACGATTGCGGTAAGAAGAACAGTATCTGGCTTACTTAAGTTGATTTGCCCGCACGGTGAGTTTGATAAGGAAATTGTACGTAAATGCCTTGAGTACGCATTGGAAACTAGGCGCCGTGTAAAAGAGCAGCTAAAGAAAATTGGTGGCATGGAGTTTTATGACGTCCATTTTAGTTATATTGATTTAGAAGATGGTCAAGAACGCTTTGTCTCAGTTCCTGAGCAGGGCGGTGGTGGGCTCATTCCAGAAGGTCGTCCAAACCCAGGTACGCTTCATACCGTGAGCATTGGCGATAAAGGAATGCCTGGCGCCTATCGGCTTGAGATTCAATCAATGGCGGGTGGCGGTAAAATGTCATTCTCTGGCGGCGGATCTAAAGAACCTATTCGCATTGCGTTTGATTACTTCAAGGCGAATGCAAATCGTGTGAGTGCGTCAATTAAGCCTTCAGAGCACGACTTTCATTTACATTTAGTTGAGCTGCAGAACTCAGGTTCTCCTGAGGCATTAACGTTGGCATGCTTCATAGTGCTATGTTCAGCAGCATTGGGTAAGCCGGTTCAGGGGCAGATGGTGGTATTGGGTGATATGAGTCTTGGTGGCACGATTACACAAACTAGAAATCTCGCTGAAAGCCTTCAAGTTGCATTTGATGCAGGCGCTAAACGAATTTTACTGCCTATGTCTAGTGTGATTGATATACCTGCGGTACCTGGAGAGTTGTTTGCTAAATTTCAAACGAGCTTCTATTCAGATCCAGTGGATGCAGCATTTAAAGCGCTTGGGGTGGAGTAGTTTCCTTAGCTTTGCGATTCTTACAGCTAGGTTGCTTTGCCAATAAAGTAACCTAGCGCAATTAATATAATAACTACTACGATCGTTCCCAATCCAGAGCTGCTTTGGGTTTCAATCGGTGTTTCTGTTTCTGGCGTATTTGCACTATCAGTCAATCGGCTGCGGTAAGACAGCCCTGTGCCTGGAATGCCGACATTGCCAGTAGCTTTACCATCCCTAATGTTAACCGACGCGCCACGCCCGCCTATGGTCCACGAGGTGCCAGTCTTACTTAAATTTAGTGTTAGCCCTTTAAACAAACGTATACGTTTCTGAAAACGGAAGCCCATAATCTAATGGTCCTTATTAATCATAAAATATCTGATTTTTCAAATCTCGCTGCAGCACCTTAAAGAATGCCAGTTTGCGCTCATTACTACTTGCGTCGCATACGTGCGAAGAGTTTTCTAACTGGTAGCGTCTAAATACTTCTACCTTGTTGGCATTTAAACGATACGTTGCCTTGTAGCTAATACTGTCGTTCTGATAATTCACATCTGTCGGAATGCGGGTAATGTGTGTATTAGTAGGGAAGTTAAGTGTATAGGTTTCTTCCATAGTGTTTGAATAACAAGCTGTTGGAAATTTAATGGCATCCCTTGGTTTGCTTCTACCAAGCCTTGCTATTGATCCTTCTGTAATCCCTACTGGTATTTTCATGGCACCGGGGCCAGGAAAGTTGGAGTTTGGGTCTAGCGTGAATGTTGTACTTTCTTCGAATGGTTTGGCTAGATTAAATGGATCGCTAGCAGTAATCTTTCCAAGCCCAGTTTCACCAACGGGGTTAAGTCTGTGCCGAGCTAGTTCTTCATCTTCAATATCAGCCTCCGCAGATTGCACGCCGCGGAAATTAACTTCAACAGCTCCCGTCATACGGCTGTGGCTCGTGCCCGTCATGGAACCGTCTTTCGCAATCGTAATATCTACCTTCGTCGCGATGAGGTTATCTTTTGCCTTCATTTTAGGCGTATGCCCAATACGCCCTAAGGCAGTCAGAATCACTGGCTTATCCATATCGTCCATAGGCAGCGAACCATAAGGTGCAAATTGTGCAGTGGCATCTAAGTAAATATCAAGACTTGGGATATAGTTAATGACATGATTTTGCGGGGCCATCACTGCTAGCTTAGGTAATGTATACGCATCACCGAGGTTAATGAGCGCTGGACTACTATCAATGCCCTTGGCTTTAAGCAGTGTTTCTAAGATGACTGCGTGGTCTTTACAATCTCCGTAACGGTTACTTAGGATAGTCTGTGCTGTGTGCGGCACAACGCCACCATTGCCTAGATAGACTGCGACATAACGAATGTTCTTACTGACCCATCGATACAGGGAGGCCACCTGTGATTTATGATCAATCATGCCTTTAGTAAGGTCATCAGCAAGCGCTTGAATCTCTGGTGTGACCTTGGTACTTGCATCAACACCCTTTTGATAGGCGCGTCCAATATCTGCTTGGTCTTTAAAGCTAGATGCGATGAAGTAGGGCGCATAGTCCTCGATATCAGTTTGCCCTAGTTCAGGTGGCACTGCGACATCTTGTTTGAAAACATAATGGTAAAACTTCTGACCGTTAGCCTCTCTTACAAGACTGCCTACTAAGCCTTTACTATCGACTTGCACAGGCAATTTATTGCTAACAATTAGATTGATGTCAAAATTTCGGTAAACATAATGGGGAGTTAAGAAGTGCGACATAAAGAACTGCCCTTTAAATTGCGGGGTATGCTCAGTGCTACGGTATTTTAGATAGAGCCGGCTGCCAACTTTTACATCTGGGAAAATCACAACCTTGTGTTTGGTCTCACTAAACATCGGCGCACCGTTACTGATTGGGTCGTCGGTAGTGCGAATGCCATCTTTGGGCACTTTGATTTTTCTGCCATCTGCTTGCAAAGTATAAGCTTCAATTATCTGTACAGTTTCAGTTTTACTGTTGTAAGAGATGTCTTGCTGGCTATCGCCATCTACCCCTTTTTCAGTTTCGATTACAGTGATGGTTTCATATTCACTCACATTTGAACCGTCCGCTTTCACTGTAATGGTTTCTCTTGTAAGCTCCTCCGATATTGATGGCTTGTAGTCCGCTAGTGTGCTGGAGGAATATAAGGAGATGATTAATAAGATTGTTTTAATTGGATTCATGTTTAAATAATTTTCCTAGTACGTAATCTTTCTCTAAATGCAGCATTAGGTTCTGGCTCGCCGTGTTCATTTTCATAACTTCTTATCATCCCAAGCAGTACTTCAGGGTGATGATCATAAGGAAGTTCCTTGTCTTTTGGGGACTCAATGGCGATACAGCGATTCAAAGTAATCGACTCTAAAAGCATATCCTTACTCGATACCAAGTAGACATCTTTTGCGCACTCTTTGCAAAATCGTATGTCATTACGTGATGTCTCTTGCATCGCATCCCAGTTCTGAGCACAACGAAAACCAAAAACACAATTTCTGATATTGATTCTTGTTTTTTTAACTTCATGCTGTTCTGAGCTTGCCATGTTTATTGCACTTCAATGATGATTGATACGAGTATTGGGGTATCTTTTGCCCACCGTGATGATGGTGCCATCATCACCTTCAATCAAATAGCATCGTAGAAATTCAGACATGCGGCGGACAGGCTCTCTACCAAAATCACGTTCCATTTTTCGAACACTGCTGCTAGTGAAATACCTAGTCATAGATCCTCTGCCATCATAATTTTCTTCGCCATAATCCAATAGCCAAGTTTGTATTAAAGGTGGGATTCCTCGTTGCTGTGCTCTGATTGCGGCATGTTTAGTATTCATGATTTTTCTCCATTAAGTTGTAATTCTTAATAATAGAGACGTGAGATATTAAAATCTGTCAGGAATTATTTTGAAAAATTAAGATATTTCGAACAATCTTTTAAAGTTACTCTATGGATTACGAAATCAGCACCACCTTTGTCTTTATAAATGAATTCAGTATCAAATAACTTAACTTCATCAATCGCAGTTGAACAAAAATTAGTTGTTAGTTTTGGAAAAATATTTTTGTTAAGAAACTCTATTGCTTGATGTCTATTCAGCTCAGTAATGTACATGTCTACGGTGTAAGTGTACTGAAGAGTCTCCGGTATACTTTCTTTACAAGTTATATCAGTCAGAGTTGTAATGCCATCTATTTTTCTGGGAACAACTAAAAGCAACTTAGTTTCTTCCGCTTTATATTTACATAATTCGTAACTGAAACCAGCAGAAGCTAAGTTCGAATAAAAAATTGCGCAAAAAATAGGTAAAAATAGAAGTTTCATAATTTCAATTTATTGAGTAAATCTGGAATGCTGCCCAATAATATGGGTTTGAATATTGATCTAATTTTTTTGTGAATTTCTCTAATGATCTCTTCTGAGTTGAATAAATATTGCTTGGGAGAACTTCTATCGATTGTGATCTAAATACATTTTGAGTTAAGTGCAAGGCCTCATTAGGTGAAATGTTATTATTCAGTAAGAGGGTATAAAAAATTCCCATAAAATCTGAAGTTGCATCATCATCAATAGACCAGAGCGTAGCTATAACATTTTCAGCTCCTTTAGTCTGAAAGGTACTCGACAACCCTTCAAAATAAGAAGATCCCAAAAACGATTGATTGGCATTTTGCGGGATTAATGCCCCTGTATCACAAGCTGACAAGGTAATTAGCTTCGTGTTTATAATCGGTAGATTAACCCTGAGTTCGTCTAAAGACATTTCAGAGCCATCACCTAGGAGCATTTTTGTAGACCCTGAAGTGTTTCCACTTGCTTGGAAATGAGTTGCAACATGAATTATGTTAGGTTTTTTACTAAATGAATTTATAAAAGATGCTTGATTAAATTCACTATCCAAATAAAATTTATTTTGATTTGATGGGTGCGCTAAACTAATTGCTCTCAACGCTTCAATTTCCTTTTTAGCGCCAGGCAATTTACTAAAGTGGCTATTCCCTTTTGTAGCAGCAAAAGCTTCAATATTCCCACTAACGTTAGTATTAATGCCTAAGTTATTTCCTAGACCTACTAAGCTTAACGTATACATCTGACCTAAGTCATTTTTATTAAATACCAATTGAGAAGCTGGTATTAGACTTAAATAAAAATCATTAATACGAATTTTTAGTTTTGTAATTTGATCATCTGAAATGAATCCTAATGGTTCATCTAAAATCACTTGCGATATCTTTTGAATCTCTTGAGCGGGGGTAGGCTGCTTCTGAGCGAATGCGTTGTAAATAGTTAAGATGCTATTTTTAAAATCTAGAGAATTTATTTTACTTGTAAAAGTTTTTGATATCTTATTATTTGTATAAATCCGAGTATTGACAGTGTCTGTACTTGTAAATATCTCTAAAAATGCCTCATTATTTCCCAGCTTATTAATTTGATGAAACTTCAATACTTCAGTATTTTTTTTATTAACAGCTAGCTCTTTTAAATGCAAACTTAAAGACTTTTTAAGTAATAAAATTTCTGATTTAGTCTTTAAAAGACTCACTTGTAATATTTTTAGCTGCTCAGGAGAATCCACCTTATCCAATTGCTTTTCAATTGAAGATGCTTGCCCACACAGCAGCTTCATTTGAAGCACGTAATCATTCTCTTGTTGTGAAAAATCAATCGTGGATAAAAATTTATCTGGTACACCTGTCCTTCTAACGAAGTCCAAAAATTCATTTTCTTTTATAATCTTGAAGCACTTAAAGGAGGTCTCATAATCTCCTACCTCAAAAAATAAATTTGAAAATTCCTTTAATCTACTTGAGTGAACTTCAGTAAAAGTTGTTAAATTCGGATCTTTAATTTCAGATAATTTTGACCTTACGTTTTGTAGCGTATTGATGTATAACTTTGCATAAATGACCGCCATATACTTGTCGTTCGCATTAGAAAAATTTTTCGCAATGCCATATATAAGATCTAATCCTACCGAAGGCTTACTTTCGATTAACTGAAAATAAATTTTTTCCTGCCACTCTGCTGCCTTGCTGCTGAAAGCTTGATTAAGGGTAGTTTTATCGCCAATTGTTTCAGATCTTGTCTTGGTATACTCACGCAACATGGGAATTAACCCTTTGTAAATAAGTTGCTCATCTGGCTCAACTTGTAAAAGTTGTTTTTCTAAAGAATCTATATAAAAGTTTGCTTTTGTAGACTCATCATTTCCTATGGATAGATAGATGTACTCTATTAAATGTTTTGTACCTAAATCGCCTGATCTTATTTCGGCCTGTATAGCCTCTTTATATTCATTCAACCTCGCTTTATCGTTGCCTTGTTTGGCATATACTTCTGATTTATATCCCAATAAAAACCCCCTAGACTTCAAGATGAATTTGTTATTAGAATAAGGATCAAGCATTTTCAAGAGTAAATCTGATTTACGTAAGGTCTCGTCGTACTTCCCTAAAAATTTGTCATATTCTATAGACTCAGCCAATAATGTAATTGCTCTATAAAGATTTTCAGTTTCATTACTGGAATCAAATCTTGATTGCTCGTACCTAAGAACATTAAATGTGACTTTGATCATTTCATCAAATTCTTTATCTAATAACGTATTGTATTGTCTTGCCTCATCAAGATTGCCCGTAGCCCTAGAGTACATAAGCCTTTTTTCATTAATACAAAAAGTGAAGAAAAAAGTTAAATCTTTCCAAATGCTTGGTGATCTAGGAAAAGATGCAATCTCCTTTGATGCTTTAACCAAAATAGCCAAAGACGCATCTTGCTGATCTAGGAACTGATAACGATTGAATTGCTGAATGTAATTTAAAACTCTTAGTTCTTGACTAACATCTGAGCTGAGGGTGTCTAAATAAGAGAAGATTTCATCTATTCTTTTGCTAAAAATCCATGGATTGTTAGCATTATTTAAAGTAATAAAGAAAAAAATCACTTCTCTGTCTTTAGGGTTTTTATACTCCTTGTACAGTAGTGGTTCAGCTTTTTTAAAAAGTTCTAAATACTTTTCATTTGATACATACCCTTTTATTTGGCCTAAATCACTTAGTGCCTTACGTAAAGTTTGTGATGACGCATTCTCTTCATAGTTTATTGACTGAAGTTCGTCTATTGCTGCTCGAACACTATCTTGTGCAAAATTAGTATCAACTTCTCCAAACGATAAGATAGGGGTCAGGAGAATAAATAAGGTAAAAGCTACTTTATACATTTTTTGAAATAGTTACTCTTACGTTACCTTCAGCCTCACTTGGTAACCCCAATAATATTTTTAAGATATTTTGTTGATCATCTGATTTTTTTAGATTATAAATAATTAATTTAATATCTTTACCAGATACAACCTTCACTTCAATATGAGATGAAATGCATGTAAATATTATATTTTTTGATAAAGTTAAAGGGTTTTCATCACTTAATGAGATTTCCGATGCGACGGTGTCACCGCCCTTAAAGTTGGATATTATTTTACTTAAAGTAGATTCCGAACTCCCTCTCGTTGCAAGTTGCATAGGCATCATGACTCCAATAACCAGGCCCGTGATTAATGCCAAGATTAATTTAAGTTTACCAAGCCATAGCAACTTAAATTTCTTAAAAAACTCCTGTATTGAGTTGTTTGATTTTTCAAAATTATTTGCTAAGACGCTTGCGTCCAGATCTTCATAGATCGATAAATTTTCTTTGGTAAATTCTTTTCTTCGAAAAGCAGGTACACCGAACTCCAAGTCAGAGTCCAAATTTAAGCGCTCTTGGCGACTTACACTTTTACTAAACATTATGCGATCGGGGTTTCTATTAGGGCTCATTCCTGCAAGAATCCCAGCTCCAGTTAATGTTGTGTAAATATCATCGTCATCTAGAGATCCTGTTCTTTCCTGCCCATCCAATGTGTGTATATTTTCTAAAAGCTTTGCAAAAGCTAAATCCGTATTAATATTTTCTAATTCTAGGTTTCTTTCATAATTAATATATGCATTACGGAACAATAGTGCTTCCATTTCTTCTGGGGCATTTGAATTAGGTTTTAATGTTCCCCTAAGGACTTGCATGCAATTAGATTCTTCTAAGCTATCTTCAATTTCACCCAATATAAAGGTTTCAACACTGTTCATTTCCAACGCGGTTGATCCTTTTGGTGTAATCGACCAAATACCTTTATTTTTTTCTAGTAATCCACGGTTAACTAATTTAGCGCTACTTTTCCGGTCAACTATTGTTGACCAACGTTTTTTCCCTGAAGGCAAAAAATCTTCAGCCCAACTATCAAATTTCTCATTTTTTTCTATTTGGTGAATAACGTCAGAGCGTTTAGCTTTTCCTCCACTAGCCTTTATTGCCTTAAGAATAGCTTTTGCTAATTTTTCTTCTAAATGACTTGTTCGTGATTGTTGTTTTGCCATTTCAAATACCCTGCATTTTAGTTTTGTTAGTGCGATCCAATAGCTCTAAGCATGGCTTCGCATAGGATCTAAGTTTTTTATAACTTTGAGATAGGTATTCTCTAATCGCTTTTGGACTTTTGTTCAAAGTTTTAGCTATCTCATCATTTGGTATATTTTCAAGAATCATTTTCATTGCGGTTGCTTTTTCTTGGTCAATTTTCTCAAAATTAGAAATAGCTTTCCCCATACAATTTTGAATATCCTTTGTCATTAATTCTTGTTCTAATGTGTCTAGACTTTCGTCATTAATAAAATTTGAAGAGCCTGCATCTAAGTCATATTCTTCAGTTTGCTTAAAAGCAAATTTATATTTCCGATATGAATCTTTTTGAGAACCTAGGTAATCGTATTCGGTTATCCGTATACCTTCTTTTTCCGTGACTTTCGAGCCAATATTTATTTCGAGTGGACCATCTACAGCAATTGTCTCTTTTCTATATTTATCTCTAAATGTATTAAGTGCTATCACGGATAGCCAGGCTCCAAAAGAGCCATCATTTTGAAAGGTATCGATTTTACTTACTGCCTTAAATAAAGTTTCTTGCGCTATTTCTTCCGCATCATGAAAGGATAATTTAAATTTATAGGATATTTTAGCTACTAATCCTTTATGGAAACTTTTGTGCCAATCTTCAAGTTCTTTGGAGTATGTTTGGCTCGAGTTTCTTAATTCGGTTAAGGCTTTAAAATCATCCATAATAAGTAATGCTCTCTATCCTGAAAATAAGTTATCAAAATGGTCAGTGTACTCCTAAGTCTAACTGTATTCTAGGTTAGTAAAAATCGATATCTGTATTGAAAAATTGATTTTATTTAAGTATTTGCGCTTGCTAACAACATATTTGCTTCATAAAGAGGTGATGTGTTCATTGCAATATATGTTCTAGCTTTGTGACCACTTAATTGTTCTCGCATTACTTCAATCTGATCATCAACAGTTTCACCAAATACCAACTTCGCCAGTACCACCATAAGTTCGAAGAACAAAATTAATGTAAAGAACAAGCCCCAAGCTATTAAAGCAGCTTTATTCTCCATGGTATATTGATGCAATGCCTCAATACGAGCCAGTAATCCAGATTCAACTGTAATATTTTTATGAGCTGTATCTAATTTAGTAATTCTTTCTTGATTTAGATCCTCTAAATTAGCTTGGGCTTTAAGATAATCATGCTTCAACGAATCTGCATGATTTTTTAAAGCCTTATAAATCGGGCCAATACTTTTAGCTCCGCTCCCACATTGCCCGTTTGCTTCGCAATTAGCTGCTTCTTGAGCTTTTAACCAATCTACTTTCTTAGTTAATATCGATTGTGATTGCCCCGTTATTATTTTCTCGTAATCAGACCCAATCCTTAACTCTTCTACTTTTCTTAACTGGTAAGTTACTTCTTTATCAAAGATTACCAAATCGACTGCAGAAGCACCTAGGATGGACATAACAACTCCTATTAATAAGCGAACAATATTCACATACCATTTCTTAGGAGTTGCTAAAACAATACGCTCAATCATATAAATCAACAGGGAGCAAAACGTAGCAATCGCAACAGAACCAATAGTTCCCATATTAAAGATGGTTGATGAAATAACATATCCAGTCAAAGCCCAAAGTATCACTGGAATATGAATGGCGATTGCGAATGCCTTAGTACGTTCAATTGTGGATCGATGCCAATGGGTTAAGCGTCTTGGACTTTCACCAACAATGTGGAACATGTAATTAGTCATAATGTTCATCATCTTCTCCTATTGCCCAGCCAGCATTTCAAACTCTATGGCGTCGTTTAATCCTTTTAGAAAACCAATTTGGTATCTATTTAAAGCATCCAGTACCCATCCTTGTTGACTGCCAGCACTTTCGGTTTGACTTTGTAAAAGATTAATTTCTCTTTTTAACTGCTCACAAGCTAAGCGCAACTTATTGCTTATTGGTGTACTTATTCCATCAATCGAAATTAATTCTAATTCCAACTTATTAACAATTGCCTGCTTGCGTTCCGAAACAGTTATTAGCGTATTCTGGAATTTTGAAATTAATGTTTTCTTTCCTAGCTCAAGAGCTTCCTGTGTTTTAAAAGTCGATCCATTATGTCGACCTAACCCAAAGTATTTATCATCAAAAAATTCAATCAATTCAGGTGTGTTCATCAATCCCTTAACTTGGATTGGTAGTGAGGCTGTTTCAGAAGTAGCGTCTGCCAAGCCCATACCTAAATCAGACCTGTCTATATAATTAACTGATGAAATTGGAACGACATTGCTACCGGAGGTGGCTAGAGATTCAGAAATTGTATTCGGGTTATTTTGATTAATTACACCAGCCTGGTTGCTAGTTGTTTCAGTGATTGGTTTGTTCCAATAAAATAATTTGCGTAAGTTCATCTTTAATCCTAGTCTTTTTGTGGGTGAACGCTAAATTAGCGCCCTTACAAACAAAGACGTTAGATTTAAAAATGTGTCAGGATTTTTTTAAATTTATTTAACCTAGTTAACCCCGAAATAGTTCTATCAACAATTGTTCCTAAGGTAATTTTTTATGAGTGCCTGACACATTTTTAAATCTAACGTCTTTATATTTACGAGCGCTAATTTAGTGCTTACAAATTGAAGACTCAAGGAACAATGATGAAAAATGAAAAAGTAAGTTTGATTGTCACCCCACTCAGGTCAGCTATTTTTGAGGGCCACAAAAATAAGCTTCATGTCCTAGTTCGGATACAAGCGCCTGATTTACCAAATAGCGAAAAAATTCAACGTCAACCTTATGGACTTGGCTTTGTGGTTGATCGTTCTGGATCTATGGCAGGTAAGCCATTAGCAGAAGCAGTCCGATCTGTTCGGTATATGGTCGATAAATTAAATGATACGGACTCTGCATCGCTCGTTACTTTCGATAACCGCGTTGCTCTTGAATTTCCACTAAGTCAGATGTCCGAGCGCAGTCGTCTAAGAGTGGCACTTGATAGCATTAATTCTGGCGGCCAGACTAACTTACATGGCGGGTGGCGTGAAGGTGCAGATGAGTTTGTTCGTAATGAATCTCAGGCCGCGCTTAAACGCGTGGTGTTACTTTCGGATGGTTGTGCAAATGATGGCATCGTTGACTCAGCTGAAATTACTAGGCAGGTTGCCCAATTAGCTAGCCAAGGCATTACTACTTCGACCTATGGTCTAGGAGGGCATTTTAACGAAGAGCTGATGATGAATATTGCCAAGGCCGGACAAGGTAGCCATTACTATGCAGAAACGGCTGACGACCTTCTAGAATCATTCAATGAGGAATTTGAGTTGCTGTCTAATCTGTGGGCTAAAGGACCAATGATTAAAGTTACCGCAGTTGATAAGGTAAGCGTCAGGCTCATGAACGATTATCTAAAAGCTGATGGCTTTACCCAAGCTTGGGTGCTTCCAAATGTTGCCTATGGCTCTGAAGCTTGGGCTATGTTTGAAGTAACAGTTTCAGGTGATCTACGTGAAGGGCAGGTGGTTGATTTATTCTCAATAGCCTTGTCAGGTTTTGACATCAATAGCTGGGAAATAATGGCTAGTAATCCAATGTTTTCTATTTCAGTACTTAATTCAGTTGCTTACAGTGCAGTTGCTGAAGACGAATTGGTGAAACGAAGACTTGATGAGCTGATGGCTTCCGAATACCTTAATCGAGCTCGCAGGGCAGTAGAGCATGGTGATTGGGATAAAGCTGATGCTATATTAAATGAAGCTAGGCGCCTATTCAGTGCTAGCCTTTGGGCGCAAGATGTACTTCGGTCAATGGAGAAGCTTGCATCACGCCGTGATGACATTATGTTTATGAAAGAAGCTCGTTTTTCTATGAGTAAAATGAGTACTCGATTATCTTCCAAAAATGAGAGCTCCTTAACTGACATGGAAGATGTTGCACCTGCTTTTCTGAGAAGAAAATCTGCCCAAGGCAAGGCACAGTTCTTTGATAAGGATAAAAAGTAATTTAAGGAGTGGCATTGGATTTGATAGCCAGTGCCACTCAGTATCTGTCTACAAAAGTAAACTCGGGCTTTCAAAATACTGCCAAATTACGTTAAGAGCGGGCTCTCTATAATAAAGTTGTCGATATGTGTTTGCACATCGAATTAACTTTATGAAATGGAGCCAAAATGATTAATCAACCTTCTAAACGCCCAACAGTGGCTGAATTTCTAGCCGACAGGATTGCTTCAGTCGATAAGACGCAACGCGAAATTGCAGAGGAGTGTGGTTTCGACCATCCGAACATCATTACTATGTTTAAGAATGGTCAGACTAAGTTGCCCATCAACCGAATTACTACATTAGCAATGGCGCTGAATGTCGATCCAGCCTACCTACTGCGTCTTGTTATGCTTGAATACTTCCCAGATACATGGGAAACCATCGAGAACATTATGCAAAGTACTGTACTGACTGCCAATGAGCTGTTGCTGGTTCGCTCGTTTCGCGAAGTTGCAGGGGAGCAAGATTTAGAGCCACTTCTTTTAAATTTTGACGCGGTTATCGCTATTGTCCCAGCTTAAAAAATAACGCGTAACTGAAGTGCGCTTATTTAATATGCCAGGGTGGCACGGTGGCAGGGCAACTAAAAGACTCTTCCAAAACGCTGAATATTTTAGGAATGTGTTTAAAAGGACCATGCCACCCTGCCACCCTGCCACCCTGCCATTGATTAAAGACTCATGTGAGAGCTAATTAAGGTCGACTTTCCAAACTCTGCCACCCAGGCAGGATTGTCGGCCTCGTCCCATGACTCATGGTTGATCAATGACATTACCTTCATTCTTCGACGCCCACTCACAATTCTCCTTGTAGCATATGGGTTTTTACGCCTCAGTGCTTTTGATACTGCCGTAGTAGTTGTTCTAGAGTGTCGCTCTCGGTTATAGGCTGCTGTGACTTCGTCCAGCGTTGCAATCTCTTTTCCAAAAAACGCTTCTACAGCGGCGGCATCTTCAAGTGCGTCATTCATCCAACGCTCCATATCACTTTTACTATGATGAATCATTTCTGTTTTCGCTTCTGTCATCGGCGCATTACCTTTTGGTAAGAAAGCAGTCAGATCGAGTTTCTGTAGATGCTGCATCAGCACATTGAGCCCGCCACGGTTGTCACGCCAATCAATAAAGTTGTCATAGAATTTATCTGGCATGCGATTGGCATTGATTTCCCATATAAAAAAACGCCTATCACCATCTTCAAGATGAAACGCATCTGGGTGATTAGAGGTGAATAGAAAGTTAGCGCAGTTGGGCAATTCAAGCATTGGCTGATACTTCTCGTTGATGGTAACTGTATTGCCTGTAATTAAAGACTTCAGGCGGTTAGCGTCTGTTCTTTGATCTGAGCTTGAGTTTTCTTCGCCAAGAATAAATTGACTGTCTTTCATCCAGGCGTTAAAGGCCGAATGTAATTCAACTGCAGTAATCGTTTTAAAATGTTTGCCATAAATCTTTCCTACGGTTTCCCCTAGCATAGATTTACCTACGCCTTGCTTGATACTCCAAAGTACTACTGCTGTTGTTAGCTTGGCGCCTGGGTATTGCAGTGGATATGCAAGCCATTGCTCGACCCATTTTCGTGCGTTTGGATCACTAGCAAATAGAAAGTCTAAGAAGGTTGTCCAAGGAGTTATATCTCCCGCTAGTGGAGTTGCACCCCATCCCTCCCAGAGATTTATCTTGTTATTAACAATAGGTTCTCCACCTGGAACAAAATCAACATCATCATGCGTGCGACGATTGGGAGATCGAAACCACACCTGTGAATATGTCTGCCATTTTTCGTTGTCATCGACACGAACTTTAATTGAGGTATTTGCGTACATAGAATGAAATGCCTCAACCTTCACAAAGTCTCTTTCCTTAGATCTAAAGATTTGGTGCTGCTTATTAACCCATGCATATTTTTTGTTCAAGTCGGAGACAATATCATCAGCGACTGAGGCTCTTGATGTAACATTCTTTAGTGCGCTTTTCACAACTTGATGAATTTCTAGAGTATCAAGGGGGGGTGTGTTTCTTTCGTTCCAGGCTAATAACTCTTCAGTAACCTCAACTTCGCTGTGCCCATCATTGAGGAGGTTTACAGCCTTCTTGAACGCAGCATTGTTGCGTCCACCAGTTGCCACGCCAGAGTTAATGCTGGCAGAGTCAGTCGCTACCATTGATGCGACTAGTGACTTAGGTGATTTAGTTACACCCGCCGTTAAAATTTCCTGGCCGTCGAGAAATTTTCCTTCCAGATGCTCAAAATGGAAAAGAGGTTCGGCGTCAGCAGGGCATGCGGGAAGGTAATATAAACGCGCAGGATCATGACCGCAAGCTGAGTCAAGAAGTCCGTCAAAACGCACCTGAAAGTGATCAAAGATAGTTCCAATATCCTTAGCAGGGACAGGCGCTTTTAATGGAAAAACGACGCGCCATTTTGAATGTTCCGGTGAATGACTATAGCTGGAGTGAATTACAGCTTCATATCCTTCAATACGCTTCTTGACATCATCGAGTTGCATGCCTGTATCAATGTCTAAGACAAGACAATAGGCTTTGTCCATATTTGACTGGATGCGCGCACCTGATGAATCAATGGCTGAGCAGGGAATCCATGCCGAACCATCCTTGTCTTCTTTTTTCATTTTGTCTGAAGCAATCAGGTAATCACTTAGATTCATAACGCCTTTGCGATCAATCTTAGCGAAGAAAGTTTGCAGTTCGCCCCAAGTAGTTTTCATCTGCGTCATATCGCTTGCTTGGCAACCGTGAACAAAATTTATAGTAAATTTACTCATGTTATATTTCCTTATAATTAATCTATGATCCATTGAATCTGATCAGCGCTATCGCAAATTTTTACAGCTTCGTCGATGGCCATTTCAGAAAGTTCGGCAGCTTTTTTTGTGGAAATGTCTTTACCTAAGCTGTGGTTGTTTAGCTCATCAGCAAAAGTTGCTAGTGTCCAACAAGTAAGATGAGACCGGGCTGTAATCTCAGTAATTGCAACCATCCAGTTAGTAAAGCTTTCAAGAGTAAGATCAACAGTGCCATCCTCTTTTATTTTCTTTGCAGAAACGAAATCCCTTGTCTTTTCTAGTGCGCAGACAGTCATGTTTAGCCCATCAAGTTGGTGTAGCAACCCGATACTTTTTACATGCATGTTAATTGTGGTGTTAATGACTTCAGATGAATGTATTCCATTTTCACTTCCATATTGGATAGCAAAATTTCTCAGGTCATCTAATTCATAGAAAATTTCAGAACAATGACTGCTGATTGGAATCGGGTCGTAGCCTTCAGTTAATCCATTAATATTCTTAGTCAAGAATAGTTCCCATTTCTCATCTGGAAAAAGATGCTTGAAAATTTTAGCTGAGGCACATATGTCGAAGGTAATCATAAAGTCACCTCGCCACCGACAACATTGCTGGCAATAAATGACTCGAGGTCGGTGAGACGATATTTACAAAGTCTACCTACTCGAATGAAAGATAGGTTGTAACGCTTGGTGCACGCCCACACTGCTAGCGTTGAAGTTTGTACCCCTAAAAACTTGGCGGCCTGAACTCTGCTTAATAACGGATTAGCTAAATTTATTTCTTTCATTGATTATTCTCCTTGTTTATAGATTTGAGTAATCTTGTGATTCTCTTTATATCCACTTCCACGATTATAGTAATCGGTGACTTATCTCTAATTAAATGGCGCCATTAAGTTAATGCCAATAGTTTTTTAGTTTAAATGCCTGTGGAAAATAATTAAATTTAGATTAATTTGTCTCGTCTCATATTTGATTGCCAGTAATGCATTGTTGAAATTGTTGCCAATAGTGTTATTGTCCATATGACTGCAGAATCACTGAATTACTTTTTCATTTGTCGCTACTTGGAGTTTTAATGTTTGAAAAGAAAGCTGATGTGGATCGACGAGGCTTTGCAAAGGCAGTTCGTGGAGGGAAGCTTAAAGAGGACGTGATGTTAACGTTTGGAATTGCACAATCCACTTATTACCAGTGGATTGCTCGCTTGAGAAAATATGGTGATGAATGGGTCGATGGAAAGGTAATTACAAGGGCAAAACGTATTGCTCGGTCAACTATTGAGGCGACTCATGACAAGATTGTCGAGCTAAGTTTACTTTATCCAGCACTTGGTCCCAAACAACTTGCTAATAAAGTAAGTTCAATTAGAGATTGCCCGGAGATGTCGTCGTCGACAATCCATAATATTCTTACTAAGAAAGGCTTTGCTACAAGATTGCTTAGAGCAGTAGAGCTTCATCGCAGATTCACGAGTGACAAAAGCATGGAGCCGACACCGCAGCAAAAGCGACTCGTTGAAACGATTGACCCATTAGCATTTTGTAGAGATTGGGCTGGTAAAAGCTCTGGTGAGATTTTGACGCAGGATGTGATTTGGTTATTACCGAGAAGCTTGTTTGGAAAAGGCATGCTCAGTATTGTTGTTGATACATTTGATGGTGTAGCTTTCGCAGCTTTCTATTCAAATTGCGCAAGAGCGGATGTTTCTATCATGGGTGTAACAGACGCAATAAATGAATTACTTGAAAGAGTGGGGCGAACTGATTATATGTTCACGGACAAAGGTCATGAGTTTGGCGAAAAATATAAAGCTCACCCTTATAATAAGCTCCTAAGTTACTGGGGTATTACTCACCGCCTAATCAACGGAGCTGGCACTAAGCGTAATCCTTATGCAGAAAAGGTGTGGGGTGAGTTGCAAGAATTCCTTATTAATGGGGGAGTTGTGGATTTGCAAAGCTACAAAGGGCGCTTGCATGAGCTAAACCCGATAATTAAGAAGTATTTGAATGAGCGTAAGGGATGGGATAGCTGAATAAAAAATTGCTCCATAGTTATTTCGGAGTATATTTTTAGCTGACAGCAAGGGTTTTTAGCGATATTGTCCGAATGGTCTGGCAATGCTTTAATTGCCTGAGGTGTAGCAATGGTGTAGCAATGGTGTAGTAGTGAAAAAAACAAAAGGGCTTAGATTTCTCTAAGCCCTTGTTTTTACTACCGGTATTTGGTGCGCCCGGAGCGATTCGAACGCCCGACCCCTTGGTTCGTAGCCAAGTACTCTATCCAGCTGAGCTACGGGCGCATGCGCAGTATTATACGGCAAGCTGCTAGTTTATAAAAGAACTAATTCAAGATCTTTTAATTAAGCCCCATGTTTGCCAGCTGCGCGTCATGAGTGGCCAAATTGCGACGAACCAAACGCCAAGCTTTCATTTAGCAAGGCCACGTAAAATTTCAAGATCTTCAAGCATGATATTTTCAGCTAAAATCATTTGACGCCCAAAATCAGGGGTATGTGGTGTAAT
>Ga0214165_1000946_pt1 | contig 17816 bp, 21 predicted proteins | sample TroBogypolimnion_34_FD_153004 | JGI IMG/M metagenome (GOLD analysis project Ga0214165, IMG submission 153004) | Freshwater microbial communities from Trout Bog Lake, WI - Practice 03JUN2009 hypolimnion v3 | ecosystem: Environmental > Aquatic > Freshwater > Lake > Hypolimnion/Profundal zone ... | reverse complement strand
CCAAATATGACTTAAAGCCCTATTTAATGAGCCTTTCCGTGCTTTTATTTGATTCTTTTTTAAGACAAAGGATGCCTTTGGCATCCATGCTATCCATCTCCGACCTAAAGGGCGGAGCTTTTCGCACTAATCTGGTAAAATCTGCCTTTTCGCTTAAATAGATTTGAATATGGCTTTAACTTTTCAGCAAATCATTCTTACCTTACAAAACTACTGGTCTGAGCGCGGTTGCGCCCTACTTCAATCATACGATATGGAAGTCGGCGCTGGCACTAGCCATACAGCTACTTTCTTACGCTCACTTGGACCTGAACCATGGAAAGCCGCTTACGTACAACCTAGCCGCCGTCCTAAAGATGGCCGTTATGGTGAAAACCCAAATCGCTTACAACACTACTACCAATTTCAAGTCGTACTCAAACCTGCGCCTGCGGATATTCTTGAACTGTATCTTGGTTCATTAGAAGCCTTGGGCTTTGACCTTAAGAAGAATGATATTCGCTTTGTAGAAGATGACTGGGAAAATCCAACTTTAGGCGCGTGGGGCTTAGGTTGGGAAGTCTGGTTAAACGGGATGGAAGTCACGCAATTCACCTATTTTCAGCAAGTGGGTGGCATTAACTGCAAACCCATCACAGGTGAAATTACCTATGGTTTAGAGCGATTGGCCATGTACCTACAAGGGGTAGACAATGTCTACGACCTCACTTGGACTGAAGGTCTAAGTTATGGTGATGTTTATCTGCAAAATGAAAAAGAACAAAGTGCTTATAATTTTGAGCATTCTGATGCTGAGTTTTTGTTTACCGCTTTTAATGCTCACGAAAAGCAAGCCAAACACTTAATGGAAAGTGAACTGGCATTGCCCGCCTATGAACAAATTCTAAAAGCAGCGCATACCTTTAACTTACTCGATGCCCGTGGTGCGATTTCAGTTACTGAGCGTGCGGGCTATATCGGTCGCATTCGTAATTTAGCGCGTTCTGTAGCGGCTAGTTATCTAGAAAGCCGAGCACGCTTGGGCTTTCCTATGGCCAATCAAGCCCATGCCGGCGAAGTGCTAGAACTATTAGCTAAAAAAGTCGCTTAACTGGCTATGACGGACACGAACGAGAAAATAATGAGTACACAAAATTTATTAGTAGAACTATTTGTAGAAGAATTGCCGCCTAAAGTATTAAATAAATTAGGTGACGCCTTTGCCAATGTATTAGCAGAGTCGCTAGTGGCACAAGGCTTGGCTGATTCAACTGCCGTGGTAACACCTTTTGCCTCACCACGTCGCTTGGCAGTTCATATTACGCAAGTGTTAGCGACCTCAGCAGATAAAGCGATTACACAAAAACTCATGCCTGTGAGCGTAGGTTTAGATGCCGACGGTAAGGCTACCCCTGCTTTGATTAAACGTCTTAATGGCATGGGTTTAGATGAAAGCGCAGTCAACAATCTAACGCAGCAAATGGATGGCAAGAATGCCGCTTTATTTTTGGATGTAGTACAAGCGGGCGTTACGCTAAAAGACGGCCTGCAAATCGCTTTGCATGAAGCAATTAGTAAATTACCTATCCCGAAAGTGATGACTTACCAATTAGCTGACGGCTGGACTGGTGTAAATTTTGTCCGCCCAGCCCACGGCCTAATGGCTTTGCATGGTAGCGAAGTAGTCGGTGTGACTGCACTAGGTTTAAGCGCTGGCAATCAAACCCAAGGCCACCGCTTCGAAGCTAAAGTGTCACCTCTTGTTTTAAAACATGCAGATCATTATGCAGAACAACTCAACACTGAAGGCGCGGTCATCGCCAGTTTTAGTGAGCGAAAAGCCGAGATTGCACGTCAGCTTAAGGCTGCGGGTTTAAGTGCCGGCCTTCAACCTATTGAGGATGAATCCTTATTGGATGAAGTGACTGCATTGGTTGAACGCCCTAATGTATTACTTGGCCAATTTGAAGCAGTGTATTTGGAAGTACCACAGGAATGTTTGATTTTGACCATGAAGGCCAATCAAAAATACTTTCCACTCTTGGATGCCAACAACAAGTTAAGTAATCAGTTTTTGATTGTGTCTAATATTAGTCCTGATGATCCTAGCAGTGTCATCGGCGGTAACGAGCGTGTCGTTCGTCCGCGACTCGCTGATGCTAAATTCTTCTTTGACCAAGATCGCAAAAAAACCTTGGAATCAAGAGTGGCCGACTTAGTGAAAGTGGTTTACCACAATAAGCTTGGCAACCAACTACAGCGTAATCAGCGTGTGGTCAAAATTGCTGCCGCGATTGCCAATCAAGTAGGTGATAGCGAACTGTGGCGAGCCGTGGCGATTGCTGCTGGTTTTTCAAAAGTAGATTTACTGACAGATATGGTCGGGGAATTCCCTGAGCTGCAGGGCATTATGGGGCGCTATTATGCACAACATGAAGGCTGGGACGATGCGATTGCTTTCGCCATAGAAGACCATTACAAACCACGCTTTGCTGGCGATGAATTGCCTCGCAATCAAGTGGGCATTGTATTGGCTTTGGCTGATAAATTAGAAACCCTAGTGGGTTTATTTAGCATCGGTGAAAAACCGACTGGTGATAAAGATCCATTTGGCTTACGCCGCCAAGCGCTCGGCATTATTCGTATGCTCATTGAAGCTAAATTAGCTTTACCGTTTGAACAATTGATTCACGATGTGCTGCAACAATTTGCACAAGAAGGTCATGCTGAAGCCAGCGATACCCAAGTCACCGTTCAATCAATCAAAGATTTCTGCTTTGATCGCTTAAGTGTGAATTTACGTGACCAAGGTGCTAGCCCACAAGAGGTCGATGCCGTACTGGCTTTAAATCCACAATTGCTCACAGAGATCCCAACACGTTTAACTGCGGTTCGCGCCTTCTCAACGTTACCAGAAGCACCAGCACTAGCCGCTGCCAATAAGCGGGTAGGCAATATTCTGAAAAAAATAGAAGGTGAAATCAAGGCAGAAGTGTCTGTGGCACTTTTGCAAGAAGCTGCTGAAATTGCATTATATCAAGCACTAGTTGCTGTCAAACCAGAAGCAGACCGAGCATTTGAAGGTGGTGACTATACTGCTTCACTACAGGCACTCGCAGCATTAAAAACGCCAGTAGATGCCTTTTTTGATAGCGTGATGGTCAATGCTGATGATCTTGCACTTCGCGCCAACCGCCAAGGCTTGCTTGCCATGCTTCATCAAGCGATGAACCGTGTTGCAGATTTATCTAAATTGGCCAGTTAAGGAAAAATTTGTATGAAACTGGTGATTCTCGACCGCGATGGTGTGATTAATCAAGATAGCGCTAATTTTATTAAAAGCCCTAACGAGTGGATTACGATTCCAGGCAGTCTAGATGCCATGGCTTTACTAAATCAATCTGGCTTTAGAATTGCCGTTGCCACCAATCAATCGGGGGTCAGTCGCGGTTTATTTGATATGGCGACCTTAAATAATATCCACGAAAAAATGCAGCGCGAACTAGCGCAAGTGGGCGCACGCGTAGATGCTATATTTTACTGCCCTCACGCGGCAGATGATCATTGTAGTTGTCGCAAACCCAAGCCCGGCATGATCGAAGAAATCGGCAAACGCTTTTCGGTCGAGTTAAATAAAGTCCCTGCAGTAGGTGATGCACTACGTGACTTACAGGCCTACGCCAAGGCCGGTTGCCAGCCCATTTTGGTGCGCACTGGCAAAGGCGAACTGACTTTAGCCGAATCCAATCAGCCAGAAAAGGCCTTACCTGAGAACACTTGGGTCTGCGCGGATTTAAGTGAAGCTGTGCAACGTATTGTTGCAGAGTACGCATAAGTTTGTTGATACTGCGCTCACTCATTTTTAGCCTAGGCCAATGGCTATTTACCCCCATTTTCTCGGTATTAGCCTTACTTACTTTTCCGTTCAATCGCATTAGACGCAATCAAATTATCAGCGCATGGGCTCGTATCATGTTGTGGTGGTTAGCCTTGACTTGCAATATCCGTTATGAAGTCAAAGGCCTGCAAAATATACCGACTAGCCCTTGCGTCATTTTGGCTAAACATCAATCAGCATGGGAAACATTGGCGTTTCAGCTGATTTTCCCACCACAAGCCTATGTGATGAAACGTGAGCTTTTGTGGATTCCATTTTTCGGCTGGGGATTAGCGATGACATCCCCTATCGCCATTCAGCGAAGTGCAGGCCGTGAAGCGCTTAAACAGCTGATACAACTAGGTCAGCAACGTCTAGCGCAGGGCTTGTGGGTAGTCGTATTTCCTGAAGGCACACGGATTGCTCCAGGCAAAAAAAGTAAATTTCATATCGGTGGCGCTTGGCTGGCTAGTGGCACCAAAGCTACCGTACTGCCAGTAGCGCATAATGCAGGACTACACTGGGCGAAAAATAGTTGGCTGAAAAAACCTGGCGTGATTACGGTCAGCATCGGTCAGCCCATAGACTGCACCCATTTAAAACCAGAAGCGGTCAATGGCCAAGTAGAAACTTGGATTAACGCCGAAACCGCAGCACTGCATCAGCCTCAATAAACCCCATGACCCACACGCTCACCTTACCTTCTGGTGACCAGCTGCAGTATCACCTAGAGCGCAGACAGCGTCGCACCGTCGGTTTAAAAATCACTATTGAAGGCTTGGTGATTCATGCGCCACTGCGCGTGTCGATGGCTGAGCTAGAGCGGATCATTTCGCTGAAGGCAGACTGGATCCTCAGAAAACTTGCCACCGCCAAAAGCCAAAAAATCCCAGTCATGCAGTGGCAAGACAGCGAGCAATTGCTGTTATTGGGCAACACCGTCACATTGGCTTTAGATCATGATAGCCGCAGTCGCGCAGTTGATTACAGCCCAGGTGTATTGCACTTAGCGATGCCTAATCACGATGACCAAGCCGCCGTTGCGCGCAAAGTGTTGCAATGGTACAAAAAGCAGGCGCTCGTTGATTTTGCAAGACGTCTAGCGCTATTTTCCACTAAATTAGGCGTAGCCATGCCTACCCTAATATTATCGAGCGCACGCACGCGTTGGGGAAGCTGCAACTCAAGAAAAGAGGTGCGACTAAATTGGCGCCTATTACAGGCACCGCCACATTTAATCAATTATGTGATTTGCCATGAACTGGCACATTTAAAGCAAATGAATCATTCTGCTAAATTTTGGGCGGAAGTCGCAAGCATTTATCCAGATTACAAATCCGCAGAAAAAGAACTGAAAGCATGGTCACCAAAACTGCACGTCATGTGAAGCAAGATTAATCGCGGACAGTATTTCTACAAAATGTGCAGAATATCGTGCGCAATATCAGCAGGCTTCTCCGCATACTCCACATACAAACGGATCTTTCCAGCCTTATCGAATACATACAAGCCTGCGCTATGGTCTATGGTGTAAGCCCCTTTACCCTCGGATTGTATTTTGCTCGCAAAAATCTTAAACACCTGAGCCGTGGCATTAATCTCAGCCACCGAACCGCGTAAACCAATAAAGCTTGGATCAAACGATGGCACAAATTTCGCCAAAACTTCTTGCGTATCACGCTCTGGATCAAGGGTAACAAACAGCACCTGCACTTCATCAGCTCGCTTACCTAAGAGTTTCATGGTGTGCTTTAAATCAAGCATGGTCGTTGGGCACACGTCTGGGCAATGCGTGTAACCAAAAAATAACACCACAGCCTTGCCCTTAAAGTCCTGCAAGCTAGTCGGTTTACCATTGTGGTCCGTGAGACTCAAGCCTTGCGCAAAGTCGGCACCACTGATATCGGTAGCCACGGTTTTATTGATATCCGCCGAAGGTTTACAGGCGGTAAGCATGCAGAGCAATAAAAGAAAACCGAGACTTTTTAGTAAATAATGCACTTTAAAACTCCGTAAGCTTTAAATATTAGATAGATTAGATTTTAACATGCTGAAACAAAGCCATCCTTTAGTTTACAATAATGCTTTTACAAAATTCGTTCATAAGGCAGCAACATGGCAATTCCAAGTTCAATGGCAGACCGCGACGGTGTTATTTGGTATGACGGTAAAATGGTCAACTGGCGCGACGCCACTACCCATGTATTAACCCATACTTTGCACTACGGTATGGGTGTATTTGAAGGTGTACGCGCCTACAAAACAGACAAGGGTACTGCCATCTTTCGCCTGAAAGAACATACCGATCGATTATTTAGGTCGGCGCATATTCTGCAAATGAAAATGCCTTTTACCAAAGAAGAAATGATGGAAGCGCAAAAAGCGGCTGTGCGCGAAAATAATTTAGAATCTGCATATATGCGCCCAATGGCGTTTTATGGTGCAGAGGCGATGGGGATTTCAGCTAAAACTTTGTCCACTCACGTGATTGTGGCTGCTTGGAAATGGGGCGCCTATATGGGCCAAGAAGCACTTGATAACGGCATTCGTGTAAAGACTTCTTCATTCTCACGCCACCATGTCAACATTACGATGTGTAAAGCCAAAGCCAATGGTAATTACATGAACTCCATCTTAGCTCATCAAGAAGCTGCACAAGATGGTTACGATGAAGCGCTTTTATTAGATGTGGATGGTTTTGTCGCTGAAGGTTCTGGTGAGAACGTATTTATTATTCGTAACGGCAAACTCTACACGCCAGATTTAACGAGCGCACTAGAAGGCATTACCCGTGACACCATTTTGCAACTGGCCGCTGAAATTGGTTTAACTGTTATTGAAAAACGTATCACACGTGATGAAGTGTATTCTGCAGACGAAGCCTTCTTTACTGGTACTGCCGCAGAAGTGACTCCGATTCGCGAACTTGACCGCCGTAATATTGGCACAGGCACCGCAGGTCCTATTACAAAACAATTACAGAAAATGTATTTTGATGCTGTTACTGGCAAGTCACCTCAACACGCTGATTGGCTAACATTGGTTTAACTAGCTAAAGTCATTCTCGTCTATGGGAATGACTTCTTTAGAAATAGCCCCTTGGGAATACTGAACATGTCTAAAGCAACACCAGTTGAAATTAGCGCTAAAGATTTGCCTCTCCATTGCCCAACCAATGAGGTGGCGCTTTGGTCATCACACCCGCGGGTTTTTTTGGATGTAGCTAAAACTGGGCAAGTGGCTTGCCCATATTGCGGCACGCAATATAAACTTAAAGCTGGCGAAGTCGTCAATCATCACTAGTCATTATCTAGCCTGATAAGGCTAGAAATGTGAAACTTTAACGGGCTTACCCCATAACTGCGCGATTAAATTTTCGGCATTATCACTAACACTATTACTCCAAAAGTTGACGCTGGCAATTTGATTGCTATCCGCCAACAGTCCGTGTTCAAGCAACCGGCTTTTTAACTGACTAGCAACCGCTGCGCCGGTATCAATGAGCACCACGTCTGCGCCTACCACTTCTTGAATCAACGATTTCAATAAGGGGTAATGCGTGCAGCCAAGCACAATCGTATCTGCCCCTTCGTCCAGTAAGGGCTGACAATACTTCCTTAACAAAACCCTCGTATTATCATCGCTCAACTCGCCGCGCTCTACACACTCTACCAAGCCAACACACGCTTGCGTGACCACTTCTACATTGCGACCGTAACTTTCTAACAATGCTGCAAACTGAGCACTTTGAAGCGTGCCGGTGGTTGCTAGCACGCCGATAATACCTGACCGACTGGCTTCTGCAGCAGGTTTAACCGCCGGCTCCATCCCAATAATGGGCAGGCTGTATTTAGCACGCATTTGATCAATTGCGCTAGCGGTGGCGGTATTACAAGCCACGACCAACGCTTTGGCATTTCTTTCAATCAAAAAGTCGGCAATGGCAAAACAACGTGCTTGAACTTCGGCTGCACTTTTGTTGCCATAAGGGGCATGGAAGCTATCGGCCACATAAAGCAGATGTTCGCTGGGGAGTAGATTGTGAATATGCTTTAACACTGAAATGCCACCCACGCCCGAATCAAATACGGCGATCGGTCTAGCGTTAGTGACATTAGGATGAGCGTTCATTACCAGGCCAGCATCAGTTACAATGGCTATATTATATACAGTTTGGGGCATAAGTCTTATTTAGGACTTGGTCGCAACATAGTGCTAAAAGGAATGCATCATGGGCAATCGATTAAGTAAAATTTATACACGTACTGGTGATGATGGTACAACAGGCTTAGGTGACGGCAGTCGCATCAACAAAGATAGCTTGCGTGTTGAAGCGATGGGCGACGTTGATGAGCTCAACTCTGTCATTGGCATTATGTTGACGGAGCCCGTGCCTGAGCATTTAATCGGCTTATTGACGCAAATTCAGCATGATCTATTCAACGTTGGCGGTGAAATATGCATCCCCGGTTACGTTATTTTGCAGCAAACCCGCATCGATGACTTGGAAGAAGCTATTGATACGCTTAACGATGAGCTAGCGCCGCTAAAAGAATTTATTTTACCTGGTGGCAGCAAAGCTTCGGCCTATTGCCATCTAGCACGAACGGTTTGTCGCCGAGCAGAACGCAAGCTAGTCGAATTGCACCGCAATGAAACCGTCACCGATATATCACTACAATATTTAAATCGCTTATCTGATTTGTTATTTGTCATGTGCCGCACCATGAACAAAGAGGCTGGCGTTTTGGATGTCCTTTGGAAAAATGCGCAGGGTTAATTTTTATGGCGTGGCTTAAGTTATAATCGAGCCATGATTAAAAGACTGTTCGCTAAAATCTTCAAGACTAAAAACACTAAGCCAGAACCAATCAAGGCAGGCGGTGCGAGACCTAAACACCCACAGTCCAACCGCCCTCTTCAAAGCACCAAGAACACGACCCGCAGAAGCAATCATGCCGCTAGCACCAAAGGCGCGGTGTTGATTGAGCATCATACGCACAAAATAGACCGCAATTTACTCAGTAGCGGTGCACATAGAACCATTGAAGGTCTGCAAAAGGCAGGCTTTGAAGCCTACATCGTCGGTGGTGCTGTGCGTGACTTGCTATTAAATCGCATCCCAAAAGACTTTGACATTGCAACCGACGCCACCCCAGAAGAAGTGAACCGCGTTTTTAGACGCTCACGTATCATTGGGCGAAGATTTAGATTAGTGCACGTATTGTTTGGCGATGAAACCTTAGAGGTTTCTACTTTCCGCGGCAGCCACTTAGAGGCGGATGGCGACTCCAAAGTAACCGACTCAGGACGTATTATCCGTGACAATGTGTTTGGCTCTATCGTAGACGATGCGCTTCGCCGGGACTTTACTGCCAATGCGCTTTATTACGACCCTAGCAGCCAGCAAGTGTTAGATTTCCATCAGGGCTATACTGACATTAAAGCTGGTGTATTGCGCATGATAGGCAAACCGGAAACCCGTTACGCCGAAGACCCAGTGCGCATGTTGCGCGTAGTGAGATTGTCCGCCAAACTTGGCCTCAAAATAGAACCCGCGACGCAAGCACCAATCGCTAAAATGGCCGATTTATTACAAGACGTGCCACCTAGCCGCTTATTTGATGAAATGTTAAAGCTTTTTCTCTCTGGCCACGCCATGGAGAGTGTTAGCGCTTTGCGCGAACAACACTTACATCACGGCTTACTGCCGATGCTAGATGTTGTGCTAGAGCAACCGATGGGTGAGCGCTTTGTAATGCTGGCGTTGAAAAATACCGATGACCGCGTACTCTCTGGAAAATCGGCAAACCCCAGCTTTTTATTCGCTACCCTGCTTTGGCATGAAATGCTAGCTGCATGGGAAACCTACAAAGCTGAAGGCCACCATCTCACACCAGCACTGCATATGGCGATGAATGAAGTCATTGCTACCCAAGCCGAAAAGCTCGCCATCCACAACCGCTACACCGCAACTATGAAAGAGATTTGGGGTTTACAACCCCGATTTGAACAGCGTGCAGGCAAACGCCCTTTTGGTCTACTGACACATCCACGCTATCGTGCAGCTTATGACTTTTTATTACTACGCTGCGAATCAGGTGAATTGCCGATGGAAATTGGCGAGTGGTGGACGACATTCGCTAACGCAGAAGGAGATGCGCGGGCAGAAATGCTGCAAGCAGATACGGCTCCAAAAAAACGTAGAAAAAGAAATCGCAAAAAACCAGGTATTACTAATGTTAGCGCCGCTTCGGAATAGACTGACTAATTTCAGATTGCATCTTGCGCAATATGGTCTCAAATGACGGTCGCTTACGTCGCCTTGGGTAGCAATTTAGAGAATCCGATACAACAGGTCCAGCGCGCGATGCTATCCTTGGCTAATATCCCTCGTACGCAGGTACTTAAAACGTCATCTTTATATCAAACTGCGCCCATCGGGTATGCTGAGGATGTATTAACACTAATCCCCGACTTTATTAATGCAGTCGCGGCCATAGAAACTGCGTTAGAACCAGTGGCATTATTGGCAGCTTTATTAGCGATTGAAGATACGGCTGGACGGCAACGCCCTTACTCAAATGCCCCACGGGTGCTAGATTGTGATTTGCTAATCTATGGCAATATAGAACTAAATAGCCCGCAATTAACATTGCCACACCCGCGCATGCACGAGCGGGGATTTGTTTTATTGCCATTATTTGAAATAGCACCGCATCTATCGTTAGCAAAATATGGCAAAATAGCGTTATTGATGAATGATCATTTACTCACAGGTGTAAAGAAACTAAACGCATGAGCATTTTTAAAAAATTTCCTTATATTGTGATTGAAGGCCCAATTGGCTGCGGAAAAACCACGCTAGCCAAAATGCTAGCAGATCAATTTCCGGTGGATTATTTGTCTGAGAAAGCAGAGTCCAACCCGTTCTTACCACGCTTTTATCAGGATGCTCGGCGTTACGCATTGCCAACGCAGCTATTCTTTTTATTTCAGCGCGCCAATCAAATTAAAGATTTGAACCAACGCGACATGTTCGCCAAGCCAATTGTGGCTGACTTTTTCTTAGAAAAAGATCCGATATTTGCTAGGTTAAATTTGGATGATGAAGAATATGCTTTATATCACCAAATTTACCAACACCTGCATCTCAACGCGCCTAAGCCTGACTTGGTGATCTACCTACAAACGCCGCTAGACGCATTAGTGGAGCGCATAGAAGAACGCAATGTCGGTTATGAACAAGACATGCCACGTGAGTATCTAGAACGTCTATCTGACGCATATAGTGCCTACTTCCATAATTACGACACCTCGCCTGTGCTGATCGTAAATAATGAAAAGCTTAATATATTAAAAAATCCAAGCGCGCTCAAATTGCTTATCAATCGCATTGGGCAAATTAAAGGGCAGCGCGAGTTCTTTAACCCTAACTTTGATTAAGTGAGGGCGCACGCCAACTCAATGCCTAACAATCCTTCATCAGCGCATAGTAAGCTTAGTCAGCTCATTGGCTTGGGAGAAAAGATTGCGATGCTCACTTGCTATGACGCGACTTTTGCGAAGTTAAGTGAAGCGGCGGGAGTCGATATTTTACTGATCGGTGATTCTCTAGGCATGGTGCTGCAAGGTGCCGACAATACCCTAAGCGTTACGATGCAAGACATGATTTACCACACGCGCTGCGTGGCGACGGGTGCGCCAAGCACTTGGCTGATTGCCGACATGCCAGTTTCTAGCTACGACAATCCTGAGCAGGCGTACACCAATGCCAAACGACTGATTGAAGCAGGGGCGCATATGGTCAAACTAGAAGGTGGTGGCGCCATGGTTGAGATTGCACGACATCTAGTAGGGCATCACATTCCAGTTTGTGCGCACTTAGGCTTTACACCTCAATCTGTAGAACAGTTGGGGGGCTATAAGATTCAAGGGAAAACTGAGGATAGCGCCAAACGTATTACATTAGATGCCGTTGCAATGAGTAACGCTGGTGTTGGTTTTGTATTGCTGGAAATGGTACCCGCCGCGCTCGCCAAGCAAATCACTGCTAGCATTGCGACGCCGACTATTGGCATCGGCGCTGGACCGGATTGCAGCGGCCAGGTGCTCGTGTTGCAAGACCTACTTGGCATCTACACCGGCCCTGCTCATAAAAACCCCAGTGATTTTAAATCGCCAAGATTTGTGCATAACTTTTTACAAGGCACTAACAGCATTCAAGCTGCCGTGAGCGCATATGTGTTGGCCGTCAAACAAAAAACTTTTCCAGCCCCCGAGCATTGTTACTAGGCTAGTTAAATTCTAAATCATGCAGATTATTGAAACGGTTGCGGCATTAAGAAGTGCATTAAAACACCAGTCCCACATAGCGCTAGTGCCAACTATGGGCAACTTGCATGCGGGTCATTTACACTTGGTGGCACTAGCCAAACAACAAGCCTCATGCGTGGTAGTCAGTATTTTTGTCAATCCATTGCAGTTTGGTGCCAATGAAGATTTAGCCAACTACCCACGTAGCCTTGAAGCTGACTGCGAAAAGCTTGATGCGGCGGGGGTGGATATCGTATTTGCCCCTAGTGTCATTGAAATGTACCCACAGTTTGATGGCAAGCACCTCAATCAAACCATGACCGTTACAGCGCCTGCTATTGCCAATGAACTTTGCGGTGCATCGCGTCCTGGGCATTTCTCAGGGGTTGCCACCGTAGTGGCTAAGCTATTTAATATAGTCATGCCGCAACTGGCAGTATTTGGTAAGAAAGACTTTCAGCAACTGCATATTATCAGCGCGCTGGTCCAGCAGTTTAACCTGCCCATCACCATAGTCGCTGGCGACACCATACGTGAACACAACGGCTTAGCCATGAGTTCGCGTAATAGCTTTTTAAGTGCAGATCAAAAAAATACCGCCGCTCAATTGCAGCAAGAATTAAACGCTATTAAGTTGCAAATTCAGCATGGCAGTACTGACTTTAACGCCTTAATCCTAGCCGCCACCGAGCGCTTGCAGGCCAGTGGCTGGTTGGTGGATTATATTTCAGTGAGAAGCGCACTCAGCTTAGCACCCGCGACAACACAAGATCAGTCTCTAGTGATATTGGCGGCGGCAAAGCTAGGAAACACCCGATTAATTGATAATGTGGATCTTTTGCGCTAAGTGTTTGAAAAGACTATAATGCACTCCCATTTCAAGAACGGTTAAGCACATGCAAAGAACCATGCTTAAATCTAAGTTGCACCGCGTGCATGTTACGCACTCCGAATTACACTACGAAGGTAGCTGCGCGATTGATGAAGCGCTGCTTGAAGCTGCCAATATTCACGAATACGAACAAATTAGCATTTACAACGTCACCAATGGTGAGCGTTTTACCACTTATGCCATTCGCGCGGACAGGCACTCAGGCATTATCTCGGTGAATGGTGCAGCTGCACATAAAGCTAATCCTCACGATATCGTGATCATCGCCAGCTTTGCCATTTACAACGAAATTGAGCTTAACAAATACAGTCCGCAACTTGTGTATGTTGATGATAACAATCGCATACAATCCCAACGCAACGCCATTCCAGTACAGGCCGCATAAATGACATTTGATTTAGAAGCAATGAAACTCGCAGTAATTGATGCGATTGAAGATATTAAAGGTTTTGATATTACTGTGATGGATGTGCGCAAGCTCACCAGCATGACGAACTACATGATTGTGGCTTCAGCTACCTCTAGCCGCCAAGCTAAAGCGGTCGCGGACAATGTACGTGAAAAACTAAAAGAAAAAGGCTTTGCCATTCGCGGTACTGAAGGCGAAAAAGAGGGTGAATGGGTCTTGGTCGATTTGGACGATATCGTCGTCCATATCATGGTGCCAACCACACGCGCTTACTATAATCTTGAGCAATTGTGGGGCGAAGCTGAATCACGTCGTGGCCACATCAAACCAGTCTAGTTTTTAACTACTGGCATCTACGCTAATGGCAACCTGATTTATAAATTGCCATTCGCTTTTAATCTAGATTAAATCCAATGAAACTGCGCATCATCTCCGTCGGCCATAAGATGCCTAACTGGGTTGAGACCGCCTGCACGGAATACACCAAACGTATGCCTCGTGAAGCGACGCTTGAGATTGTTGAAATCAAGCCGGAAAAGCGCGCCGCAGGTAACAGCACAGAAAACATCCAGCTTATAGAAGCTAAGCGCATTTTGGATGCGGTCAGTCGCGACTATTTAATTGCCTTAGATGAGCGCGGCCAGGAAGTGACCACCTTGCAACTGGCAGAAAAATTTAGAACCTGGCTTGATGGGGCAACGACAAGCGGTCGCGATATTGCCTTCGTTATCGGTGGCGCTGACGGACTACACACCTCAGTGAAAGAAAAAGCCGACTGGTTATGGGGCTTATCTAAACTCACGCTTCCTCACGCCATGGTGCGCATAATGCTGGCTGAGCAACTTTATCGCGCGCACTCAGTCATACAAAACCATCCCTACCACCGAGAATAGCTTGTCCTTACCTTACCAAAAATCACTGGTGTGGTTTCGCCGTGACTTACGCGATTACGACCATGCAGCCTTGTTTCATGCCTTGGAATCTTCAGACCAAGTGTATTGTGCTTTTGTATTTGACACCGATATTCTTGACCAACTGGCCGACAAAGCCGACCGTCGCGTTGAGTTTATTTGGGAAAGTGTACAAGAACTGAAATCAGCGTTAGTCGCTAAAGGTGGCGACCTAATTGTATTGAATGGCTCAGCCCAATCTGAAATTGTGCAGTTAGCGCGCGTGCTGGATGTGGAAGCCGTATGGACTAACCATGATTACGAGCCTAGTGCCATTGCACGGGACCATGAAGTAGAAGCCCAACTATACAAAGACGGCATCTCCTTTCATCATTACAAAGACCAAGTCATCTTTGAAAAAGATGAAATCTTAACGCTAGCCAGTAAACCCTACTCAGTGTTTACACCTTATAAAAATATGTGGCTTAAAACTGTCGCTGATTTTCATCTTCAGCCTTACCCAGTAGATACTTACATGCACCATCTTGCAAAATCTACCGACATCCAAATCATGCCAAGCTTAGAAAGCATGGGGTTTAAACGCACCAACTTAGCTAATATGCGCCTGCCCACCGGCATGAGTGGCGGACTCAGCCTTTTTGATGACTTTAAGGATCGCATTCAGCATTACAAAGAAGCGCGAGACTTTCCTGCTGTTAAAGGCGTGTCTTATTTATCAGTGCATTTGCGTTTTGGCACAGTCTCCATCCGCCATTTAGCCCGCATCGCCATGGAAGGCTCTAATAGTGGCGCGCAGACCTGGCTCAATGAATTAATTTGGCGAGATTTCTATGTGCAAATTCTGCACCACAATCCGCGTGTGGCCACAGGTCATGCCTACAAAAGCATCTTTGACCAACTACCCTTTCCTAACGATCTCGACTTATTCAAGGCCTGGTGCGACGGAAAAACTGGCTACCCTTTAGTAGATGCTGCTATGCGCCAACTCAATAGCACTGGTTTTATGCATAATCGCCTACGCATGGTGGCCGCCAGTTTTTTGGTAAAAGATCTATTGGTTGACTGGCGCTGGGGCGAGCGTTATTTTGCACAGAAATTGATCGACTTTGATTTCAGCGCTAATAATGGTGGATGGCAGTGGGCCGCCAGTACCGGCTGTGATGCGCAACCTTGGTTTAGAATATTTAACCCCATTACCCAAAGCGAGCGATTTGATGCTGCTGGAAAATTTATACGCAAATACGTGCCGGAATTAGCGTTGTGTGATCACAAGGAGATTCATGCACCTTGGCTAATATCAACCATCCGCCAGCAACAATTAAACCTGCAGATTGGGCAAGATTACCCTGAGCCAGTCGTTGATCATGCAACACAAAGAGCGTTAACGTTGCAACTTTACAAAACTGGCGCTAATGATGTGCATCTCTCGGGCAATTTCTATGAGAATTCAGTTTAGGTCGCTGCATAACGATATGATTATATTGGTCTAACTTAACTGCACTACCCTTTCTATTAAAATTAATTGGGTGTATCAGGCTAAAACGTTGAATACCTGTGGACACAACCTGAAGTCTGATCAATAATTAACCAAGTCTGAAATAATAGGTATAAAGAGTATTCAAATGCAAAAAATATTAGCTCAATTAGCGATGGCGTTAGCCACAATGGCGTTACTTAGCAGCTGCGCCTCGCAAGCCAATAAAGATCCGTTAGAAGGTATCAATCGCGGTATTTATAAATTTAACGATGTTACTGATAAAGCGGTATTTAAGCCTGTTGCTACAGCTTATAAAGCCGTAGCGCCAACTCCTGTGCGTAAAGGTTTTAATAACTTCTTTAATAACCTAGGGTCGATCACCACCGTATTCAATGACTTACTGCAATTTAAATTTAATCATGCCTTTACTGATGCGGGTCGATTTGTCATCAACAGTACATTTGGTATTGCAGGCTTTATTGATGTAGCCGCTATGGATAACATTCAATACCATAAACAAGATTTTGGTAAAACATTGGGTTATTGGGGTGCTGGAAGTGGTCCGTACTTAGTTTTACCATTTTTAGGCCCATCCAGTGTGCGCGATGCAACAGGGAGAGTCTTTGATACCATCACGACAGACCCAATCACCTACGTGCGCAATCGCGGTCAAATTGAATTGTACAATCAGCTCCGCTTAGCGCAGTTCATCGATGCGCGTACAGAGTTGCTGACGGCAAATGATTTGATTGACGAAGCCTCTTTAGACCCATATGCATTTACGCGTGATGCCTATTTGCAACGACGTGAAACTCAAATATTAGACGGCGCACCATCTAAACGAAATAACCTTGATGATCTTGAAGATGCGCCAGTAAAATAAGGCTTCTTTATAAATAGTTGTTAATGCGCTGTTAACCCAAATGTAATGAAAAGATGAAGGGCTGGAATTTATTCTAGCCCTTTTTCTTTGCAGATGTCTGCTTAGGTAGGGGTAGCACGATTAATAGAACGTTAGTCTGTTATGGGTCGGAAGTGACAAAATTTAATATCTGCTATAGACGTCACACAAGTGTAAACCCTTGTTTCACGTGGTTGAAGGCAGCATCGAGATTAAATTTAGTTAAATTACATTAAAGTAAAGTGGGCTTTACTTTTATTTATCGCCGCACTATAGTGTTAATCATGGATATTTTTACAATCGGTGCAATTATCAAGAATGGAAGAACAGCATGTGGCCTTAGTCAAAAGGCACTTGCTGCAGCATCTCACGTCTCTAGAGTAACCATTGTGAATCTGGAAAGAGGTAAGGTTGGTGACGTAGGTGCACTCAAGCTTGCTGAGATTGCTGAGATTATAGGCACGCCAATGTTCTCAACTGGTATTAAAATGGATTTCGTCAAAATAACACTCGGCAACATCAATACAAGCTACAAGAAATCTATGTCAATATCTGACCTAGAGAAGTTCATGCTGAGCGGCAAAGTTCAGCCAGGTCTTGAGGGGCAAGTGATGCATCTAATTGACGAGACACCAACTTCTTTAGTTGCAGGGGCTATCAAGCAACTATCCGCTAATAATAATGTAAATGCCAAGTTAATCTGGAAAAACCTTGCACACGTTGCAGGCGAGATCCAATCACCAAACAAGTTCTGGAATGCGATTGGCTAGGTCAGACCTTACCTTCCCAGAAGGTCCATGGGAAACGCTTTTAGAGAAGGCGTACAGTATTTTTGATGCTGTTGCTTCCGACGGCTTCGCTCTGCCTCGCTGGAGCCTTGGCGGAGGTACCGTGCTTATGTTTCACTATGCCCATCTTGACATTCTCCCTGTCCTAAAGGGCAGGGATTCATACTGATCTAGGCAGCTAAAAGCTGCCTAGTATCTTCTGTAGATTCCTGGGCCGACGCTCTTACTTCAAGCGAAGTATCTCCACAGGCTAACCGGGCAAGTCC
>Ga0214165_1000945_pt1 | contig 17821 bp, 21 predicted proteins | sample TroBogypolimnion_34_FD_153004 | JGI IMG/M metagenome (GOLD analysis project Ga0214165, IMG submission 153004) | Freshwater microbial communities from Trout Bog Lake, WI - Practice 03JUN2009 hypolimnion v3 | ecosystem: Environmental > Aquatic > Freshwater > Lake > Hypolimnion/Profundal zone ... | reverse complement strand
GTCGAGCGACCTCAGTTCGATCGTACTCGAACCGATCGTATACGGACGAGTATGAATCTGTCCGTATTCGAGTGACCGCAGTTCGATCGTACTCGACCCGATCGTACACGGTCAAGACTGAATCCGTCTTCATTCACTGCACATCGACTTCCGCTCGAATCTCCTCCAAAATACCAACCAGACCGTGCTCCGCCATCAGGCGGCTCACCTCGTCGATGCCGAGATTGCGGACCGCCTGGCGATACAGACGGCACATCTCGCCGTGATCGATCATCTCAGCGGCCAGGCTCACAAACGCGCTGAACGCGGGGTCTTCGATTTCGTCACTGTCGAAGCCGTCGACGTCACCGTATTCCTCGTCCTCTGACATCATATCGGCCTCGGAGGAGTGGATTTCCTCCTCGTTCTCCTCATCAGAGGAAAAGACAGATTCGCATTCGGACTCGCTGTAGTAGGCGCGCTGCATCGTTGGTCGGTGACAACGTGAACACAGCGAGCCTTTTATACACAAAACGCCCTGACGCTAGCCAGTTTCACTGGCATGGGCATGTTCAATTATAACTGCACATAACCTACTAGACCCTCCGCGCCTTCTTGCGCTGCACAGACGGCTTAGTGCGGAGCGGCTTGGTAGTCAAGACTGTCGTTTCAGGCGTCGTGCGGTCTCCTCTGACAACAAACTTCAGGATGTGCACAATGACACCATGCGGAAGCAGGGCCCAAAACTTCCTGGAATTCTCAATCTCCGTCATGAACGTGACATACCGACCGATCTCCACCTTGCAAAGCAAGCAACCCACCTCACGAAGTGAACTGAGGCACCATCCAGAGTGGAATGCGCAGTAGCAGCAAAGGCCCTCAAAAGCACCAGAAAAGTTGAAGTGGTTATAGTATGTCGGTTTCCCTATCGGCTTTTTCGCATAGCACCGCCCCTGTCCTCTGCACGCGATCTTGTCAGTCGCGCTACGTTTTGTGCCTTTCTCGCTCTGCATGACTACAGAACATCGAGTGCAAACGCTTATCAGCATCAGACCCAGCATCAGTCGGCATCGCAACTTTATGTACTAATGCGGCGCGAAATGGTGCATTTAAGCATACAATAATGATTGCGACAATGTGATCACGATCGCTCATTCGGAACCCGTGTGTCCATAGTCCCTTGAATACACAGTCGGAATCTCCTCAATCGCATCCCGCAGCTGCGAACAGTCGAACACAGCGGCGAGGGTGCGGACGGCAGCTGATTCCAGCTCGCGCATCATTTCGTTGCAGTTGAATACGTCCTGGGGAGTGACCTTCTTGGGCTGCAGTCCAACAGACGCGGGCGACCGAACAGACACCTGCACCGAGGCAACAGACGCCTTGGCATTAGGCAGCCGAACTGACGAAACAGGCGCACTAGCTGAGACAGGCACACTAGCAAGCGTCCGAATCGACGAGCCAGGCGCCCTCTTACGAATGGCCGATTGTTGACCAGGGGCACCAACTCTCAAGACGTGCACCTCTTCATGCGGCGCGGGCTTGCGGCGTGTCTGCTTGGTGCGTGCCATCGGGAGACGCACAGGGTTCTGGTTTGCTTTTATATGAACGCATCTGCATTGGCCAAAATTAATCCTGAACCCGCTTCAAAGCTAAGCTTTGCGCTTCCGGCTCTCCTGGCGAGCATTTTGCCCATCACCAACAGGCTCAGACGCGCCAACGCGAATCTCGTTCCAGACATGCTCACTGTGAACAATGAAACGAAAGAAAATCCCACTATCAGAATGCGCCTTCACACAATAGACAAACGGCGCTCCGCTGCAGAGCATGAACAGACTGTTTTCGAATCTGAATTCTCCGCTCTGGCCGACAACAGATTCGTCGCACGCACTGAGAGCGCAGCCGACCGACGGGTCCATCAGCCACCATTTGCCGTCGTGTCCGAAGCGCCAGTAGTGCATCGAAGAGAATTTGATAGTGAAATATTTAAATAGAAAATTGACCCGCAAATTGTTAGAGCCTCGCTGTGCAAGAAAGGCCCTAAAGTACAACCTACGAATCCAGCTGCGTCCTAGCGACCCGTTGAGTTCTTAAGTAATGGTGAAATCAACAGCAAATGACACAACCAGACAATGCCTACACGATAATTTTTTTGATGTACGCATCCATGGTCGTCATAACAATAACTCTCGCAGTCGAGTACCACACCAGCAAATCAAGATCCAAGGATCAGCAACTCCTGCCACCTTGTTACATCACATGGCAGAATCCAAGTTACAATCTGGTGTTCATCGCAGTACCGATGGGCATCTTGATGGCCTGCAAATTGAAAATATCATGGGAACTCGGAGCAGCAGGGCTGATTCCAATAAGCGAAACTGTCTTCAACATGGCACTGTATGCAATGAGACAAATATGGAGACAGCATTATACCATAGTAATTCTCGGATTTGTCTGCACATGCCTACAACTTTTACTGATCGACTTTTGCAACGACGCTGGTCTTCCGTGGAGATGCGCGACATACTTTTGCGTCCAAACATCTCTTGAAGTGGCCCAGATACTATATGTCAAATGCTTTGATCAAAAGGCAGACCCTTTTCAAAGAACTCAGTTCAGCTCTGTTAATAGCGTTCTAATTCTCCTCATGAATCTCTTAAGCATATGGTCCAATATAGCATACACCCAGCCTATTTTGAAACTCACAAATCCACAGTCCGTCACGCCGTACTGGTTCGATATCATTGGAAGTATTGCTATCTGGGACGCATTTTTTGTTTCGTATGTCCTACAGATCAATTATCCTCATTGGAACATATGGAGTGTGCACGAGATAGACGACATCAATTCAATATAGTCGATCCAATCACAGGAAACAAATGATGCACAGACCAAAAGGAAACAGTTCAATCAAACTCAATCAGCTCAAACGGCAACGGCAGCGGCTCAGCAGCGCTGGCGACCGGCTCCAGCAGCTCAACAGTCTCTGTGGCCATCTTCAGGACGCTCGCAAAGTCCGGCGTCGTGACAAAGCCATCCGAATCCACCTGCGCGTCGTTAGAGCCGTGCGGCTCGAAGCTGACAGTGTAGTTGGACTCGTACAGTTCTCCCGCGATCGCTACAGCATCCTTTTGCATAGCATCCTCAACCTTCACAAGCGCCTTCACGGCCCGTTTGATCGTCTTCGCGAGCATCAACGCCTTTTTTGCATGCTTCTGCCGCAACGCGCGAAGCTTTTTCGCCTGCGAGATGTATTGATCTCTGACCTCGTCCGCCGATTTGGCCTTGAGAACAAGCTTGGTCCCGTCGGAAAATAAAATCTCAAGGTGATCATCGACAAGCTCACACCTGTCGTCGCTGCAGAACTTCAAAGGCGCATCCAGTGCGTAGACCTTATAGTTGTGATGCAGTTCCATGGAGACCTCATCGTATTGTGCTGCAACAAATGAGTTGATCACTCGCATTTCGATGGGCATTTGACGTGTGTGTTTGAAACACGACTAAACTTAAAATGTTATCGCTTGCTGTAATGAAATTTACAATTCTCATTAAAAAAAATCAAACCAGTATCCGAGTCACCATTTGCAACGATTTGTGCAAACTGGTCAAATCCACATCGATTTGTGCAAATGCCCCCCGAAAAGAAAAGGAAGCAGCTCGAGACGAGAAAGCAGATATGGATCATCGCTTACGAACAAACAAGCACAACCATCACGCCAGCGATGCTGCAGCAGCACAAGATTCTCCCACTGGAGTGCCACACTGCCGTCTGGCGCGGATTGAAATACACGCTCATCCACTGCGAGAGGGCCAATCGCATCAGCAAGGCGTTCATCGCCTCTGTGACCGAAAAGCTGTCCAAGAATCACGGCATCGTGCTCGAAGGCCATGCCTCGGGCCACAACCTGCTGTCCAGCACCGACAGCTCCAAGAACGACGAGCTCATCACACACCCCGGATTCGTCGGCATATTGGAGCTGTTCAAGCAAAAGAGCGCCGATCTGCAACTGTGGGCGGGTGAAGGCAGAACGGCTCACAAGGATGTTGCTGCTATGAAGAAGAGCGTGATATTCAAGCAGCTCAGAATAGAGCGCGGACCGCAGCAGAAGATTGCCGAGCTGTCGTCGGATCTGGCTGAGAAAGACCAAAAGATTGCCGACATTTCGGCTGACAAAGACCAAAAGATCACAGAGCTTTCGTCGCAGCTGGCAGTCAAAGAACGGAGGATTTCCGAACTGTCGTCACAGCTAGCAACCAAAGACCAGAAGATTTCCGAACTGTCATCAAAGCAACGGAACGCACCGAGTGAAAATTCGCATCAAAATGAACCACAGAGCAAATACAACGCGCTGCGCGACGAAATCGTCAACGACATCAAAAGCTATGCTGCGTTTCGTGATTTCAGATCCAGGCTGGCCTCCGAAAAGAAGGCATAACAAATGCGCTACAACACCCCCATCCGCTCCGTCTTTGCAAACAGCGCCTCCGCCACAATATTCGCCTCCCGCCCGCCGACGAAACACGCGTGCTTCAGCCAGGAAACCATCGCGACTGTGCTTCGATTCAGCACCATGAACTGGCCCACCAGCTGCTGCGGCGTCGAAATGCCAGCCTGCGTCAGACGCTCTAGAGTAACGGGTCCTACGCCCGGAACCTGCAGCAGCGACGACACCGCCTGAAGCGGCGTCGAAAGAAAACACTCGCGCTTTTTCGTTGTCATTTTACACGCCGCTCAGTGCGCTATTTATATCGAATCGCACTGCTGCATGTGGTTTCACGCATGATTTTCATCACAAATATGCGCACTCGACTCACTGGTCGGAGTTATCCCGAGTCAAATCAATAAACGCGCATCCATCGGAAAATCGAGAGACTGCAGCCGAGCTTCCTTCAGCGCAGCCAGCAAAGCCTCCGTCTGCACCGCTAGCAGAGCCTCCGTCGGCGTCAACAACACTCGACTGGGAATCTTCCTCTTCAATAGGCAATTTTGTGCAATTCGCAAGATCAGCCAACATAGTGTCAGAAAGCCTGTCCTGCTCAGCCTGAGACAACTCCTTCCTGCACAGCGGACAGGGAAACGTGGTCTTTTCCTGCAAGCAACCGTAAAGGCACAGGGCATGAAACTTGTGTACGCATGCCAGGACAAAGTTGGGTCTAGACTTCAAGCAAATGCTGCACCTTTCCGACATCGCGCACTGGCACGCAGTTTCTCGGGCCACTTAAATACACGAGTAGCTTTGATTTCATTTAAAAATCTACAGCCAACAACACCAGCGGTGCTGATGTTTTGATTCCATTCACTCCATCAAGCCACAACAGCAAACTCGACGCCCTCGAGCGCCGCCATGTAGTCTCCGTACTCCATCCCCTCGATAGCCAGCATGAAATCGGTCAGCACGGTGCCAAGCTGATTGACGCCATCGAACTGCTTGAGCGCGGCTGCGATGAGGTCCTGATCTGCCTCCGAATCGGCGCACAGTGCGTCGAGGAACGGTTTGGTGAAGCGGTTGATGCCCCAGAGGTTGTCGTTGTTGGCCTCGATGACCAGAAACGAGGTCACTCCCTCCGATCGCATCATCCCGATGCACTGTTTGAACATCCGAAACGTCGGCTCGTGCTTGCACCGCATCAGGGTGGACAGGAACATCGCCTGCGGGGACTGGGCGTCCCACATTTCGGGGTCGAACTTCTCAAGACCGAAGGTCGCCTTCTTGGCATCGAACGGCTTCGACGCCATCAGGATCGCGAGCATCACCTTGTGCAGATTCTGGTCGCTGGAGTGGGCACTGGCGCAGCAGAGCTTGAAAAGCTGCTCGGAGCAGTAAACATTGACGCCGGGCACCAGATCGACGTCCGAGCGCCCAAAGTTGGTGAGCGCCTTCCGCCCAAAGACAATCAGACCGGTTTTCTTGTCGCCCTTGGTCGAAGTCGCAAACGCAATCATCTTCTCGGCGTGCTCAGGGGAACGGACGATCTTCAAGTTTCCACTTTCCACCGTCTCAAACGCCTCGGGCATGCCGTCGTGAAACCCCGTCATCGTGTGTGTCGGACCGCCTTTGCTGACTTCGTCGACAACAGCAGAGGGGATCGTGATAGGGGCAAAGCTTCCCTCAGGGAAGTAGCAAGACGGGAAGAGGGTGGCGTTCAGCGGCATTGGATCAATGGCTGTTTTGATTTTGGTCTGGCTTATATACTGATATTGGCCTACAGCTGGATTTTAAAATTCAATTCGATTCGATTCACAAATCGATCCAAACAGCTTGGTCTACGGCTGGATTTTAAAATACACAAATCGATCCAAACAGCTGTAAACATTTTAAATTTCATTGATTTTAAAATTAAAACTCAGCTATAGACAATGCACAACAAGAAACGAACCACCCGCCGACATTTCGCATATATAAACCACTCACCAACACAACAGCAGCAGCACGATGATAGACGACCTGCTGATCGCGACATGCTTCCTGTGCATCGCAACCTCGCTGGTAGGCTGCCTCATAGTACCTTACATGATATACAGCTACTTGGGCCCCGCACACGCCGTGCTCATCGTATGCATCCTGGCCGCAGTCGCTGGTTCCGAGGTCATTCGGTCGCTGCAAATGATCCTTGAGACATTCTGCCTCATGGTCAGATTCGGCTGCCGCCTCGTGTGGCTGCTCCTCACATATGTGTGGTCCATGGCAGCATACACGCACTCAGCCTGGACCAGGAACCGCGCCCGCCTGCACGATGCCGCAAGAAAAGCGCTGATCGCCGTCAGCGTCGCGGCGCTTTGCGTGCATTGCATATGCGCGGCGTTTACCATGGAGCTAGCCATCCAAATCGTGCTGCTGGCTCTCCGCATCCCCGGCGCTGCGCTGTACCTTGCGTGGAAAATCGCATACATGATTGCCGGTGCCGCACGCTCATTCTATCGTGTTATCAAGGGCACAGTCTGCCTGGCCCATAAACTGGTCGGAGACACCGTCTGCTTGGTCCATAAACTGATCGGAGACACCGTCTGCTTGGTCCATAAACTGATCAGGGACGTAGTCTGCTTGTTCCGTAAAGCGACGAAGAAACCCCTCCAACCGCAAGCAAAGGAAGCGTCAACGCAGACGGACACACAAGCAAACTCCACGGAAGCGTCGACTCAGACGGACACAGACGAAACCCAGGCAAAGATCGAACGCCTCGAAATCGTCATAGCTACAATCGGGAAAGAGTTCACATGCCCGGTGTCCCTCCGCATCATGGATGCCCCTGTCATCTTGAACCCGTGTGGCCATGCTTTCGACAGACCATCCTTCAATTCACTTCGGGCTGCTAGGAACCCAGAGCGCCTGTTCGTTTGCCCCATGTGCCGCAGAGAGATCTGGACGCATTTCGAGAGCGAGTGCTTCTTTCTCAAAAACACGATTACAGAACTTAAAAAAATAAGTGACGCGTAAAAAAAAATTAAACCCGCTCAAATGAGCACCATGCAAGTAATCGACCGCACGCTCTTCCCCGGCTCGCACTGCATGCAAGTCAAACTCGACACGCGCGTGTCCATGCGCGAAACGGTGTTTTGCGAGCTCAGCAGCATCAACAAGGCAGCCCTCGCGAAGTGGACCGATACCGGCCTCTCCATTCCCATTCCGCCAAGATCAGCAAACCCGGTGCTGCCTCAGGACGCAATGTTCGTCTTTGGGAACGGACAGATCCGCGACGGCATCGTCTCCGCCGAGTGCACAATCATCATTTCCCGCAGGACCGACGGAAAGATCGACGATGGCGATCGCATCTTTCGCCTGCACGCGAAGCAGGATCTGGTGCCGCTGCTCCGCATCGCCAAGCTGCTCTTCCTGTCTCCCGTCGAACTCACGCGCGCTATGATGGAGCCAGTCGTTTCCTCTCTGTTCGAGTTCTACAAGGAAGAGGCCCCTCCCATGCAGCCGATTCTCAGGCAGCGCGTTTACTCCATGGACAACAAGTTCATCGGCCACATCTGCGCGGCGTGCGGCAGCAGCAAGGCCTCGCTTCGCTGCGCGTGCCTGAGCGGGATCTACTACTGCGGCAAGGAGTGTCAGCAGAGCGACTGGAAAGCGCACAAGCAGCTGTGCAAGGAGTCGAGGAGTTCTGTTTAATCACAAGTGCGTATGGGCCACCATCGGGCCAAAAGCCTGGTGCAAGGGCCGTCATCCGATGCACCAAGTGACTTGAAGTCTGGTGCAAGGGCCATCATCCGATGCACCAAGTGACTTGAAGTCTGGTGCACGGGCCGTCTTCCGATGCACCAAGAGACTTGAAGTCTGGTGCAAACACCGTCGTCCGTTGCACCAACAGACCGACGTTTGGTGCAAAAACCATCATTTAATGCACCAACAGACTGAAGTATAGTGCAGTCATCCACCAACAGACTCAAAGGCTTTCTCGTCAAGCACAGCCACCCAGCTTAGCCCGCACAGAGCGAACCAGCTCATTCGCCCTGTCGAGCTCCTCCCTGGCGGCGCAAGCGTCGTCGTTGGCCCGCTGAAGCGCCTCGTTTGCGATTCGAAGCCGGTCCTCTGCCTCACGGGCGCGATTGCTCGCCTCGACGAGCTCCGCCTGGCTCCCGACGTTCCATCCGAGCGCCTCGGCCAGGTGAGGAAGCGTGCAGGCCGAGTGAGTGCCGGTCTCGTCCAATTGAGGAAGCGGGCAGGCAGTTGTCTCGTCCCATTGAGGAAGCGGGCAGACAGTTGTCTCGTCCAATCGAGGACCGATCACCACGTCGGATTCCGCAACGTTGGTCACAAAAGAGACCGCCATTCGAGGAGCAGAGGTCAACACTGGCGCTGCAGACTCCATCAGAACCTCGATCAAAGGACGCAGAGCCCTCGAAGCCACGGCATCCATCCTCTTCTGCCTGCGTCGAATGTCGCCACGGACCAACTGATCCTTCACCTGCTTGTGGGCCGCCGCATCAAACAGAAGCTCCACGTCTCCCGTGCAGGGAGCAACGCGCTCGATCATGCCGGCGAGCTTCAGGTTCTTGTCGAGCGTCTTTCTCGGACCAGTTTCGCCCACAAATTCGCACTTCAGAGGGAACACGTCGCACAGCGCGCTGTACGCCTTGCGGTCCGCTGCCGGAATCAGCACCCTGACGACCCCGAAAAACGACGTCTCCGGCGTCTTGGCCTGCGCGCTGTCGATCCAGACCACGCGGTCACCGCCGCACTTGATCGCATACATCAGAAACTTGAGGAACAGCGAGGAGCAAGTATTTCCAGTCTTGGACACATAGAACGGAAAGGCGAACCGGTCCGCCCAGGGCAACACGAGGCGCTGCGACGAGATGATTCCTTGCGGAAACAGGTCAGGCGAGCACGAGGGAATGGCCCTGATGACCTCGGCCTCAATCCTCTCTCTCACATCCGCCCAGTACGTCACCGCCTTCCAGGGAGTCGCGCCTCTGCCTCGTTTGCTCATTCGATTCTGGGCGGACAGGACTACAGGGCGATTTATATAGGTGCAGAAGCTGTAGAGTTCGGATTTTGTTTACAGCTTGGGTAAACCATAGTATGGTTTGATCGGATTTGAAAAAAAGTCTACAGAGCATACCATCATGATTTGCTACGACCAGCCAGCTCCCGCAGCACCGCGCCCAGCTGCTTGAGACGCTCCGTCTGGCGAACGGCCTGCCGCATCCGAGCATCGAACAGCAGCTGGACCGCCTTCTTGTCTTCGCCCAGCCGCGAATACGCCCGGAGCAGGCTCAGCGCCGACCCCTCCCTTCCAGCGCGCACTAGCGCCAGTTTCAGGAACGAAACCGCCTTGTTGTGCCTCACCATCTTTCCACCATGGTGGCGCCGGTGGCGGCCACTGTGGTGGCCTGGCTTAGTGTGCTCGGACTTTGGCGGACTGATGTGCTCGGACTTTGGCGGATCGGTCTTTGGCGGCTTGCTTTTCTCTGGTGGAGGCTCTGTGTGCCCGGACTTTGGCGGATCGATGTGCCCGGACTCGTTTCTGTGCGCTGGTGAAGGTTTCCATATCTTGCTCTGCCCTGGCCTCAACCCGTCGTGACGATTTTCTGCAGTAGTTATGTGCGGTCCCGGAGTCATTTGAATCCATGGAGCACTGGTCTCTGTGTAATTATCAAGCGGCACAGTGTAATTCCCTGGCTGCTCAGCAATCACAGATTGATGGAAGGCCGCAACGAACAACAAAAGATAAAGTGTCATTTCACACACTGCGGCACCGTGCTTATGTATGCATCGACCGGCTCCCTATAGCAGGAGCGTTTCGACGCACACCTGGAACACATTTCATATAAAAGAGCATCCTACAAGTATGCTGTCAATCGAATATCTTTCGAAGCATATCTGCAGCAAGACGTCTCCAAGACAAACCATCATAGAGGACTGATTTTTTTAGTCCAAATGCTGTATCAAAAAAACTCATTCTTTTTCACAAATTGAATAAATATTTTATACCGATATACAGGATCCACAGCATTGATTCTAAAGACTTTATCAAATACGTCGATTGATACAGCTCTTACCTCATTACAGTTTCTAAAAAACAACATAGCAAACGAATTGCCATCAAAACATGAAAAACCATTTGTAGTGGTGTTATCAAGCATCACAGGCTGACGCAAAGAAGCCCCATAATAAATCTCCCATACATCACAATACACACCACTATACCCCCTGAGCAATTCAGCACACGCATAATTCATCACAACCCTACCGACATACGGAAATTCCCCAATCAGTGAAACTCCCGCATCATACAACCTGCTCATCGTTCGCGTATCCTCTTGAACGTTCATGGAATACACGTTATCTGCAATTCCGTTAATACTCTGTTGGTCCGAAAGCAAGTCAACAAGCCGAGTTATCGAACGCAAAGTGCTTTTGGTAGACATCCGAACTTCTCAACATTCCTCGGTTTTATATACTTCTACTGCCACTAACAAAAAAATCCGACAGGAGCATTTCGACGCTCACCCCGAACACATTTCATATAAAAGAACCGCAACAGCCCTGACCAAAGACCTGCAATGGCCTCTTTCGTCGAAAGCGTGAAACTGTATCATGGATTCTGCAAGACCTCGCCTGTGACATTATCCAAGAAAGATCAGAATCTGTTTCTTGGCCAAGAAGGATTCAGACTGAAGTTTGAAAACGGCAGCACCCAATTTCAAATCACCTTCACCAGCCCACAACCGCTGAAGCGCGTCATAGGAAAGGGACCTAACGTACTCGCTGTGCACCTTCACACAAGCAGCATGCACCTTGAATTAGGACCCACAGAAGAGGACCAGAAAATCCTGGCCAGCCTGGACACGGAATGGGAAACGGTGTACATCGACTTCGACCAACCATCGTCAGACGAGGCGAGACGTTTCAGTGCCTCGCTGTTTCGCGGCTGCACCAAGCTCGCATCCAACCACGACCTTCTCCGCGGGCTGCCAGACGACATAACCCTCAACTGCAAGGACGGAAAATCCGTCACAATCAACAGCACCGTGGCCAGAGTCAACAGCGAGCTCTTCTCTGCCAAGGAACGCGTATGCACCGTGGCCAGAGTCAACAGCGAGCCCTTCTCTGCCAAGGAACGCGCATGCAACGACACCAAGGAGCTAGACCTCACAGACTTCACAGTCGAAACAGTGTCCAAAGTCAAGACCATCATGATCGAACGCCTCATACCACACGACGTCTCACCGGACGAGGTGCGCCTGATGTACTACCTCCTCATCGAAGGACGCGGTTCCGCGTGGAAGCCGCTGGTGGAGTCAATGACAGTGGACAACTGCCTGGACATTCTTATTTTGGCACACGAGCATAAGAAGCCCAAGGCAGCGGAGGCTGCCAAGCGATTCCTCGATGCCAACATGCACAAGTTTGTCATCGCCGATCCGTATGCCGCCAAGGCTGCATTTGCAGTGAAGAAAGACGAATAAAATCGCCGCCGAATTTCAGTGCATAACACAGATATTTAAACACACAAGAATTACACGTCCAAAACGTTTCATGTCCATTTATTCACAGACGCGATAATTCTTACATGGAAGCCGCCTGCCTTCTAGCGGCGATTTCCGCAGCAAGTCGCTTCGAATAAGCTTCAGGCCAGTTCTTCTTCACAGTACGCCTCAGAAGATCGTAGACCCGCTGCTGTTCATCCATATCCTTCTCCGTTTCTTCGCTGCTCAATCCAGAAAAGGCCATCTGGCCTTCCTTTTTGAAGCAGAAAAACAGATCCAAAAGCTCGGACGATTCCAGCACATAGTGTCCCGTATCCAGCCCGATATCATGATAAACAGCCGAGAATTCCTTCGACTCCAGAACCAGCCGGCGCTTGTCTGGACACGACAGCCACGTGCCTATGATCCCCTTGAAAACAGCGTTGCGCACACTCGGCTCGACGTCAACGTCCACCTGGAAAGCGTAACTGTGGAATTTCATATTCACCGCAGCAGCACGCTGGTACTGACTTCTTAAATACAAGCGATGCCTGAGTCTCTGTTCTCAATACTGGCACATTTACACTACATGCCCGTATTTAAACACACAAGACACTACACATGCAAAAACGTTTCATGTCCGCGCTCGAGATTTTCAAGTCAGATTTTGGAAAATTCAGTGCCCAAGCATCGGGCCTGATTTCCGCGGGCAAATACAACGCATCTTTCTCCTGCAGTGTCCAGCCTAAAAACACACTCCACTGCACCAGCGGCAGCACGCGCGTGTGCATCGACATTTCCGCGATTCCAGATGCACCCTTAGGATGGCAGGACAGCAACGAGTGCCCGTTCGAAATCGATCTCATCAAAACATTTTACATCCCGACACGAGCAATTCAATGCACAGTCGACACACAGAAGGCAATCGAGTGCGAAGGCGTCCTCTACTGTGAGGACAGGTCTATCAGCGTTTTTGCTATGGACGTCGAAAATTTCGACTGGTTCGAGCTGCAAATCAAGCTCATCTAGTGCTGACAAATAAACTTTGCTCCATAGCAACCATGTCCTTCCTCAGAGCCGCAGACACCGCAGCAAAATACCTCTCTGTCTCAACGCGAGTGAATCTGCTAGGACCATTTCCCCCCATTGCCTCAACACTGTGCCGAAAGTACGCACGCGGAAGGCTGCGCCTCCAAGAAAGCATGATGGAGCTCACATAGTAGCACGCATGCACAGGATCTTCTAAGCTGCTGCCGCGTGCAACAGACTTTCCGAACAACTCGCCGATCTTACGAATCTCCTCCAGTTTCTCCAAACGCGCGAGCATGCAAAGAATCTCATCTATTTTCGCGATCAGAGGTTCAATATCAGATTCGACGTCCTGAAGCTTGTTGTCATTCGACATCGACCCCCTTTTTCCCGTTACATCAGACATCAAACCATACTATGGTCCGATCAAACCATAGTATGGTCCGACACACCTCCGAATCGATTACAGCACCAAATCACATCAAACCATAGTATGGTTTACTGACCCAAGCATCCCATTACAGCTGTCCCGCTATTAAACCAAAAAGATTACAACCAAAACCAACCACCAAGCAACCAATGCTCCCAGCCAGCACCGCCGCCTCCCGACGCAACGGCTACGCGCTCGTGCTCTACGTGCACCCGCCCACGACGCAGCAGTCGCGCGGCCACTTCCACATCCCCGCGCACATGCTGTCGATGCATCCCTTCACCTACCCGTTCACCTACGGCAACAACGCGTGCATCACGACGGACGGCTCCCACGTCGGCATGAACCCCCCAGGCAACGAGCCCGTCGCCGGCATGCTCAGCGGCAGCACGAGCAGGGAGTTCATGGTCCTCGTCGAGAGCACCTTCATCGTGCTCAATCCGAAGAAAGTCAACCTCTCCCTCCACGGCGTGCTGTTCCCGTCCAGCAAGACCCACACCGTCTCGTTCGGCAAAAAGGGCAGGTCCTACCCGCTGCGCCCCGGCTCCGTCATCATGGCGCAGACCGACGACGTCCTGCGGTCCGTCACTGTCTTCTTAGCGGAGCACGAGCACTACTCCCGCGCGACGAGGGCGCTCACGGCGTCGATCAACCACTTTGCGCTGGTCTACAAGCGCCTCGTCAGCCCCTCGACCACGCCGCATCCCTTCTTCAACCCGACCGCGCCCAGGCTCGTCCTCACCGCCGAATGGGGCGTCGTCCAGGATCCCAAGGCCCACTCGTATCTGAATGACTATCTGGTTGCTGCTGAGGGCACAGCCGCTGCACCCCCGGTGCTTCTGGCCAATGTCAAGCGCGGAGGGGATGAGAGGGCAGCAATGAACTCCGCTGATGGCAAGAAGAACATTTCGGCAGAACCGGATGCTAAGAGCAAGATTTCAACAGAACCAGATGCCAACAAGCGGAGTTCAATGCAACCGCCTCTGAACAAGATATCAGGCAGCTCTGTTTCGAAGAGGATTTCAGGCTCGCCCGGCGACGAGAAAAAGATATCGCCCAGCGTTTCTCCTCCGGCGGAAGAGGTGAAAAAGGCACCAACTTCGCCCAATGCGGAAGTGATGAAAAGGGCACCAGGCTCGCCCAGCACGGACGACGTGAAAAAGGCACCAACTTCGCCCAGTGCTGCAACGCTTCTCGAGTCCGGCTCACCCAGCGCTCCGGCGCAGCTTCTGGAGTCTGGCTCACCCAGCGCTCCAGCGCTTCTCGAATCCTGCTCGCCCAGGGCTATGGAGTCTAGCGCTCCGCCGATGGATGCCAAGAAGAGGAAGGCGGAAGATGACCTTGGCGGAGAACAGAAGAGGAAAGGGCTGGTTGATTAGGAAAACCTTTCTCGGCAAATTAAATACAGTTTTAAATATGTCATGCCGACAAGGATCAGTAGCATTCATTGTAAAAATATCAAGAAATGTAGTGGATGTGGCTTGAAAGTCTAGCGGCTATATATTTGCAGGGAGCTATCTTGGCATCTTAGACCGAGTTTCGTCGATTAGAGACTGAGTCTCCTTCGCAATTGATGAAATTCGATCTAGTAAATCTGACAAAATTTGACGAAAGTCAGAAGGCTTTCCGACAGCAGGTGCTTGCTTTGGCGTGCTCTGAAACTGCGAAATTGCATTTGTTATGGTTAAGAGTTCTGTTTGTTCCAATTTCCACTCAGCTTTCGAGAAAACATCTCCTGTTATAGAGTTTCCCATACCCGCAATAGTATAACGGTAGTGCAATGACTCAATCCGGCGAACAGTTAATTTATACGCTGCTCTAGCATATGAAACGTTCACTGTAAACCCATCCCTATCAAATGACGAACCATACAATGAAGTAATTCCACTCTTATCGAAATAAAAGTCAAGGAGAGTAAACAGTTCTCGAGGGGAAGACATTTCATTCATTGCTATGTTTCCTTAAATAGGGATACAAAACATTCAAATATCAAATCCAATAAGTTGCGTAACGGCACTATAACCGTCTGTAACCGTTAAATCGAATTAAACCTAAACAAATCGTGTCAAAAAATGCAACCAGCATGGACCACCGCCGACCTCCTCCCGCACGTCTGCGGTCACATCACAGACGTTCACTGCCTTGCCGCGCTGTCGGCTGTGAACAAGGCCCTTAATCACTACCTCTTCTCATCCACCGGCGGCAAGCACTGGGTCCGCGCAGGCAAGCTCGTCTGCGGCGAGGACTACTGGCCCAAGGACGACGAGTCGATTCGCCTGGAGAATACAGACCCGCGCTATCTGACCAAGATTCGCATCTGTCCGTGGATTTCGGAACCTATAGATCTGCAGCGAAATGATTTTTGGTCACCTGAACTCGAAAAGAGCGAGCATGGAGACCCCAGCATCCTGACGCATCTCAACAACACGCAGTGGGCACCTTCCTGCGGAGAAAACTATGGGCCTATGCGAAACATTGTAAAATTGCACAACGGAGTCTTCATAGTGACATCCTCAACTTTTGCCAGGGAAGATTCCATCTTCACCTATTTTGTGTCCTCAAAGGATCTCAGACTGCTGCGCGACCGATTCTACATCATGGAAGCTGGATGCCATGAAACCTGGTCGGTATACCAAGGCATCCTGTACATGGGGCAGAGCACAACTCGCCCAGCCCCGCACAAACTGATGCGCTTTGGCATCAGGCAGGACAAAGCCTTGGCGCCGATGCCGCCCCCAGAGCACAAGGCAACGGTCATCCAAGCCTTCTGGTCTGCATTCAGAGGAGAAATGCACGACGCTCTTGACAAAATTGCCTCAGCGCTCGGGAGCACCGTCGACCTATCTGTGCTGACATGCCACAACCAAACCCTGGCAGAGCACGCCATCAATGGAGGATCGTTCAACGCGTTGAAGGCACTCCTGCAGGCAGAGCCTCGCTGCGTCAACAGCGAATCAACAATACGGAGCGCCTTGCAGGCGGGTCGCGAAGATATGGCCATGCTCATTGCATCCAAGATCGACCGAGCAGCCATGCTTCCGAAAAGCAGTCTCTGGCGGATGCTCGAAGAGGCTGAAAGTGACGTCGAAGACACTGGCGTCGACATCAACGTCCTGTGCATTCAACACTGCAAAGGCTGGATGGACGCAGAGGACAGGCCTATCATACCGCCTTACCTCAGGCTCCTGTGCAGCCTCTGCGCGCGTATCGGTGGCCTTGCTGAACTCATGCACAAGTACTTCGCTCAGCTGCAACTGGACGTGGTGAAAGGCCGCAAGGCCAAAATCATCATGGAGCTGCTCTGTCATGATTTTGATCAATAAATCAAAGCAGTCAGAACTTGTTGGAGACCGGGCACACACCTAAGTTATTCAGAGCAGTATCTATACATGAAATGATGCAAAACTGCAGAGGCATCAACACGAAAAATTTATTTATGCTGCATAATCCCAATCTTGGGTTCACCAAATTGTTTCACCAAGGTCATAAAACAGAAGCACAGACTTAGCCAAGCTCACCCGCTAACTCCACTGCAAAAAAGATACCTTTCATCACCTCTCCTGGATATTTGGCCCTCAAGTACGCGCCAATCTCTTCCAGATCCACGTCGAAAAATTCAGTAGACGCGCCCTTGCGTTCTCTGATGCGGCGAGAATCAAAGTGGCGATGAATGTCGGCCTCAAGCTTGAACGGAGTAAACGTAGCAATACTATACACCAGCTCAAAAGCGTACGGCACAGTCTGTGACAGCTCCTTCAATCTGATCATGGGATCGCTCCTACGCGTTGCCCCAAGCTTAGGGATGTATACGCCTCCTCCACGCTGCACTGCACGACTCACAGCAACGTAAAACATGCCCTTCCGAGGAGTGACGCCAATGGAAAGATCGGTTTCAGTTTCAAGGAGCTCGTCATACCTCTGTTTCTGATAGTTCCTACTGACACCAGTCAAAGCATCAAGCACAGTCGCCTCAAACTCCTCAAACTGACGGAGCGCAACAGGATCATCGTCCTCAGACACAGTGGATTCTGTCATCATCCGACGCTTCTTCACCACGTCAAATTCCACCTCTTGTTCAGAGCTGTTCAACGATCCAGACACATTCGCATGCAGAGTCGAAGCACCGCGCTGAATGAGAGTAAATCCATCCTTCTTGGCCTGTTCACGAACGAACTGCAAACCTTTGGCGGCTCCAAGCATATAGTCACCTAGCGAATATGAATTCACCTGAACCTGTTTAGCACCCAGCTTCTCCAGCGTCTTTTTCACAAGACTCTCACCAACGCGTTCGAATTCAGCGTAAATGAATGCCTCAGTTGTGGTGGTGTTGAGGGCACTAATCATGCATTTCACAGCATAAACCCCATTTTTCAAGCGCTCTTTTTCAATTGTCAAGCCAGAAAGCATGGATTCCGAAGCACCAAAACAATGAACAGTGCAGAGCCTCATTTTCATTGTCTGCAGGG
>Ga0214165_1000933_pt1 | contig 17948 bp, 17 predicted proteins | sample TroBogypolimnion_34_FD_153004 | JGI IMG/M metagenome (GOLD analysis project Ga0214165, IMG submission 153004) | Freshwater microbial communities from Trout Bog Lake, WI - Practice 03JUN2009 hypolimnion v3 | ecosystem: Environmental > Aquatic > Freshwater > Lake > Hypolimnion/Profundal zone ... | reverse complement strand
TTTAGGTATTTCTAACCTATGCCGTGTTGTACGTGCAGACGTTGACACGAAACAATTGGAAGCAACACCAATTGAGCCAACAAGTCCAGCAGCAATTGGTGCATATTGGTTAGATGAATCTTCTACTGGTTCTTCATATGGTTTATTTGTACGTTCTGGTACATTCCCTAATGAAATATGGGGAGCGGTAACTATTAATCAGGTTACCAATAACGCATCACCTACCGGTGGTGTTAGTGGTAATCATGCTGTAGAATTTAATACAGCCACTGGTACATTATCGTACTGGACAAATAACGCAGGCACATGGTCGCAGATAGGTAACGATAGTTATACATCAGCAGCTGGTGCAATTTCTTCAGGCAACATTGTAACTGTAGGTTCGACAACAGGCTTATTAGCCGGTATGATTCCAAATGTTACTGCTGGTGTCGGTACTTTCGCTGCCGGAACAACTATTACAGGTATTACCGGATTGACAACATTTACTGTATCAAGTGTACCATCTGTTGCATTATCGGGTGGCGACTCAGTAGTTAAAGCTGGTTTCAAAGCAACTATACAATCTGTATGGCCAGATCTAACAAGTGCTTCAACAACTGCACGGTATTGGGTTAAGACAACTTCAGCTGCTCAAGGTGCAAATCTTGTTCTACGTAAGATGGATGCTACGGTATCTGCATTCTTACAAGTTGAGGCACCTATTCTTACAAATGATGCAGCAGCAGATTCATATTACGGCACAAATTCGTTAGGATCAACAGGACAAGTTTATGTTGAACCTGTAATCAGTGGTGCTAATCCTGTATCGTCAGCTAATTCGTTAGAATTTAGATTTTCGTCTGGTGCAACAGCATCGTGGGCTCCATTAGCAGTTATTCAAGGTTCTGCCTCAGTTCCTACACAAGGTCCTGCAAACGGTCAACTATGGTTTAACGCATTGCTTGGCTTAGACGGCAATGGAGATTCAGTTGTTGACGTATTAGTTTCGGACGGCGTTGATCACTGGGAAAATTGCAACTTACCTGGATTTACTCTTCCGGGTTCGACCGGCAACCCAACACTATATGCTCAACCAGCAGATCCTCGTAGTGATGCTATTCCGCCACTATTAGTGGGTGGCGATCTTTGGGTACAAACTGACGCTTCTCCTTATCCGGTTATATTCCGTTGGAGTGGTTCTGCATGGGTATTAGTAAATAATACCGATCAGACAACACCGAGTGGTATCATATTCCAAGATGCACGTTCGAATCCACTTTACAAATTAGGTGGTGTCGTTGGTACAGGTGAGAATAACGGCGGCGATAATTATCCAGACTTAGATGCAGATGCTCCACAATCAGCATTGTATCCAAAGGGATTTATTTTGTGGAATACACGTTATTCAACAAACAATGTTAAAGAATGGCAATCTCCATACGTGTTTGATGGTGTAACAGCATCTCCAGATAACACAAACGGTAGTTCTACAGGACGTTGGGTTACAACATCCGGTAACAATGCAGGCGGTGTCCCATACATGGGTGCAGCAGCACAACAAATTGTTATTGTACGAGCAATCCAGGGTGTAATTAACTCCGATCAAGATATTCGTGCAGAAGATCTATACTTCAACTTAATTGCTGCTCCAGGATTTGTTGAAGCGATTGATGAGATGCTTGTATTGAATGATGATCGTAAGGACACAGCTTTTGTTGTTGGTGACACACCATTTACATTGAATGCATCTGGTACAACCTTACAGAACTGGGCAACAAACCATAGCGTAGCATATGGTAATGGCGCAGATGGCCTAGTATCAGCCAGCAAATATTTTGGTGCATGGTACCCAAGTGGATTGACATCAAATGTTGATGGAACTGACGTTGTTGTTCCACCATCACACATGGCTCTACGTACAATTGCATATAACGATCAGGTTGCTTATCCATGGTTTGCTCCAGCAGGTTTACAACGCGGTATAGTTAACAATGCAGCAGCAGTGGGTTATGTTAATGCAGCAGGACAATTCATTACAGTTAAATTGAATGAAGGCCAACGTGATATCTTATATCAAAACGGTATCAATCCAATTCGCGTAATGCCACAAGGTGGTATTGTTGTATTTGGACAGAAGACACGCCAACCATATGCAAGTGCAACAGATCGTATCAACGTAGTTCGTCTAGAAAATTACTTGCGCTACCAGTTGAACAACCTTGCACAACCGTTCTTGTTTGAACCTAATGATGCAACAACACGTAAATCTGTTGTAGAATCATTCAATAGATTCTTATCAGAACTTATTACATTGCGTGGTTTGTATGACTTCTTAGTTGTTTGCGATTTGAGTAATAATACACCAGCTCGCATCGACAGAAACGAACTATGGATTGATATTGCAGTTCAGCCAGTTAAGGCAATTGAATTTATTTACATTCCAATTCGTATCAAGAATACAGGCACAAGTTTATCAGCTTAAACATGTATTAAATAGAAAACCTGCTTCGGCAGGTTTTCTTTTGACTGATAAATATTTCATGTCTACTGTTCCTACTGCCGCGTCTCTAAGAAGACATATAAATTATCTTCAACCACAAGAGAATATAGGATGTTGCACCGCGTGCGCCACATTACTTGCGGCCGAAATAACCATGGCTTCTGTAGGGAATGTAATGAATTTTTCTAGACTTTTTCTATATTATATGACACAAAAGGAACATAATAGGTTAGGTATGAAAGGTGCCGAGTTAAGAGATGCGTTAGATACGTTAATGAAATATGGTGCTCCTCCAGAAAGATATTGGCCATTTACCTTTAGTCGTGCAAATAGAGAACCACTTCAGCAAGCAATTGAGCAAGCAAATAATTATAGATTACAATCATATGAGCAAGTATCACCTGTTAATTATAAAGAATATCTAAACAATGGTATTCCTATTATAGTCGGAATGAGAACGGGAAAATTATTCTGGAATTTGGAAGGACCATTGCAAGAACAAGAATATAAGCCAATAAATGGTAGAGATAACCGGTTAACTAGAGGTCATGCGATAACTATTATAGGATACGATGATAATATAAACGGCGGATCATGGATTATTGCAAATTCTTTAGGTCCTAGGTGGGGATTCCAGGGATATGCCGCTATACCATATATATGCGATGTAGATATAGGTGAATCATATATTATCACTAATTTTGCAGGAATCTCGGCCGGAAAAAAAATTCCGGAGATTTGATAAATAGTATTAGCTTTTATAGCAGGAGAATAAAATGGCACAGAATTATCAAACATTATCAAAATTCGGAGTACCACTACCGGGTGGTAGCGAGAGGACGGGTATTCTACAACCTAAACAAAAATATCGTTTCAGAGTTATGTGGTATGGTTTCGGAGGTCCCGAAGGACTTGCGGGTGCAAATACAATGACAGCAAATGTCATGACATGTACACGCCCGAAGATTACATATGAAGAAGTTAAATTGGATTCCTACAATTCGGTAGCATGGATTCAAGGTAAGCATTCCTTTGAAGCAATTGAAATCAAATTACGTGATGATATGACTACAGTGGTGGCACAAACTGTCGGCGCCCAAATTCAGAAGCAAATGAATCACTTTGAACAGACAAGTGCATCTGCAGGCGTCAATTACAAGTTCTCTATGGAAATTCATTCTCTGGATGGTACTAATAATGAAGAAATTGAATCTTGGTTCCTAGAAGGATGCTGGCTTCAGTCTACAACATATAGTGAAGGCGATTATGCTAGTGGCGATCCACAGGAAATTACTTTATCGATTAGATTCGATAATGCAACAAATGTAGCAGGTCAAGACCAGGCATACGGCGGACCAGATCCATATCCAAGTGGTACATCGAGCACCAGCCCGAATTTATCTGGTGGTACAACTTTCGCTTAATTTTTTAATAGAATTATATCGAAAATACAAAACACCTTACTTCGGTAAGGTGTTTTCACGATCGCATTAGAATTTAATAGAAAAGAAGAAGATAAATAATAGATTATGCCATCATCCTCAAGTTTAATTTCGTCACTAAATAATAGTAAGACCTATTATGTAAAAAGTTCTCATCACGCTACATATAACTTTAATCAAGCGGCTCGTGCATTATACAGGAATCAACCTCGATTTCCTTTTGAATATTATATTAACATTAATCTTAATAATATAACTACAGCAACAGAATTCATTAGTGGATTCTTTAATAACGCCGATCTGTCTCAACTTATGCCATTGGTAAAGACAGTAGAAATGCCGGCATTTAAGATAGAGTCTACTCCGTTAAATCAATATAATAGAAAGAGAATTAGTCAGACAAAGATAGCATTTGAGCCAATTAAGATGGTTTTTCACGATGTCGTTGATGGAAAAACTTTAGCATTCTGGGATATGTATTACAGATACTATTTTTCCGATGGTAATGAACCCGGAAAAAATCAACTTAAAGATGTACCATATCATGCTGGTTCGTATTCGGTAGAACAAACAAATACAGCAGGTGCAGGTGGTGGTCAAAGTACACCACAGTTCTCTGCACACGACCCTAGGCGAATTAATAATGGTAATCCGCCCATCTCAGCCACTAACACAAATGGTGATAAGAGTGCAATTCAGAATATCATCTCTGATACATTAGATAATCATAATTTTGGATTTAATATAGATAATGTGCAGAATGTGAGAAACTTAATTCAGACAATAGACATATATCAGGTGCACGGCGGTAGATTTAATCAAGTTACTCTAGTAAATCCTAGAATTGTAGCTTTCACCCATGATACACTAAATTATGCAGCAAGTGATAAAACTCTAGAAATTACATTTACGTGGGAATATGAATATGCATATTACACAATACAGAATATGCAATTAACAGATGCAGTGAGAGGCACCGGCGGCGAACCAAATAATTCATCCTCGATGGAACCATTCATGCATGGCGATTACTATGAGTTATCTAATCTCTCTTTTACATCTTTTGATCCAGATTTTATTGATTCACCTAATCCATCAGCACCGGGTGATACTCCGATAAATGTCGGTAGCAATGTACAGGCAGGATTAGGTGCTATAGAGAGTCCGTATGCGCCTACTGCAAATTCTGCCCCAACACCCGGCTCTAGTTCTTTAAGTGGCGTGATTGATATTTCTCCTCAACCTGCAAACCCTGCGGCAACACCAGTTATCGAAACTCGCTCTTTCGGGTCATCTGCTGTGCCTGATTCTACAGCATATCCGGATATGAATCGAGCCAGTGGAGTATAATGGCAGCATCAAATATTTCATCTATTGGTCGTTTTAGCTCTCAGATGCTTACCTATCTAGGTACGCAAAGAACGGTTAAAAATGTCAACGGAAGTATAACGAATACATACAAGTATGCATCTGATCCTACTGTATTTCCGAGTCCAGGATCAATATCTCAGGCAGCGTTAGGTGCTGGAGTAGTAGGAAGTTTCTCTACATCCTCGTACGATTCTACAAAATGTTATTTTTTATCACGTGGTGCAACTCAACTTTATGCCGATACAATGACAGGATTAACAATTGATATAGCGAATATGTTAGGTGTCACACCTGCTGCATTATTAGTTGCATCCGAAGTCAACGGAAAAACATTATTGTCGCCATCTTCATTTTCAGCATTCAATATACTTAGAGATCCAGGAAATCAAGTCGGTACCGCTACCAGTGTTAGCAATAAAAATAGTCTCCAGGCCAGACAAATAAGGTCCTAAATGAGATTATACGAATTAATAGATTTTGAACCAAAGCAGAGTAAGCAAGGCATTGGGGATTATTCACGTCGCACTCAGAGGGCTATTAAACCGAAGCATATAGGTTCTGGCTCCTTCGGTGCAGCATATGCTACAGATTCTCCTAAGCGATTAAATCAGATTACAAAGATAGGAAAGGCTGCTGAGTTCGATGATAACTCACGAATTACTCCGGTAGATAAAATTGAGAAGGATGGTTATCTGTCTTGGTTATCGATGGTAGATTATTATAAAAAGCAGGGCTCAGACAATCCCTATTTTCCCGTAATACATGACTTAAAAATTATGAAGGGTCCAGATAATAAACTTCATTATCGAGTCAACATGGAGAAATTGATACCATTTCGATCACCGAAGGTATTAGGTAATGAAGATCTAATGTCATCCTTATGCGATAATATGTTTGGAAAAGATATAAAGAATAAGGAAGATTACGAAGATAGTTCTGAATTAGCCGAAATATATAGTGATCTTATTAGGTATGAATTAAGAAGAGGTCTAAAAAATGCAGGCGCTGTTAAAGATGAAGATCTTAGAGAGGCATTACTTGTAATTAAAGACGTAATGAACGATAATCCGAGATTCACTGAAGATTTGCATAGTGGTAACATTATGTGGCGTATCACAGGGCATATTCCGCAATTAGTTTTGGTAGACCCGATAGCATAAGGATATTATGAGATCATATGTACAAGGTCAATATAAACCTATAAATCCCGGAAAGTATGTAGGTACCTATCCTATAATATTTCGATCGTCATGGGAACATAAAGTAATGGTTATGTTCGATACAAACCCAAATATATCAAGTTGGGCAAGTGAATCCTTAAAAATCCCCTATCAAAACCCATTTACTGGTAAGTATACAGTGTATGTACCTGATTTTGTAGTAACTTATGTGGATGCTAAAGGTAATCAGAAAGCAGAGATTATCGAAGTAAAGCCAGCCAAGGAAACTTTCTTAGAACAAGCAAAGTCCCAACAGGCTAAGGCAGCGGTTGCATTGAATACATTCAAATGGGCAGCAGCGCAAGTGTTTGCGAAGCATCATGGCATGACGTTCAGGGTTATGAACGAAGGTAATATTTTTAATAACCCGAAAGGTAAAGCCTGATGACCAAGAAGATGGAAGATTTTTTTAACTTACCGCCCACTGAAGAGCCAGCGGTAGAGGAAGAATTACCTCAAAAATCTAGAGAGCAATTAATGGTTGATGCCAAAGAGATCTATTCATCTCTTACCACTGCAGAAAAGATAAACTATGCTTTACCAACAGTGACTGGATTAGATGCACACGATACTGATATGGATGATATTGCCAGGAAAGCAGTAGATACCTTTAATGATCTAATATCATTGGGTGGCAACGTTCCTGACATGCACGCCGGCAAGATTTACGAAGTAGCAGGTCAAATGCTCAAGACAGCATTAGATGCTAAGAACGCTAAAGCTGACAAGAAACTTAAAATGATTGAACTTCAACTCAAGAAAGTAAGAGCTGAGCAGATTGATTTAGACCAGGGAAACGGCGATCGCAAACAAGCAGGCGGCGTCGAATTCGATAGAAACGTACTTCTAAAATATATTGTGTCCAGTAAATCAGAAAACTCTGATAAATAGTCGTATCACTGGAGTCAATATATGACAGAAAAGAAATCATTTGTATCGTATGTAGCAGAAACAAAGACAGACTATAAGTATGTTTTAAAGTTTGCTGTAAATGAAATGACCGACGGCATGATTGACATGCTAGAATCGTCTTTAAAGAAATACGATCTAAAATCAGCATCCTCATTTAGAAAAACCCCTATTCAAGAAAGTCCGTTAGATTTTCCTAATATAAAAAATACAGCCGTATTTATTTGTGATTTAACATTAGGTTATCCTGGATCACTAGACTTTCTCAGAACTTATATCTGTAATAATATGGGAATCTCTCCTTCACAACTTGCCGTATATTCCGAGAATGATCCGCGCCAGATTGAAACAGACCTGTATTTAGACAGAAATTCACCAGAGTATAAGAAATCATATAAGGCACGTTTGGGTAGTGAACCCGATGATACCGAAGAAGTGCCATATGGCGCAGCATATAATACTGATTTTCTAAAAGCACTTGAAAAAGTTAGTAAAGAAAGAAAAGTAACAACAGTTATAAATCCATTAAGTCAAGCTGAGAAGACCGATCACTCTACATTAGGTAAGGGATATGATAGTTTCAACGATCCTAAGAATTTAAAGAAAGATGATGTAGGACTCTTTGGCCGTGTTAAACGAGCCGACTTAGTGAAAGTAGGAGTTCTATAATGAAAAGCATGAGACAACTAATTAACCTTATGGAAGGTGTGGTCGCAGTACCCGCAGTCGGTAAGTTAGATGAAAAATCAACATCTGAAAAACAAGCAAGATTTATGGCAGCAGCAGCACATGATCCAGCGTTTGCTAAAAAGACAGGAATGGATACAAGTGTAGCTAAAGAATTCAATAAGGCAGATACAGGCACTAAACAACTTAGTAATGCCATGAAGAATAAGACAGAAGAATGCGGCATGAATGAAGATATTCATCCCGATATGATACAAGAACTTGCTGGTAGATTAGCTTCCGGTGAAATTAGTTATGAAGAATTTCAACAAGAAGTAGATTCATTAGAACAAACTGATTATAGTATGCGCCAGGGCGAAATGGGCTTACATAGTGGCGACACTGCCGCTGGCCACAGGAATTGGTCAAGGGATCAAGAGCAGGAATTTGGCGAGCCAGATGACCGTGATGAATATGATGTATCTGACGACGATATGGATGAAGAATCTAATCCGCAGGTAAACAAGAGCAATGTTCCTGCAGTTCAACGCCGCGCCAAAAATCCGCAAGGAGATTGGAAAGTATCTCTTGATGATTTAAAGATAGAAAATCCATCGAATAAAGAGTGGATGGATCAACGTGCTCAACAAGTTGGTATTAAACCTCGCACACAAGCTGAAGAAGGTGAAATGTTCCATCCAGATCATGATGCTGTACACGGCGCAATGTCGGACTCGGATTATAATCAACATCAAGAAATGCAACAAGATGCACGCGAAGCATTTAATGATGATGTAAGAGGGTACTTATCACAACATTATTCAGCTGATTCTAGATTTTCTGATGCTGAAGTTAGTGAAGTAGCCGCTGCCATGGGCTGTGATGAAGACCAAGTATGGCAGGCTATGGAGGATATGGATTTGTTAGATGGCAGTAATAGCGAACCCGGTGAAGGCGGTCCAGATAATTATATGGATGATGCCGATGCTCTAGCAAGTGCAGGACATGGATCGGATGAAGATTATGGCGATTATGGCGGCAATGATTTCGACGAAGGTGTTAGTATCGACGAACTTTTTGACCCGGAGCATATGGAGGAAGATCTAAACAATGGTTACAAAGGTACTAAGGCCGATGGCGAAGATTTCTTCCCTGATGGTGCAGATGGCCCTGTAGTAGATGGCGCCGGCCCATCGGGCGCACGCCAAGGCGATAATCCAGAACAGAAGAAATTACAAATAGCTGAAGTTCATAAAGAACTTGTTTATGGCTATAGAAATTATTTAAATGAGTCTGCTAAGGTAGAGTCAAAAAAAAAACTTAAAGAAAGTGCCCAGCCAACCGACGTAATCATTAATGATTACTATGGAGATTTTGAAACATCTTCTGATAGTATCGAATATAATAGTGATATTAGCGTAGGTGCTAAGGTATTAGATAAAACAGGTAACCCTATCGAATTAGGGTTAGACATTAAGATTGCAGCATCTTCCAGTGTAGAGTGGGAAGAAGACGAGAGTCCTACAGGCTGGAATTATAAGAGCGACCAACCCACTTATACCACAAGTGTTTACGCTAGTGCTGGTACGCCAGTTGTAGATTCTGTATCATTTGCTCATAATGAAGGTTTTTATATCAACGGCGATACATGTACCTTACAAGAAGTGCAGCAGCATGTTGATTCTTCCGTCCTTAAATACTTCCTAAATCCTGCATTATACGTAGGTCTAATGGGCCCTGCATTTGATAAAGAAGCAGAAAACATCGAACCACCTGAACCAGATTTTGACGAACCTGACTATGGCGGGGACGATTACTAAAATATGGCAATTTATCAAGACGACAAACTTGTAAAGCGTGCCTATACTAAGGTAACGTATACAAAGGAGCAGATAGACGAATTAAAGGCATGTATGGACCCTGTAACGGGCCCGGAATATTTCATTACCAACTTCATGTATATCCAACATCCTACGCAGGGTAGACAGAGATTATCGTTATATCCTTTCCAGATAGAATTAATTCATACCTATCATACATATAGAAAATCTGTAAACATGGTAAGTCGCCAAATGGGTAAGACTACTGTAGCAGCAGGATATCTATTATGGTTTGCAATGTTTAATGATGATGCGACTATCCTTGTTGCGTCCAACAAATACGATGGCGCACAGGAAATTATGCATAGAGTACGTTACGCATATGAATCCGTACCCGATCATATACGTGCAGGTGTGAAATCCTATAATAAACGTTCCATTGACTTCGATAATAACTCCCGTATTGTAGCAACTACCACGACTGAAAATACTGGTCGCGGTATGTCCTTATCACTTGTTTACTTAGACGAATTTGCATTCGTAGAACCTAATATAGCCAAAGAGTTTTGGACTTCACTATCACCTACATTGTCAACTGGTGGTAAGTGTATTATTACTTCTACTCCAAACACTGATGAGGACCAATTTGCTGACATCTGGTTCGGCGCAAACAAGTTAGTTGATGCCAACGGTAATGAAACTATTATCGGCGTAAATGGATTCCGTCCCTATGTATCTACCTGGGAAGCGCATCCAGATCGTGATCAAGCCTGGGCCGATTCAGAATTCGCTGCACTAGGTGAAGATAGATTCCTGCGTGAACATAAGTGTCAGTTCATTACCTTTGAAGAAACCCTTATCAACCCAGTTAAGCTTTCTCAGTTAGAACCATCTCAACCAATTCGTAAGACAGGACAAGTTCGTTGGTATTCAGAAATTCATCCACAAATGACGTATGTTGTTTCACTTGATCCGTCAATGGGCACAGGTGGAGACAATTCTGCAATACAGGTTATTGAATTACCTACTCTAGTACAGGTAGCAGAATGGAGTAGTAATAAGACTCCGATTGAAGAACAGGTTAGGACGATGAAGAAGATCTTGCAAGAAATACAAGATTACGGACGACCAGAAATATATTGGTCAGTAGAAAGTAATTCGTTAGGCGAAGCTGCACTGGTTGTCATTCGTGACACAGGCGAAGAAAACTTCCCTGGCACAATGTTGCACGATCCTAAGAATAAACTACAAGGTCGCACTGGTAGACGTGCCGGTTTTGTGACTACTAATAAATCGAAGCTCGAAGCATGTGCCAAGTTGAAATTCTTAATCGAATCAAACAAAATGAAAATAAACTCGCGTGGTTTGTTATCAGAACTTAAGGTATTTGTTTCAAGAGGTAATACATTTGAAGCTCGTATCGGCCAAACAGATGACTTAATTATGGCAATGATTTTAGCGGTCAGAATGACTGATTATATATCAACATGGGACGATAAATCTCAGGCTGCTATCAATAGTAATATATCTGATGCTAATGAATCAACATTCGACTCACCCATGCCGATATGCATCTAACGTTCGAATAAGATAAATAAGAGAAATAAGGATTTCGATATGGTAGAAATGGATGACTTAGCAGATAAGGTATTTGCACTCTTGAAGGGTAATGGCCTACAGGTTAAAATCTTCGATGAAGCCGGTGCAGAAACTACTGATCCAGAAACTGGTCGTAGATTTTTTGTCGCTGAACCTAATATTATGATTACTATAAATGAACCTACTGATAAAGAAAAAGGTAATATAGAATTTAGTAAGGGCAAGAATGTTGATAATTCTATAGATGGATTACAGAAAAACGTTCGCAAGATAGCAGACGAATTTCAGCTAGATTCGAGTATTAAGGTATTCGGTAAACAAATTCAACCGAGAGATTATGCCTATCAGGCTAAAATGAAAAAGGGCGACAATATGATGGAAAATAATTCAGTTCAACCATACAATCATCAACTTATGGGAAAGGTATTACATAAGATTAAGTATTTTGGATCGTGTGCTGCATATACACTAGCAGATGATATCGGCATCGATCTAAGCGAACTTCAGCCGGTATTAAATAGACTAGTTACATCTGGTAAGGTAACCGCTCAGCCTAATGCACATGGCGATATGGAATATTCGGTAGCAGTAGATGAAGCAGTTATGGAAAGTTTTAGCAAGATGTTTGGATCAGTTAAGACATCTCAACAAACACTTGAAAATGTAAGAATCTTAGTCCGTCACAAAACTCCGATTGACGAAAATGTTCGTGGATCTCGTTCACGTCATATCAGCGCAATCTTCTTAGAGTGTAATGGTGAGCGTATGCGTTTTCAACACAATTATCTACCGGGTGCAAGAGCAATGGCTCAACATATGGCACACGGAGGTACAATGTCAGATAAAGTTGGAGCATATATTAGTGAGAGTACAGGTCAATTATTGAAACTTCAATCATTCAATCGCTATGTAACAACTAACAAACTTATTAACGAAGATAGTTCTAGCATTATTGAAACTATTAAAGAAAATATTCAAACACTTCGTACAGAATTAAAGAAGTTGATAGGTTCAAAGACGTATGAGACAGTTAAAGCACGCCTAGAAACATTTGAGCGTGAACCACTTGCTGAAGATGATACAAGTCAACTCAAAGACCTTTTCACCATTCGACGCTTTGATGAGAAGTTCGAAGAAGTGCTACCTATTGTAAAACAATTAGTGCAAGAAAAGGATACTTTCCATAAACGCATTGAAGAAGCGGCTGCAGGTATTGTTATGTTACGCCGTGAAGCAATAACCACACCGATCTTTGAATTTGCAAGTGATAATGCTCGTTTAGGATTTAGAATCAATGAATTTGCATTGCGTGTAATGGAAAATGATGAGCTATCAGGGTTCATTAACAAAATTGGAACAAAATTGTGCAAGGAAGGTACAGTGAACGATTTCGAACGTGCCGTAATGACACAAGTCTTTGAAAATTGTAAGGTAGAAGAAAAAGCCAAAGAAGAAAAGAAAGAGATTAAAGAATCTCTAGACTTGGCAGCATACTTTGATAGATTTGATTACAACTTCATGTAAGAAATTCTTGACATTCGCAACAGGTTTTCGTATACTAGCAACACGCTAGGCGAAAACCTGTTCTGCTTTTTGTTGCCAATAACAACGCAACAACATAACAAAACAGATAAATACTTCGTTAGCTAAGAAATAACGCATCCTAGCTAAAATAATTCATAAGCAAATAAACCGCGTTTAACAAGGAAAATAAAATCATGTCAAAAACTCTCGACGAAATCCGTAAGAAATTACAAGAACTAGACACACGTAAAGGCCAAGCAGGCAATTTCACTGGCGATAAGACAACTTATGCACATTGGAATATCCCAGAAGGCACATCAACAACACTCCGATTCCTCCCTGACGCAAACGAAGATAACACATTCTTCTGGGCAGAGCGTCAACTCATTAAGCTTCCATTCCCGGGTATCAAAGGACAAGACGAAAACAAGCCTGTTATCGTGCAAGTTCCGTGTATTGAAATGTGGGATGGCAAAATGACTTGCCCAATCTTGAACGAAGTCCGCCCATGGTGGAAAGACAAGTCGTTAGAAGATACCGCACGTAAATATTGGGTAAAGCGCACCTTCTATATGCAAGGTTTTGTTAAGAATGACCCAATGAACGAAACTGATCTTCCAGAAAATCCAATCCGCAAGTTCATTATCGGACCACAACTTTTTGCAATCATTAAGGCTGCATTAATGGATCCCGATATGGAACATAGTCCAGTTGACTTTATCAATGGAACAGACTTTATTGTTTCAAAGACAAGCAAAGGCGGATATGCAGATTATGGCACTTCTAAGTGGGCTAGAAAAGAGTCTAGTCTTACAGAAGAAATGCAAGCAGCTATTGCACAATTCCCACCGGTTGACCTAGCAACATATTTGCCAAAGCGTCCTACTCCAGAACAATTAGCAATCATGTTTGAAATGTTCCAGGAATCGCTAGATGGCGAATTGTATGATCCAGCACGCTGGAGCCAGCATTACAAGCCATTCGGCTTCGATGCAGCACCAGCCGATGATGCTGAGGGTGGAGAAGGTAAACGAGCAACTCGTCCTACATATGCAGCTCGCCCATCGACACCTGCACCAGCACCTGTAACACCGAAGCCATCTTTGGTTGTACGAGAAGAAGATGTTGCTGAAGCCGAAGCCGATTTTGAAGCAGACGCTCCAAAAGTAGTCAAGGAAACAGTTGCAGCAGTAGCGGCACCTACAGCAGGAAAGACTCCCCAAGAAATCTTAGCAATGCTAAGAAACCGCAACAAGTAATATAACACGGCCCGGACCTCTGCAGTTTTCTGCACGTTCGGGTTATCTTTAAGGAGAACCTATGGCTAAGCCGTTTGACATTTCGAAGTTTCGTAAAAACTTAACAAAAAACATTACAGGTATTTCTACAGGATTCAATGATCCGGACACATGGATCAGCACAGGATCTTATGGGTTAAATTATCTTATTAGTGGAGATTTCTATAAAGGAGTCCCGATGGGTAAGGTAACAGTATTTGCAGGTGAATCGGGTGCAGGTAAATCTTATGTTGTTTCTGGCAATATTGCTAAGGCTGCACAAGATCAGGGTATTTTTGTTGTCATGATTGACACAGAAAATGCACTTGATGAAAAGTGGTTGTTACCACTAGGTGTAGATACAAGTGAAGAAAAGATGTTGCGTATTAGTGCATCTATGATTGATGAAGTTGCAAAGATTGTTCACGATTTTGTAACTGAATATAAGGCAACTGAATTAGATAAACCTAAAGAACAACGTCCAAAGATTCTGTTTATTATTGACTCTATCGGTATGTTATTAACACCTACTGAAGTAAATCAATTCCAGGCAGGTGATATGAAGGGCGATATGGGTCGTAAAGCTAAACAGCTCAAGGCATTTGTATCTAACTGCGTAAACATGTTTGGTGATTTGAATATCGGTATGGTTGTTACAAATCACACCTATGCAAGTCAGGATATGTTTGATCCTGATGATAAAATCTCAGGTGGTTCTGGATTTATGTTCGCTTCGAGCATTATTGTTGCTATGAAGAAATATAAGTTAAAGGAAGACGAAGAAGGTAACAAGGTAGCAGAAGTTACAGGTATTCGTGCAACCTGCAAGGTTGTGAAGACTCGATACTCTAAACCGTTTGAATCAATTAAACTCAATATTCCGTGGGAAACAGGTATGAATCCTGTATCTGGATTATTTGACCTGTTTGAAAAATCGGGAGTATTAATAAAAGAGGGTAATCGTTATAAATATGTTTCCAAGAAAACTGGCGAAGAAATGAAGTATTTCCGCAAGGATTGGAATGATTTTAGTAAAATGAAAGTTATTATGGATGAATTCACCCAGGATGATTTAAAAGTTGTTATTGCAGATTCAGTAGAAGAAAAAGTAGTTTTAGGAGAATAATTATGGTTAACGAGAATCATGAACTAATTATGGAATTGTGGGCTCGCATTAAGTCTCATATTGCTCCAAAGGAACGGTTAGAAGTAGCTGATATCCTTGTGGTAGTGTTTGACGAGTTTAGTCTAGTAGATGAAGAATTACTAGATGAAGATTTGGATAAAGAGCTGCGTGCAGCGGCAAGAAGCCATTTATCCGAAGTTATGGAAGATGAAGACGATGATGGATATGATGATGAATAAACAATCGGCCACCGAGTTTGGTGAGGCATTAATTTTAACAATCAATAGCAAGGATGCTCTGAAATCCATGACGCAAGTCCAGCAGTTCAAAGAAAATATGAGAGATGCAACTGTGGGTGCCGACTACGTGATTTGGATTTCAGAGCCTGCAAATCTGACTAGGGTACATAAGGCTCTGGCGGATGACCTAGATGTCCCTCCACGAGCTATGGCTATTAAAAGAATCTTGATGTCCAGAACTCAACGAGCTGTATTATTAGTTCAGGCTATGGAAATAGCAATTAGGCGGGTGCATCAATTGTGAGTAGTTGGTATTACAAGGTCACTGCTGATCTATCTAACGTAACCGGCTTCTTAGATTATTTTGAACTAGAATTAGAAAAAGCTAGATTAGAATTATCTTTGAAGGGTAAATCATTGGAACGACATGCCGCGGAATTACCCGGTCTAGTTGAACAACGGTTTGCCCAATTACAAGAGATAGAAGCAGTCCTTGAATATCTTAATATTAAACTCAGGCAGGAACGATCAGCAGAGTTTAAGAAGTTTCTAGAAGCATACAATAAAACATTAAGCTCTAGAGATGCAGAAAAATATGTCGATGGTGTGCAAAGCATTGTTGATACAACGTTGCTTGTTAATGAAATTGCATTACTAAGGAATAAATTCCTGGGAATTAGCAAAGGATTTGAAGCAAAGAACTTCATGACTGGTCATATTATAAAATTGCGAGTCGCTGGACTCGATGATGCGAGCGTTTAATGGCAACAACAACCTTACAGATATTAGATGAAGTAAACATTCGATTTACTGACCTAGACGTTGTCTGCCGACGTAAAATGGTGCAGGCATTAGAGTTTATACTTCCATATGCCAGGCATACACCAGCATTCAAACTAGGTAGATGGGATGGTAAGATGTCCTTCTGTGATATTGGTGGCCGTAGCTATGTAAACCTACTTGATAAACTCTTACCTATTGTTCAGTCATATGGATATGAAGTTGAGATCGACGATCAACGCATTCCTGGTGAGAACTTTGAGTTTGATTTGGTTGCCGAAGATAGTTATAGTCATATATGTTGGCCTAAAGGACACCCTTATGCAGGTGACCCTATCTTAATTAAAGAACATCAACTAGAAGTTATAAACTCCTATCTGACTAACATAACTGGTATCAATATCGCCCCAACAGGCTCAGGGAAGACCCTAATTACGGCGATTCTTAGCCACAAAGTTCAACCTTATGGTCGCAGCATAGTGATTGTGCCTACTAAGGACTTAGTTACACAAACCGAAGAAGATTATATTAACATGGGATTAGATGTGGGTGTATTCTTTGGTGATAGGAAAGAGTATTTAAAAACCCACACAATATGCACATGGCAAAGCTTAGAAAGCCTAGCAAAGAAATCAAAAGAACAAGAGTTAGAGATCGATATAAACGCTTTCTTCGAGGGCGTGGTCTGCGTTATAGTAGACGAAGTTCACAAAGCCAAGGCAGATGTATTGAGAAAGCTATTATCGACCTATTTGGCCAATGCCCCAATTAGATGGGGATTGACTGGAACAATGCCCGAAGAAGAGGCAGATAAGGTCGGTGTAGTTGCTTGTATAGGCCCTTTATTAGGACAAATCAATACAAAAGAATTACAGGATCTAGGTATACTTGCTCAATTACATGTAAATATTTGGCAGATGCAGGATTTAGGTGAAGCAGCATTTACTAACTATCAGGCAGAACTAAAATGGCTTACAACAAGTCAAGCTAGATTAAAGTTTCTTGCAAAAGAAATTATTACTATGTCCGACAGTGGTAACACACTTATATTGGTTGATCGTGTCCAGACAGGTGAGATGTTACAATCGCTTATACCAGATTCGGTATTCGTTTCTGGTAAGATGAAGTCTAAAAGTCGTAAAGAAGAATATAAAGAAGTTCAGGAAGTCGATGGCAAGGTTATTATTGCTACATATGGTGTAGCTTCTACAGGCATTAACATTGTCCGTATTTTTAATCTTGTCTTATTTGAAGCAGGCAAAAGTTTTGTTCGTGTAATTCAAAGTATCGGTAGAGGTATTAGAGTTGCACCAGATAAAGATTTTGTTAATGTATATGATGTATGTTCCAACTGTAAATTCTCTAAGCGACATTTGACAAAACGAAAGAAGTTTTATACAGAGGCACAGTACCCATTTAGTATTAAGAAGGTAGATTATTAATGATTATCTATACAAAAATTTCTTATGGTTATGTCGAATTATTAGATACGT
>Ga0214165_1000926_pt1 | contig 18022 bp, 17 predicted proteins | sample TroBogypolimnion_34_FD_153004 | JGI IMG/M metagenome (GOLD analysis project Ga0214165, IMG submission 153004) | Freshwater microbial communities from Trout Bog Lake, WI - Practice 03JUN2009 hypolimnion v3 | ecosystem: Environmental > Aquatic > Freshwater > Lake > Hypolimnion/Profundal zone ... | reverse complement strand
GCCCTCGTATTGCACTGGATAGAACAGCAAACCATTCAACTCTTCAAATACTGGCAATACCGACTTACGCGATACAGAAGTCCAGCAACCAAATACAACGGCCACCTTATCTTTAGTTAGCATTTGGCGGGCTTTCTCGGCAAATAATGGCCAGTTAGAGGCTGGGTCAACAACTACTGGCTCTAATTTACGACCCAATACACCACCACTCTTGTTGATCTGATCAATCACCATCAAATCCATATCTTTCAGTGATGTTTCAGAAATAGCCATTGTTCCAGACAGGGAATGCAAGATACCCACCTTAATTGGCTCCTTACTTTGAGCCATTGCCAAATGACTTAAGCCTGTAAAACTTAAAGCTGCTGCTAAAGCTGACAACTTCAATATTGATCTACGTTTCATGTCTCACCTCTTGAGTAAATTAATCCTGTGGGCAGGAATACCTAACGTCTTTAGTCATTAGAGAATGGTTCATGTTGGTGCAAATTTAATAAATCCCTAAAAGAGAGCACATGCACCAGAAAAAGGCATAAAAATTAGGCAGATAGCACGATACGAGAACATTTGCTGCGGTTGCAAATGAAAAAGTCAGAATACCGCTGTCTAAAAATAGTTCATTGCTCCACTAGCAGATCTATATGTTTATTGGGGTTGTAGTTGAAGATGTGTGGAGATTGCTTACGTACCTGGTAGCACAGAAGGAAAAACGACTTAGGAATTTCTCCCTAAGTCGTTGATTTCATTGGTAGGCCCACCAGGACTTGAACCTAGGACCAAAGGATTAGGAGTCCTCTGCTCTAACCAACTGAGCTATAGGCCAAATAAGCAAAAATACCCATACCCGCCTCATAGGGGGCTTCTTTAGCAAAATTAATAATGAAATTGCGCATAAATAGTGAGCTTGTTAGCGATATAAGACTTGATATTACCCTGCTTCAGAGCGTTACTGGTGTCAGCAAACACCCTAAAGGAGTCTTATGAATCTCTCACTATTAATGACCCTCAGTCGCGCCGGTTTAATTGATTGGTGGCGCAAACTCTTTAACTGTCCACCCCCAAAATCCGTTCCCGAAACCTTTTTACGTGAAGTGATTGGCTGGCATATTCAGGCCAAAGAACTAGGTGGCCTATCCGCCGTTGAAAAACGCCAACTAAAGCTGGGAACTGCATCACCAACCGGGCAGTTAGCGGTGGGGTCCAGACTCATTCGTGTCTGGCAAGATCAAACGCACCAAGTTACCGTTTTGGAAGACGGCTACTTATATCAAGAGCGGCGCTGGAAAAGCTTGTCGGCAATCGCTAAACAAATTACCGGAACCCCCTGGTCTGGTCCGGTCTTTTTTGGATTAAAAAAATGAGTCGGGTTGCTATCCCCTGCGCAATCTATACCCGCAAATCCTCTTAAGAAGGTTTAGAGCAAGGCTTTAATTCACTAGATGCACAAAGGGAAGCTTGTGAAGCTTTTATCCTCAGTCAAAAACAAGAAGGCTGGAAAGCCTTACCTACTTTGTACGATGATGGTGGTTACTCCGGCGGCAACATGGATCGCCCTGCCCTAAAGCAACTACTGGCTGATATTGATCAACAGAAAATCAAAGTCGTCGTAGTCTATAAGGTTGATCGCTTAACACGCTCACTAGCCGACTTTGCCAAAATCGTTGAGCAGTTCGATGCCAAAGGGATTTCCTTTGTATCGGTCACCCAGCAATTTAATACGACCAGCTCCATGGGTAGACTCACCCTCAATGTTTTACTATCCTTTGCCCAGTTTGAAAGAGAAGTTACTGGTGAGCGTATCCGTGACAAGATTGCTGCCTCTAAAGCCAAGGGGATGTAGATGGGCGGTACCCCGCCCATTGGCTATGTGGCTAAAGAGCGCACTTTAGAGATTGAACCGATTGGCGCTGAATTAATAAAAAGAATCTTCTCAGGTTACTTGGAGCGCCAAAACGTTCGTGATCTTAAAGAAGAATTGCAGCGCAATGGAGTACTCAGTCCAATTGCATTCCATCAGTCTGGCAAGACTTATGGTGGCAAAGCCCTTTCACGTGGACAGCTCTATGGCATGCTCTCTAACCCTATCTACATAGGATGTATTGCTCATAAAGATAAAACGTATCCAGGTCAGCATCCACCTATCATTGATCAGGAGACTTGGAATAAAGCTCAAGAAATGCTCAAAGCAAACAAGCAAGGTTATGAAGATAAACGCTCTGTGCCTTCAGCCAGCTTACTAACTGGCATTATTTTTGATAGTAATGGGCATCTCTGGTGCCATCGCACAGTCAAAAGAAAACCCAGCGCTATCGCTACTATGTTTCTGAGCCTTTGATTACAGGGATTAGAGCAGCAGCGCCACAGGCCATGAGAATACCTGCCCTTGAATTAGAAAAATTGGTAGTAGGCTCTTTGCGTAATTGGTTATTAGATAGCGATGCTTTATCTCGTGCAGTCAATATTAAGCCAGAGCATCTGCAATCTACTCAAGAAAAGGTTGGGCAAATAGCCTTAAAACTACAAGAACCTGATCCCTGTAAATTAATCCATGAGCTCATTAAAAAAGTCACAGTTCATGAAGAACAACTACGTATCGATATCAATCTGCAAGCGATATTTAATTTAGGCTCACCAGAAATAGTGAGATTAAGCCTTGATACTCAAATCAAACGATGTGGCAGAGCCATGCGCTTACTAATAAAAGGTTCTGAGCAGATTAAGAAAATACCCGACAGCATACTCATTGAGCAAATTTCCAAATCCCATGATTGGTTAAATCTATTAACCAGCGGCAAAGTTGGGAGCATCAAAGGGCTCGCTGCAAAAGAAAATGTCTCGTCAACTTATGTAGCCCGTGTTTTAGACAGGGCACTTTTAGCTCCTGATATTGTGCGAGCCATCATCAATGGAACCCAGCCGCCGGCGTTCAATCTAGAGTCTTTAAAACAGCACTTGCCCCTGCCGATTGATTGGAATGAGCAAAGGCAATTACTGGGATTTTAAAAAACTCAACCGAAACAGATGTGGGCTGAGAAAAGCCCATTTTTTTGTCCCAAATTACCCAAAAATGAACCGTAGAGAAAAATCCAAAAGAAAAGCCCCGCGGTTGGCGGGGCTCATCTGGGTAATGCGGTTCATCTTGCGATGTGCCAAAGTTATTGGCGGAGACGAGATCTAATTCCCCTTATGTATTTCTTTGGATCATTTGGTGCGCGACTAGACAACTCTAGAGAGCTCTAACAACATGTATTAATTGAGAAAATTCACATCACTTAAGTGTTGTACGTGACGCCAATCCTCCAAAGCAATACATTTCAATCCATCCCCATCTTTTCACTTCCAGACAATTTGTATGGGAACAAAAATGGGAACAAAAGGGGAAGTAAATGGCGCTTAAATTTGATCATATGACAGTTTCAAACCTAAGGGTTCCGGGTAGGTATACAGATTCAGCTACCAAAGGACTGCAATTATTAATAAAGCCATCTGGAACTAAATACTGGCTACTGAGATTTACATATGAAAACCAGCAAAAAGAGCTTGGACTTGGGTCCTATCCAACAATTACCTTAAAAGTAGCCAGAGAGATGGCGCTAGAAACTAGGGTAAAAATTAATCGTGGAGAAAACCCAATTGAAACAAAAAAGTTAATAAAAACAAGGAGATCTCGTAAAAAAATAATAGCGCCACTATTTAAAGAATTCGCGTTGCAATGCGTGGAATCTAAAAGAGCTGAGTGGCGGAATGTAAAGCATGCCGAGCAGTGGATATATAGCCTTACCCATTTTGCGTTTCCAGTAATTGGCAATATGCACATAGATCAAATTGAGACCAGTCATATTCTTGAAATCCTTAATCCAATATGGAGAACTAAGACCGAAACGGCTTCAAGACTCAGAGGCAGGCTGGAGTGGGTTCTTGCATCAGCTTCTACACAAAAGTTGAGATCTGGCATGAATCCCGCCATATGGAAAGGTCATTTACAGACTGCCCTTCCCATCCCAAGCAAAATTGCCCCAGTTAAGCACCATAAAGCTATGCCCTATAAAGAACTGACCTCATTTATCGGCAGATTAAAAGAGGAAGACTGTATGTCTGCCCTAGCCCTTGAATTCACCATTCTTAATGCATCACGCACTGGGGAGGTGATTAATGGTCTCCGGAGTGAAATTAACGAAGGGATATGGACTATCCCGCCAGAAAGAATGAAAGCAAATAAGGAGCATAGAGTTCCTTTATCTCAGCGCTCAATTGAACTTTTGGAGATAGCAAAAATTCAGGATCTAAATAGTCGATATCTTTTTTCCAAAAATGGAAAATCGCTTTGCAATATGGCAATGTCCTCGTTATTAAAACGTATGGAAGTAACAGTAACGATTCATGGGTTCAGGTCGACCTTTAGGGACTGGATCTCCGAAGAGACCGACCATTCATCTGAGGTGGCAGAAAAAGCATTGGCTCATGCTATATCTAATCAAGTTGAGGCTGCATATCGCAGAGGAGACTTATTAGTTCGCAGGAGGCGATTAATGGATGATTGGGCTTCTTACTGCACGACTGGAGACTACGGCAACATAATTAAACTAAGCGAATTGGAGGCTGCCTAGAGTACAGTTGAGAAGAGCACGTTATATGTGCTCTTCTCAAAATAATAAGATTTGATAAATAAATTAATCAATGAATGCCAATAAAAATCTAGAGCGCTATAAACAGATATGGAAAGAAATATGCATCGAATTAGTAAATATTAAAATAAAGCATGATGCGAATATTGGACTTAATAAGAAAGTTTTACTGGAAGATAGTCTTAGGTACGGCAAAGCAATGTCATTGATTGCGGATGGCTGCACCTATAAAGAAGAAAATAGCGACGAGGAATTAACTGAGGGTTGGAGCGAGGTAAATACACGAGCAAAAGAGCTATGCAAACTTCCAGTCAGTGAGCTAGCAATAAAACTCGCTCAGTATCAATTGATAGATGAGGAAGAGTCGAAAAATCACAAGGCTTCTGGTGGTGAATTGCCCTATGATTTTTATAGGGAATTCTTCAATGATTCTCAACGAGAACGACTTATCACCGGACAAAATAGGCAGGTCAAAAAAAATAAGTTTCTTCCTCACATTGCCACAAAAGAAAAGGCAATAAAAATCCTTCATGAAATGGCAAACAATCTTCCAGATATGAAATTGGACTTTAAGAAATATTGCATAAAAATGCAGCTTGGGGAGGCAATGCCCATACCAAAAAGCACTCTAAGAGGGTATTTTCTAAGTATAACGAAACAAACATCAACGAAATAAATCACAACTCTTAAGTGATGTGCGTGACTGTTACAGGCTAGTGCAGAACAATTCAATTGTGTTCAAACCAATTGAAAGGAATACAAATGCAACCTACCCTGAAGTTAATTCGCATTGTCGATGTAGCTAAAAAAACTACCCTAGCTAAAAGCACGATTTGGCTCAAGATCTCTCAAGGTAAATTCCCAAGAGGCACTAAGCTATCACCTGCTATCAACGTTTGGAAAGAATCAGATATCGATGCATGGATTGATATTCAATTTTCATCTCATACCCTAGCGTCGGAGTAAGAGCGAGATGAAAAGTCTAGATCAAATTCGACAAGAGGGATCGGCAGCAATTGCCAGCTATACCCGCGCTTCACAAGGAATCGATAGTACGCAGCTAGGAAACGCTAATCATCGATCTACACATCCAAGCAATACCAAGACGAGCGCAGGAAAGGTTATCCTCACCAAGGCGTCTGATATCAATCCTGAGGCGATTCAGTGGCTATGGGAGGGTTGGTTGGCATTGGGGAAATTCACGGTGCTAGCTGGCGCAGGAGGTACTGGTAAAACGACTCTAGCATTGTCATTAGCGGCAACTATTACAAACAGTGGAAAGTTTCCTGATGGTAGCTATCTCCACACAAAAGGCAATGTTCTAATGTGGTCTGGAGAGGATGATCCTAATAATGTTCTCGTACCAAGATTAATGGCTGTTGGAGCAGATCTAAATCGCTTTAGATTCATCTCTGGCGTAACTGAACATGGAAAAGCTCGATCCTTTGATCCGTCAATAGATATCCAAGGATTAACAGAGGCTGTCAATGAGATGGGTGGAGTCTCATTGCTCATCATCGACCCTTTGGTAAGTGCAGTAAAAGGTCGGATGAATGATGCCAACGTAGTGAGACAAGCGTTACAACCTTTGTCTGACTTTGCAGAAAAACATCAATGCGCCATTATTGGAATAACCCATTTTGGCAAAAATACCCAAATGAATGATCCGACTGAGCGGGTCTTAGGTTCTGGTGCATTTACTCAACTGGCACGAGTAGTCTGGGGAACTGCCGCAAATATGGCAAGCGGAGAGCGGGTATTGGTTAGAACTAAGTCCAATATTGGTCCTGATGGGGATGGCTGTCGCTACACCATTGACCAAACTGTTGTGACTCCGACAATTAGCGCCTCAAAAGTTCATTGGGAAGGTGTTATTCAGGGATCACCCAGAGAAATACTGGGGGCATTTGAATCAATTGAACCGGGAGCGAATGGATCCAATCCTGTAGATGATTGTGAAGGTTGGCTCTCTTCCTTGCTGGGCGATCTGGGAGGCAAGCTGGAGCGATCTGAAATTATGGCTGCTGCTAAGGTGGCAGGATATGCCGAAAGAACTGTGGGTCGAGCTCGGAGCAAACTATGCATTGAGGTAAATCAAAGTGGCTTTGGCAAGGAGAAGAAAAGCATCTGGTCTATACCGACTAACGGATACTCTGCCTCATCCTCTGCAAGCATGTCAAAGTATCCATCCATGCCAACCCCCCACTATGGCACGCATGAGACTAGTGGCACACATGCTCTTGAACAGGCTGCGAAGGAGTATGAAAAGGCAACAGGTGGATTCTAAAAAGAAAATAGGAAGGAGCATGATTTTCGATGGATTCTCATGCTCCTCAACTACACATACTGTCCAAAGTAATCTATAGACTTCTAAGGAATCATTTATAGCTTACGATCAACGTTTGAAATGTGGCAATCTGAGTGTAATTTAGACACCAGTACGCGCAGGCGCGCGAAAGCGTGCAGGATATTTGTGGTGCGCTTACTACTGCCAAGTATTACCTTTTGGAAAATAATAAACAAAGTAATGCAATGCGTACCTAACAAACCTATATTGGCAATGACTTAGCGGGTTAGAGAGTGATGCGTGTAAGACGCGTTATGTAAAGCAAGAGTAGTAAACACACTCAAAACAGCCCCTAATCGTTGAGTCACACCCCCATGCGGACCCAAAAGCAAAAGACCCCGGGGGCATGAGGACTCCATACACATACCCACTGACACGCACTAGCTTGCTTTAGGTATCTCAAATTGACGCAGGAGCTTATGAAGTTCTGATTTCTTTAGCGCATGCAATGCCAAGATGAGTTCAGCGATCTCATCATCCTCACAGTAAAAGTAACACAGAGGTACATTCAGCATCTCAGCTAATTTTTGAGCTGTGGCTAGAGCTGGCTCATGAATGCCAGTCTCATAGCGACTAATACGAGCACTACTGGAGCCCTCATCCAGACCAATGAGTACACCTAGCTTATCTTGAGGAAGATCCGCCCTCACCCTCGCCTCACGCAAGCGCTTGCCGATCAGGTTGTTGGTAGGTTCAGGCTGTTTGCTCGGCATTCTACGAAGATCGCAGAATCACCTTGCTTAGTCTCTACGTAAAACGTAGTATTAAGAAGTGAGCTTTTAATTCAAGCCCATAGCTAGGCGACCAGCAATACCTGTTAGCGCAAAAGTTAAGCGTGAAAGCGGGATTCTTATGCATTAGCTCTAAATAGATAGGACTTCATAGTGCCCAATCCAGTTGATGAGAAAGTTGTTGTAATAAAAAATTTCCCTATGCAAGGTTCTTATCTTTGGGTTTATATTTTTGCTATCGCAATGATCTTTCTGACATTTGTATCTAGCATAGCCACACAATCGAAAGTCCTCATTGGACCCGTTATTTGGGGCTATGTTGCGTATTTGATGCATAAGCAGAAAAATGCGAGTCTTGTTACATTCTTTAAAGCTCTGCTAATAATTACCGGGGTTGGTGGGGCTGCCTTGATTCTTGTATTTTTCAACAAATATGGCTTTGAAGAAAATAGTGCTGGTGATCTTCCCACAATTGAATACATTTTGATGACGATATTCGGTCTAGTGGTATTTTATTCATTCATGAAATTCTTTCAGAGACAAATAAAGTCGGCGGAAGATGGGCATAAGAAGCTCGAAGAGATAACATCGAACGCTAATTACTCAAAGTTATTAATACTAACAAGACAGTGGTCTCAGCGTCTGAAGAAGTTGATCACTAGGAAACCACTTCTTGCATCCGTAACAATAGTTTGCATAACGGCAATATTCATTTCCTGGCTTCAAATCTATATGACACCATTACAAATCTGCTTAAGAGGTGAAGAGGAGCGAACTAAAGTTAAGGAAAGAATTTACCCCTCAAGCAAACTCGACAAGTGGGCGATTCGGGAAGGCTTCATTGAGGGACCCTCAAAAATAAGCCTTAGAAAATGTCTTGAATTAACATCTTCTTATAAACAGGGCAACTAACCTTCTGTACGATCTTATAAATGCCCTTCTCCGAAAAATTCAACCAATCCCCCATCTATCCATTTAATGGGATCTGGGCAGCCATCTTGGCTATGCAGGACCCTCGCTACAGAAATGATCATCTTTATAGGCAAAAGGTAAAGGCTAGGCTTGAAATAACTAGTCCCTATAAGCTGAGATGAAGTCCATGAATAATCCATTTGAAGAACAGCCAACTCAAGAGCAAATTAATGCTTCACATGTTGATTACGGCAATAAGGGGATAACTATTGTTTGTGGTGCTAACTGTGGCTGCAGAGAGCCTCGTAGCGAGACATCTAACGTCAAGCCAACCCAATGGCTCAAGTTACTCAAGAGGCTCACCAAGCCCTTCTCTAGGAGCTTGGCTAGTAGACTCAAAGATTAGATTAATTAATTAGTGCTTCATAAAATCTCTTGATTTCAGGCTCACAACGTACATCATTTAGCTTGATAGGTCGTTTCAATCTAATCCCATTCAAAGTTCTACATCTGCTTAAGGCAACATATACCTGCCCAGAAGCAAATGCACCAGCAGATAGATCTACATTCACTTGATCCATCGTTTTACCTTGGCTTTTATGGATTGTCACAGCCCAAGCAAGCATCAATGGGATTTGCTGATAGCTACCTATGACTACTGGACTAATTTTTCCAGTAGTAGCATCTAACTCATATATGTAAGACTCCCACTTATGGCTAGTTACGTCAACGATATGTGACCCAGCCTCAGTCTTAATCTCAACACGCACCATTTCACCAATAAATTCCCTAACAAACCCAATCGTTCCATTAACCCAACGTTTTGGCATCGCTTTATCGTTAGCCGTAAACATGACATGAGCACCCACCTTTAATGTCAGATTCATCGGGGAAGGTAGATTCCGCTCATCTACATTGAATTTACCGTCTAATAAGCCAATAAACATAGTCGGCGAGCCTGCAATCGCCTCTAGCTCAGACTCATTGATTGAGTCGGCTTTAGCATTGGTAGTCGTCAGCGTTATTGCATACGAGCTATCAGGGGTATCTTTTTCATAGCACTCTCTATTCAGAATCTCAATTGCCTCATCTATATCTTCATTAACTCGAATATGGTTAAGAATGTCTACAAATTGCTTATCCTTTTGACGAAAGATCTTTTGCAGCTCAATCATCGTCATTTCCTTGCCAGTCAAAGCCACAGCATTAAAGAAGTGAGCCTGTTCATAACCTCTATCTCTTAGTAATGCCATCTCACTAGTATTAATTACAGGCGGCAACTGGAAGAGATCACCCACAAACATGACCTGAACACCACCAAAAGGCTTTCCTTGCTGAGGACCGTTGACACGAAGAAACAAATCTATGGCATCTACGATGTCAGCCCTCACCATTGATACTTCATCAATTATCAGAAGACGGATACCTTCATACATGCGCCTATCTTTAACGGTCTTGATATCCTCTTCAGGAAAGATGATTCTTGGTGGCAATCGGAAGAAGGAGTGGATTGTTACCCCTCTCACCTGAAGGGCAGCAACTCCAGTAGGAGCTACTACTACGACGTTACCCGCAACATTTGCTCTCAAATACCCAATTAAAGTAGTTTTTCCTGTTCCCGCTTTACCACTGACAAAGATAAATGGATCATGTGCATCTATAGCCTTGATTACCTCCAAGTAATCAGGCGTAACCTCTATTTCTTCATAGTTTTGAGTAGGGGATGCGATGTTAGCACTATTAGACTTAATCGGCGTCCTAACTGACGCCTTTCTCAGTTCATCTACATTAGCCTTCTTTGAGCCAACAAATTCCTCAAGTTTCTTTAGGAAGCTCATTATTTATATGGGGGCTATATGTCCAGCTTCGGTAAGCTATTAACAATTTTCATTGTTTCCAAGCTAACCGTAATTACACGTTGAAATAGTTTTAATGGATAAGTTGGATCGTGAATTGTTTCATTAGCCCATTCATTAGCATCATTGACGATACCGCTATCTTTATTTGTAGAGATAGATTGACGTTCAATTACCCACTCTAATGCAGGCTTGCCATTAACTACATAGTCATAAGCCTCCAGTGGTATATCTGAAATGGTGATTTTTGGGTTGTACACAACACGGGACTTATCGCCCTTTACTAGAAACTTCATCTGTGTAACTCGATAGTCTGACTCAGTCAATCCGTCCATTTGATTTTCAAAGCGGACCGGGTAGAGTGAAGCAGTCTCATAGTTAAGATGCAAGTCAGAAAGCCTCCTTCCAGCGTTACTGAGCAACCAAAAATCACTTGGGGATTTAACTGCAGGAATTCGTGGCAATTCCTTGCTTAAATTATCGGAATATTTTTCACGATAATCCGTGCTGTGCAAAATTCCATAAATATAATAAAACAGATCTTCCTTGCTGATATTTTGATCGGGGTATCTTTCTAAAAAATGGTTTAAACCCGAATCACTAATGCCATCTCGAAGAGAAAACCTTCCATCTTCAGAAATCTCGCCCAACGTAGTTGATGAGAACAAATCACCATCAGTTGAAATATCATCAGGTAGGGGTTCGTATAACTTCAAAGGGAAGCACTGCCCATTAAATAAAACCTGTAGATCGGGAATTGAATTAGAAACTAGCGCACTAAATTGCTTAGCACCCTGACCTGTAACACAAATCACTAAATTTTTAGCATGAGAGTTTGGAAAAATCTTAGGAATTTGACCCATTCTGCTATTAAACAAATTATTAAAATATAGCCATTGCTTTTGAAATGGTCGATAAGTACTTAAGACAATATTTTGGGCAGTAAAATTACCGAGCTTATTTCGAGTTAAATCAGCAATCAAATTGCTTGACCAACTTATTTTAGTTTTGTCGGTATTAATAAAAGACTCCACAATTGGATAGCTCGCCTTATTTAACCCATTACATGCATCCTTATATCTCTCGACTTCAGAATTATAAAAATCGATCATCCGACCCATATTTTTTGAAAGCTGATTCTTCGAAAAGTTATATACCCAGGCATCACGATTTGTAGCCACACCAAGAGAGAAGTTATCAAATATCGTTATAGAATTTTTATCTTTCTTGTCTCCCAAGCTAATATGCTCACTAAAACTATCATCTCTCTGACCTATCCAATCGCAGTGTTTATCGGGGGTGATTTGGACCCATTTATTAGCTTCAGATATTCCAGCTGTACTTTTAAATAAAGCAATTTTCTCCAGCTTTTCTTCACGACTTAGATAGTCTCCAATGTCATGAAAGTATATTTTTCCATGCTCATTAGCTTCGGAGTTCTTGATTAAGATCGAGATTGAGATTGGCGTCCTACTACCCCCACCAAAAATCTTTCCACCTTCTTTTCTTGAGAGCTCCCCAGATGTCCTTTGATTCCCTCTCAAATGAAATACGTAAATACTACTAAATTCTTCGGCTAAGCACTTTCTCAGCCCATCGCATGCATTAGCATCTAGCCATCCTGCATTACTTACAAATCCAATGACGCCACAATCACCAATCCGATCGCTAGCCCAACGCAATGCTCGGATGTAGCTGTCATATAACCCTTTCTGCAAAGTAGCACTTGAGCAATGTGCATAAGTATTCTTAATGCGCCCATCTAGTGACGGGTATTCAATATTTGCATTTCCATCATTCTCGCTGCGCTGACCGATAGAGTAAGGGGGATTCCCCATGATCACGCGAATATCTAATGCCTTCTGCTTTTTCAGACGTTCATTGTTATCACGTAATGATTCTGAGACTAGATCTTCTTTTTCATATAAAGCAAAAGTATCAGTCAAACAAATACCATCAAATGGCACATAGTCACCCTCTTCAATAGAGTGGTATACCTGCTCAATGTTAATGGCTGCAATGTAATAAGCCAGTAGAACAATTTCATTTGCATGTATCTCATTTCGATACTTATAGGCTAACTGCTCTTTATCAATTAGCCCACTTTGCAATAAGCGGGTAATAAAAGTTCCGGTTCCGGTAAATGGATCAAGAATATGTACATTTCTATCTCCAAGGGTTTGACCAAACTCATTCCTTAATGCGTCATTAATGCTATGAATAATAAAATCAACCACTTCCACTGGGGTATAGACAATTCCCAACTTCTCTGTCATTTTGGGGAATGCATTTCTGAAAAACTTATCGTAAAGCTCAACTATGATTTTTTGCTTAGCTCCAAGATCATCAATACCTTGTGCTCGCATCTTCACGCTGGCATAGAACTTCTCTAAGGTATCAACCTCTTTATCTAAATTATGTTCATTGAGTGCATTAAGAACATCCTGCATAGCCTTTGAGACTGGATTGTTTTGAGCAAAACTATAGCCCTCAAATAAAGCATCAAACACCGGCTTAGTAATAATATGTTGTGCCAGCATTTCTATAGCCTCTTCGCGGCTGATGCTGTCATTAAGATCTTCTTTAAGGTCCTTTAGGAATTTATTAAATGCTTTTATTTCTGCCTTATGCTCCGTATTCTCTAATATGGCAGTAATCCGGCTGACATGGGTCTGAGCAATCCTTGCTATATCCGATGCCCACTCATCCCAATACAACCTATTTCCACATTTTTTAACCACCTTAGCCATAATGGCTCGCTCTATTTCGGTAATTTCGATATTGAGCTCTGGCTGCTTGGGTTCTTCGTAACCTTTAGTAGCACCCCCAATTACACCGCCTTTACCTTTCTTAAGCTTCGGCTTGCCTTTACCAATATCAGTACCAGGTTCAGTTTTTTTCTTGGGAGGAATCTTGTCGGTGATGGCAATTACTTCCATCTTTGTTTTATCTTGACCCGCAAGATCTAACTTATTAATCATCGCATCAAAGCGATCATCATGGGAGCGCAAGGCTTGCAATACCTCCCAAACGACCTTGTAGCTCTTGTTGTCGTTTAAGGCTTCTTCAGGAGTCATACCCCCAGGAATGACAACTGGAAGAATGACATAGCCCAGCTGCTTCTTGCTGTCTTTTGGCTTACGCATTACACGACCAACAGACTGCACTACATCAACCTGTGAATTTCTTGGAGTTAGAAACAAAACCGCATCTAAGGCAGGGACATCAACACCTTCAGATAGGCAGCGAACATTGCTGAGGACGCGGCAAGTATTCTCTGGAATCTCGGCTTTTAACCAATCAAGCTTTTCTTCTTTTTGAGAGGCATTCATACTGCCGTCAACGTGTGCAGCTTCGCAAATTAATTGACTAACTGCATCCTCATGGTCTGGATTTTCCTTCATCAAAGCAGCACGATATTCATCAACTACTTTTTGAAACATGCTTGCAATATTTTTACTACTAACTTTATGAGTTTTAGCGCCTTTATTGATTTCAATAACTTGGCAGAAAGCAACTGCTCTCTTCATGGGCTCTGGATCGAGTTCTAAATCTACCTTAGTATCCTGCTTAGAGAGCGCTCTCCAGCATCCAACGATCTTTGCTGCATCATCTACACGCAGGCTATTGTTTTCGTCTGCCAATACCTTTTGTAGATTTTTATTAATGTGATCTTCGCTAATAGTAAGAACAATGACCTTGTAATCAACCAATATTCCACGCTTAACAGCCTCAGAGAACGAGAGCGTATGCAGTGTCTTGCCATACTGCTCTTCATTGTCCATGTCATATAGAACAACACTGTCATTCTCAGCCTTAGCCTTTGCAGCAACACCATACACCCTTGGTGTAGCGGTCATATAGACACGCTTCTTAGACCTAATGAAGTCAGCATTATGAATTTTCACAAACGCCGACTCATCATCACCATCATATACAGCACCAGTTGTTCTATGTGCCTCATCGCAAATGATTAAATCGAATTCTGGTAAATCTTGCTTCTTTTGGGCATCTGAAATAACTTGGATCGAATGATAGGTAGAGAAGATTACATTTAGATGATCGCCATCTTTACGTTTATTAAATTCATGAGATAACGCTTTGGGGTTGGTAGTAGCCGGATAGCGTAGTTCGTGAACCAACATTTGGTAGTCATCGTCCTTATCGCGTTTTTTACCAACTTCACTATCAGAGCAAACTGCAAAGCTATGCATTGGCAAAGTAGACTCCTGAGTCCACTCAGTAAGCGTTTGAGACAACAAAGATAGTGATGGGACTAGAAATAAGACATTTCCGCCTTTACCGGCTACTTCTTCAGACAAACGTAAAGCAGTAAAGGTTTTACCAGTACCGCAAGCCATGATCAGCTTGCCCCTATCAGCAGTTTCTAGTCCATAAGCAACGTTTTTAATGGCGTTACGCTGGTAGTCTCTGAGGGTTTTTGCCTCAGTTAAGACAACTTCTTTTTTCTTAAAAGTTTCAGCCCAGTTAATCTTGCTATTTTCTAGATCACTAAGGGTTATCTTCTGCGTAGGAGTGTTTTGACCCTGCATGGCATCGTCTACGTGATGACTGACATTATCCGTAGTCAAAATCAACAAACGCTGCGTAAAGGGCTTCTTGCCAGATGCTGTAAAAAATGAATCTATATGTCGCTTATAAAGCGTAGATTCAGAGTCGTAAAACTTTGCTTGAATAGCGTGATACTCATCGGTCTGTTTTGTTCTTGCAACCAAATCGATTCCGGTATCTGTACCCGGATCAGGATTACCCTGCTCTATCCAATTCTTACGCCATTCTTCCCATAGCCAGACATTTTCATAAAGATCCTTGTATTTGGGCTCATTCTGAAAATAAAGCTTACTGAGATTTTCAAAATAATTACCTTTTTCACGCTCAGATTGGGAGGTGACACGGAATGAGTCTAAAACGTCTCTTAAAGCTGTCATATGTGGGTTTTTTGGTAATTTTTGTATTTCATTAGATTACCATGCGCACCCTACTAATCGATGCCTTAAAGCCTAACCTTTAGCGCCGCTCTGCCAATTAAGTTTTAGTAAACGATAACAAGGTAGTATTGCTGCATAGCACTTCTGATAACTGTTACAAGAACCTATGTTTTAACCAAGCGTAACAGTCGTCCCCTCTAGCGAATTAGAGTAGGTCTCTACCCAACCCCGTTTTATTCATTAGATCGCCAATTATTTCAAATTGGTTTGATGGCATTGGGGGAATATACTCATTTAATACACGCCTTCGGATCACAGTAGTTTTGATGTGATTTTTACTAAACAGTAAATTTTATAGGCGATATATGAGCAATAACAACATAGAAATATCAATAATTCAACAAAGAGGCTATTCAAACCCAACTGATGACCTAGCATTTTCTATCGTGCGATTAAAAAATGATCACATCACTCTTTTTGGCGGCAAAGGTAAATGGGTAAAAATTACATCCCATAAGAATAAAGTGATTTACAGAAAAATTAAGGGGGCAGGAAAGCCCGACCTTCCAAAAGATGCCCTTGAAATTGATTTCGATGGATTTAATGAACTTGGGTGCTTTAGTAAAGAGGATCCGATAAAGACCTTCTACCCAACCAATTTAAAGATAGTTAAAGCAACTTGGTTTGAGGCTCTTAAGGCTCACTGGTATCACCCGGACCCAGCCTACAGTATGCCAATGAGATTAGGTTATATCGGATTAGCACTTGGCGTAGTTGGATTCTTGCTTAGTTTGATCAGCCTCCTGAAGTGAGCCCTGATTTGGTATTCGTATTTATTGTTCAGTTTATTTCCTCTCTTTTTGGAGTCTAAATGGACATCAATAAGAATTCAAGAAAAATACAAACTTTCAAAGTAAGGCATTAATAATGATGAAAATTTTGATAGCGGTAATTTTTTTAGCAACTCCACTCGGATATGCAAACGCAACAGAGGCAATAAATCTTCAATGCAAGGTAGATACTACAATCAAGCAACCATCGGGCAATAATCAGCATTACATTGATATCGCAGATGTGGGAATTTATGATGGAAAAGATGGATTATCTATTCAATATACGAGCTCAAAAGATAGCTTTAAATTTTTTCCAGAGTTGACCCCCTCAGGGAGGGAGGAAAAAAATGAGAGTAATTCAATAAGGTGGGCTAAAACATTAACCATCTCGGAAGACAACCCGAATAGCTCCCAAGGCAACTATATTAGAAAGATAGCTATTAATAGATCAACGGGGTCTATCGTACTGACCTCAAGTAGCGTTGTAAGAAGTGGTGGATTTGTTACTTGGGACATAGTTGGCAGTTGTGAAAAATTGAATCGAACTACTAAAAAAATCTAATGTGGGACTGAGCGCAATCGCCCAATCGCTAGCCTAAGAAGGGTTCTCGGGTGTAATGAACCAAAGTCTCATCAGGCTCTGTTTGGATCTTTGTCCTACGATGAGATATCTCTGACCTTACCGCCTCCTCAAGGTCTTTAGAGAGCCTCAGAGCGCCCTCCTTCTGCTTAGCCAACTCTGATGCTGGCAGCACCTGTCCAGACCTTAGAAGTGTGCTGAGGTCCTGCTTATGAATAACATCACAGGGAAGTCTTTCTCTGGTTACTTCAGGCTTAGGGGCATTGCCAGCCCTTCTTAGCCCTCTATCTTTTTCATCCTTACGGAACTCTTCTTGGGACTGCTTAAAGTCCTCCGCTAAAGAAGTGAGTCTTTTAGGGGTTACTTTGGCAAAGAACTCTACGTCACTCATTTTTGTCTTTGGATCCATTCTTATGCTGATGAACTGCGGAATACTGAGTCTACCCCTTGATTTAACTGCTAATGATTTATCCATGGAAATGGGTCTATTTTTTATAGTAAATAGGTATATGCTTTCCTTAATAAACAGCAACTAGATGCAATCCTTTATTAATAAAAAGAGGCGCTATGAATACATTTAAAAAGGTAGTTTTGATCTTTGGTGTGCTAATAAGCTCAATGAATGTCTATGCGGGCTGCGTTGGCTACTCCGGTCCTGGAGGACCCTGTTCCACTGGACCCGGCGGTGGTCTCTCTACTGGTCCTGGTGGCGGTTTATCAACCGGACCTGGTGGTGGCATGTCAACTGGTCCAGGTGGTGGTATGTCTACCGGTCCTGGTGGTGGTATGTCAACTGGTCCTGGTGGCGGACTATCCACTGGTCCTGGTGGTGGCATGTCTACCGGTCCTGGTGGCGGCATGTCAACTGGACCCGGAGGTGGTATGTCAACTGGTCCTGGTGGTGGATGCTCAAATGGTCCCAGTAACTGGAGAAACCCAAACTGTCAATAATATTAGTTTGCTTCAAAAAAAAGTGCCGCATATCCCAGAGGCTTATAAAGAGAGTAAGCGGGTACGTAAGGCACTTATGGGAACAATCATGGGAACAAGTAAAAAAAGGGCATAAAAGCCCTTTATCTACTTGACAACTTGGCGGAGACGAGAGGATTCGAACCTCCGATCAGAGTTTTAGCCCCGATGCTCCCTTAGCAGGGGAGTGCCTTCGACCACTCGGCCACGTCTCCGTATT
>Ga0214165_1000920_pt1 | contig 18104 bp, 29 predicted proteins | sample TroBogypolimnion_34_FD_153004 | JGI IMG/M metagenome (GOLD analysis project Ga0214165, IMG submission 153004) | Freshwater microbial communities from Trout Bog Lake, WI - Practice 03JUN2009 hypolimnion v3 | ecosystem: Environmental > Aquatic > Freshwater > Lake > Hypolimnion/Profundal zone ... | reverse complement strand
GATTCTGTACCAGAACCTGGAACTGGTTTTGAAGATGTTCCTGATTTTGAACAAAGTCATGTTAATCATTTAGATGAAGTTTTAGGTGGAACAGGCAATCTTGAAAAATATGCAACTAGATCAAACAAATATAGAGCTACAAAAGGAGAAGCTATTGTAGATGAAGCTAATGCAAGAGCGGAAGCAGAAGCTGATAGAATAAAAGATGAAGAATCATATGGTGAATAAAATGATTAAACCTAAAAAATTAACCACAACTATACCCCCATTACGTGGTCCATGCCCACAAGGCTTGAATATACCAGATAAAAAGGTTAAGATAGTTCATCCGGAGAAAAACAATAATGGCAGAAGTCGATAAAGCTCTCACGAGCATCATAAACAATCAATCGCCAGAAGAAAAGGCAATGGACGTTAACAACGTTGAAAAAATGCCTTCTGGTCCAACTGACGTTACAGAAAACGAAGATGGAAGTGTTGATGTAAATTTTGATCCAAATGCAAACAAACCAATGCCTGAGACAGACTTTAATTCAAACCTTGCTGAAATATTACCAGATTCAATTTTAGGACCAATTGGAGCAGAGTTAGTTGGGAACTATAATGATTATGTATTTTCAAGAATGGATTGGCAAAAATCATTAACTGATGGATTAGATTTATTAGGTGTTAAATATGAAAGACGAACTCAACCATTTAGAGGAGCATCGTCTGCAACTCACCCAGTATTAGCAGAAGCAGTAACTCAGTTTCAAGCATTAGCATACAAAGAATTATTACCAGCAGACGGTCCAGTAAGAACTCAAATACTTGGAACAGTAACTCCTGAAAAAGAACAACAAGGAGATAGAGTTAAAGATTTTATGAATTATCAAATTATGGATGTCATGAAAGAATATGAACCAGAGTTTGATCAAATGTTATTTTATTTACCATTATCAGGTTCAACATTTAAAAAAGTTTATTATGATTCAATTCTTGGACGACCTGTATCTAAATTTATTCAAGCGGAAGATTTAGTAGTTCCTTACACAGCTACTTCTTTAGAAGATGCAGAAGCAATCATTCACACAATTAGATTAACTGAAAACGATTTACGTAAACAACAAGTTTCTGGCTTTTACAAAGATGTTGAAATATCACCACGTGAACAATCTGAAACTGATTTAGAAAATAAAAAAAGAAGATTAGAAGGACTTACAAAATATCCTAACGAAGATATGTATACATTGTTAGAATGTCATGTAGATTTAGATCTTGAAGGTTTTGAAGATAAAAATCCAACGACTGGTGAGCCCACAGGAATTAAATTACCATACATTGTAACAGTTGATGAAGGTTCTAGAGAAATATTATCTATTAGACGTAATTGGGATCCAAATGATCCTAAAAAACAAAAGATACAATACTTTGTACATTTTAAATTTTTACCAGGATTAGGTTTTTATGGATTTGGTTTAATTCATATGATTGGCGGACTAGCAAGAACAGCAACCGCTGCTCTTCGCCAGCTACTCGATGCTGGTACCTTAGTTAACCTACCAGCGGGATTCAAGCAGCGAGGAATTAAAGTTAGAGATGATGCTCAACCTGTACAACCAGGCGAGTGGCGAGATGTAGATGCTCCTGGTGGAAATTTAAGAGATTCATTTTTACCATTACCATTTAAAGAACCTTCTCAAACTTTATTATCGTTAATGGGATTAGTGGTGCAAGCAGGTCAACGATTTGCATCGATTGCCGATTTACAAGTAGGTGATGGAAATCAACAAGCAGCAGTTGGAACAACGGTTGCATTATTAGAACGTGGTAGCAGAACCATGTCTGCAATCCATAAACGTATTTATGCTTCTTTAAAACAAGAATTTAATTTACTTGCTAAACAATTTAAAATGTTTTTACCACCTATATATCCTTATGACGTGGTTGGAGGAGCAAGACAAATTAAACAACAAGATTTTAATGATCTAGTATCTATACTGCCAGTTGCTGATCCAAATATATTTAGTCAAACACAAAGAATATCTATTGCTCAAACTGAAATGCAAATTGCGGCAGCTAATCCACAAATACATAATCAGTATGAAGTGTATAGAAACATGTACGAAGCATTAGGAGTTAAAGATATTGATAGAATACTTATTCGCCCACAACAACCACAACCACAGGATCCTGCTTTAGAACATATTGCGGCTTTAGCAGGTACTCCATTTCAAGCTTTTCCAAATCAAGATCATAGAGCACACATTACTTCGCATTTAAGTTTTATGGCAACTAACATTGCTAAGAATGCACCAATGGTTATGGCAGCATTACAAAAAAATATATTTGAACATATATCCACTATGGCTGCAGAACATATTCAATTAGAATTTAAAAATGAAATTCAACAAATGCAAATGATGCAACAACAAATGCAAGCACAACCTAATCCACAAGCTCAACAAATGATGCAACAACAAATGCAACAATTAAATATTCAAATGGAAGCTAGGAAAGCAGAAGTAATTTCTGAAGCTATGGAAGAATTTGCTAAAGAAGAACAAAAAATTAGTTCACAATTTGCTAATGATCCTATTGCACAGTTAAAATCTAGAGAATTAGACTTAATAGCTCAAGATAATGAACGTAAAAAGATTGAATCTGAGGAAAAAGCTAACCTTGAAAAGATGAAAGCTATGATGAATCAGTTAATTCAAGACGAAAAACTTAAGCAAAATGAGGAATTAGCTAATTTAAGGGCTGATACATCGATTCATAAGACCGTTTTAGCGGCTCATTTGAAAAAAGATAGTGAAAAAAACAAAAAATAAGGTATAAATAAGACATGAAAAACAAAAAAGGACAAGCTAAGATTAAAAAAGTAATGCACGAGTTCAAAGCTGGTAAATTACATTCAGGCAAGTCTAAAAAAATAGTAAAAAATCCTAAACAAGCGATTGCAATCGCTATTTCGGAAAGCAAAAGGAAAAAAAATGGCTAATCCAAAAGGTAACGACAAAATAAGAGCAGTAGCACAGAAACATAAAAATAAAAAAATGCCAGAAGCAATTGGAATGGCAAGAAAATTTTTAGAAAATCCAGCTAAACATATTGGTGTTGCAATAGCTGAAGGTAAAAGAACAAAAGGCTATGGAGTTGAAGGTGAAAAAACTTATTCAACAGAAAATTCTTTAAAAGATCCAAATGCTCATGAAGTAGATTTTTCTGAATTTACAAATGAAGATGGTCATCTAAAAGGTGGTATCGATGTTGAGATGACTGGACCACAAGAAACAGCTGAAGAGCAAGTTCGTGGCCAAAGAAGAATGCTTCCTGATAAGAGAAGAAAAGCGAAGTGGTTCTAAACCATGTTCGGAGCTTTAGCGCCAATAGCTAACATATTATTCTCAACTATTGAGAAATGTGTTCCTGATAAAGATTTACAAACTAAATTAAAGTTTGAAATTCAACAGCAGATGTTACAATCGCATGCTGAAGAATTTAAAGCGGCAGCTTCTATTGTAGAAGCAGAAGCTAAAGCTGGTCCTTTTACATCATCTTGGAGACCTTTATTGATGTATGTATTAATATTCATTTTAGTATGGAATTATATATTAGGACCGGTTATTAAGGTCTTTACAGGTACTATAATAAGCTTTGAATTACCTGGTGATGTATGGACTTTATTACAAATTGGCTTAGGTGGCTATGTTGTAGGTAGGTCTGGAGAATCTATTGCAAGAACTATTGCCAATAGATCAACAACAAGCTATAACGATAATAACAAGGAGCAAAAATGAGAAACGATCACAATAATAGAAATTGTTACAGAGGCGGTGGAATTGCAAAGCGAGGTTTAGGTGCCGCGCTTAGAGGTGGTGGAATCGCGAAACGAGGAATGGGCGTTGCACTAAAAGATGGTGGCGATGTTAAACAAGATAAAGCATTAATTAAAAAAGCATTTAAGATGCATGATGCACAAGAACATAAAGGTGAACATACTAAATTAGATAAATTAAAAAAAGGTGGAATGGCTAAAGAAGAATCTAAAATGCATGAAGCCAAAGAATCTAAGAAAAAAGAAATGATGGAAGAATCTAAAATGAAAAAAGGTGGACGTGCTATGAAAGCTTCAGGTGGTGGATTAAAACCAGTTGGAGATTTAAGAATACCTAGAAAAATTAGATCAAGTCTTGACTACATGAAAAAAGGTGGACGTGCTAAAAAGAAATACGGAGGTAAGTGCTAATGGCTGGTCTTGGAAAACATTTAAGAGGACATCGTAAAGAAAAAGTTATTGGTGATTCAGTATCTCATCACAAAGTAAAAGATTTACACATGGGAGACCAAATGCAAAATGCTCCTATGACTTCACCAGTACATCCAGATCTTTCATCTATGGCAGGTGGACCATCTGCACCATCTTCAACTGATGCTGCAAGTGCTTCTATTCCATCTGGTGGAATGAGTGCACCAAGTGCACCAAGCGGTGGATCTCCAATGGGATTAAAAAAAGGTGGATCTGCTAATTGGATTAAAGGTGCTATTAAACATCCTGGTTCTTTAAGAAAATCTTTACATGTTAAAGAAGGTCAAAAGATACCTGCGAAAAAATTGGAAGCTGCTTCACACAAGTCTGGTAAAATGGGACAACGTGCAAGATTAGCTAAGACTTTAAAAAGCTTTAAGAGTTAATATTATGGCTGGATATGGCATTCAGAAGCGAGGCTCTGGTAAAGCCTTGAAAAAAAGAAAGCATTTTGATGCTGGCGGTTTAGCTTTACAAGATTTAGTTAATAATAAAATTACAGAAAATATTTTAGGTGGTGGTTCTATGTATGGTGGACCTCAACAAGCACAAGGTCAACCAGGGCAACCTCAACCACAACAAATATTTAAAAAAGGTGGAAGTGTTAGAAAAAAATGAAAATAGCAAAAGATAGACCTGTTGGAGAAGATAAAAGAAAAAAACCTATTGTTGAAAAAAAAGTAGTTCAATCTGTTTCCAATACTACTAAAATAAGTCCAGATGCATTAGATACTAGCGCTGTACAATCTACCTTTAAAAAAGGTGGAAGTGTAAAAAAACACTATGAAGATAACCCACAAGATTTTATGAAGAAAGGTGGAATAGTTTCTAAAGGTCAAGGTCAATCTATTAAAATTAAACATACTAAAATAATCTAATGTCTGGTATTGGTATCCAAACAAGAGGTTCTGGAATAGCAAGAGTTCATAAAAAAGAAGGTGGCTCTACTAAACCAGGTCTTTGGGCTAATATTAATCGTAGAAAAAAATTAGGTATTAGTCGTCCAAAATCTAAATCAACTATATCACCAGAAGCATACAAAAATATGGAACGTGGATTTAAAGCTAAAGAAGGTGGAACTCCAGCTTGGCAACGTAAAGAAGGTAAAAATCCAGAAGGTGGTTTAAATAAAAAAGGTATTGCATCATATAGAAGAGAGCATCCAGGTTCACATTTATCATTAGCTGTTACAACTAAACCTAGTAAGTTGAAGAAAGGTTCTAAATCTGCTAATAGACGTAAATCATTTTGTTCAAGAATGAAAGGTATGAAAGCTAAATTAACATCAGCTAAAACAGCTCATGACCCTAATTCAAGAATAAATAAATCACTTAGAAAGTGGAATTGTTAATATAAACAACTAAAGAAAGGTAAATATGGAAGATGTAGATGTAGCTTATAAATTACAACGATTTATGAAATCGCAACTAGAAAACTTAACTATAGCTCTAACCTCAGGTGTTGACAGTATGGAAAAATACCAATATATCTTAGGTCAAATTCGTACATACGAATTTATCTTACAGGAGATCTCTAACCTGCTAACAAAAAAGGAGCTAAAAGATGACGAAGGAAACATTATCGAACTCTAATGAAAGTTCGAAAGAAATACCTAAGACCGTTCTAGGTTTAGAAGAAAAATACAACGAAGAAAATTCTAAAACTGTTAGAGCTGAAAATATTACAGAATCTCTAATTGACAATTTACCTAACCCAAGTGGTTGGAGAATTTTAGTATTACCATTTACACCTAAAGATAAAACTAAAGGTGGAATTATATTCTCACAAGAATCTTTGGATAAATTAAGAATAGGAACTAATTGTGGTTATGTTCTTAAAATGGGTCCATTAGCTTATGCTGATAAGGAACGATATCCAACAGGTGCTTGGTGTAAAGAAAAAGATTGGGTGATCTTTGCAAGATATGCAGGATCACGATTACCAATAGAAGGCGGAGAAGTTCGTCTTTTAAATGACGATGAAGTATTAGGGACTATAAAAAATCCTGAAGATGTACTTCATCATATATAAACATAGGAGGGCTCTATGCCAGAAGAAACAAAGAAAAACGATCCAATGATCGATGTAGGCGAAACAGAAGGCGCTGAAATCGAATTGAACGTTAAACATGATGATACAGGAGTAGCCGAAGCAAAAGCTGAAACTCCTGCTGAAGAGAAAGAAGTAAAAGTCGAAAAGACTCCGAAAGATGAAACTGTCTATGTTGAACCTAAAAAAGAAGTTCAAAAAGATGACAACAAGAAAGAGATTGAAGAATACAGTGAAAGTGTACAAAGAAGAATAGCTAAATTAACTAAAAAAATGAGAGAAGCGGAAAGGCAAAAAGAAGAAGCCTTACGTTATGCTCAAGCTGTCAAGTATGAAAAAGATACTATGGACAAAAAATTTAGTGCTTTAGAAACTGTATCTGTAAACGATAGAGAAATGAAAATTAAAGCAGCTATGGAAGCAGCTAAATCTAGATTAAGAATGGCTAGAGAAGCTGGTGATATAGAAGCTGAAGTTGAAGTCTCTAAAGAGATCTCTAAATTAGGGTATGAAGAAGCTAGATTGCAGGAAGCTAAATCTCAATCTGTTCTTTTAAATAAAGAAAAACCAGTGCAACAACAGTTTGTACAACAACCTGTTAATCAAAACCCAGCAATCCCGCAAGACATCCCAACAGATGAAAAAGCGGAATCTTGGGCATCAAAAAACAGATGGTTTGGTACTGATAAAGCTATGACTTACACGGCTTTTGATCTTCATAAACAAATAGTTGATGAAGAAGGGTATGATCCTAAATCAGATGAATATTATGCGGAAATTGATAGAAGAATAAGACTTGAATTTCCACACAAATTTGGTACAAAGGAAAATACGGAATCGACTCGACCAGTACAGACAGTAGCTTCTTCGAAGCGAAGTACAAAACAAAGTCGCACAACTGTGAGGCTCACACCATCACAGGTAGCAATAGCTAAAAAATTAGGTGTGCCATTAGAAGAATATGCGAAACAACTAAATATCACGAAGGAGGTATAGGCATATGGAAAACGAAAAAAACATGAAAACCCCACGTGCGAGCGAAACTAGAGCGAAAACAAATAGACCTCAAGTTTGGACTCCACCATCATCTTTAGATGCACCACCTGCGCCACAAGGTTATAGACACCGTTGGTTAAGGGCTGAGTCTTTAGGCTTTGACGATACTAAAAATATCGCTGGAAGTTTAAGATCAGGATACGAACTCGTAAGAGGAGACGCGTACCCAGATTCACAATATCCAGTAGTTAAGGACGGCAAATACGCAGGAGTGATTGGAGTTGGTGGCCTATTGCTGGCTAGGATACCAGAAGAGATCGCTAAATCTCGAGAAGAGTACTTTGCAAAAAGAACTCAGGAGAGAACTGAAGCAGCGGAAAACGATCCTCTGAAGGAACAGCATCCAAGTATGCCCGTCACAAAAGACAGGCAGACTCGTGTAACTTTTGGTGGCAGTAAGAAGTAACTAATTTTTAGTTAATCTGATTCCAACAAGGTTTTAAAAAAATATAAACAAGGAGAAAAAAAATGGCTAACTCAACAGGTGCTTACGGGCTACGTGCTCTAGGCAAATTTGGGTCAAATCCATCAGCTGGCGGACAAGGTGGCTATCTAATCGTAAATAATTACTCTACGAGTATCTTCCAAGGAGATATCGTAGGTTTAACTGCGACAGGATATGTATATCCTATAACTGCTAACTCGACTGGAAATATATTAGGCGTATTTAACGGATGTCTAATAGAAGTGAACCCAACAACTAAGAAGCCGAAATGGCAAAACTATTACTCACAAATTAACGTTTCTCAAGGAAACATTGATGCGTATGTAATAGATGATCCAAATCAGCTATATTTAGTAAAATCAACAAACACTGCATTAGGACAAACAGCGGTAGGAACTTCTTTCGGTATAGTATATGCTGCAGGAAATACTAACAATGGTCTATCTGGATCTTATCTAGATTTAGGCGCATCTAGTGCAACTGGTCAGTTATTAGTAATCAGCACATCGCAATTTGTTGATAACGTACCAGCAACGACAAACGAAGATTTCGTAGTAAAAGTGAAATCTAGTAAGTCAATAGCATAAGGAGATAACTAACTATGGCTATATCACGATCACAGCTAGTTAAAGAACTAGAACCAGGTTTGAACGCATTGTTCGGACTTGAATATAAACGTTACGAAAACGAGCACGAAGAAATCTTCGATAAAGAAACTTCTGACAGGGCATTTGAAGAAGAAGTTATGTTATCAGGTTTCGCAAATGCTGCGGTTAAATCTGAAGGATCTGGCGTTACATACGATACAGCGCAAGAAACTTTCACTGCTAGATACACGCACAATACTATAGCTCTTGCATTCGCAATCACTGAAGAAGCGATTGAGGATAACTTGTATGACAGACTAGCGTCTAGATATACAAAAGCATTAGCTAGATCTATGGCGAACACTAAGCAGATTACAGCTGCTAACGTTTTAAATAATGGTTTCAGCACAACCTACCCAGGTGGTGATGGATCTCCATTATTCTCAACAACTCACCCAACTATTTCTGGAACTTTCCAAAATACGTTGACTACGCAAGCTGACTTAAACGAAACATCTTTAGAGCAAGCATTAATTGATATTGCTAACTTGACAGATGAAAGAGGCTTAAAAATTGCTGCACAGGGAGAAAAATTAATTATCCCTACTGCTCTGCAATTCACAGCTGATCGTTTAATGAAATCTGCAGGTAGAGTTGGTACATCTGATAACGATATCAACGCAATTAGAAACATGGGAATGGTGCCACAAGGTTATGTTGTGAACCACTTCATCACTGATACTAATTCTTGGTATGTTAAGACTGATGTTCCAAATGGAATGAAATACTTCGAAAGATCACCAATTAGAACTTCTATGGAAGGCGATTTCGAAACTGGTAACGTACGTTACAAAGCTAGAGAACGTTATTCATTTGGTTGGAGCGATCCGCGTGGAATTTACGGTTCCGCAGGAGGAAGTTAATAGACTCAATAACAAGGTGGCTTCGGCCACCTTGTTATGTTATAAGAAAGATATATGAAATTATTTCATGTAAAATTAAGAGCTTACGGCTATATGGCTGATTTTAATGTTATAGCGGAAGACTCAGTAGAAAGTATAGAACAAGCTATCCTTGACAAAATAGGACAAAATGGGGTATTATTAAAGGACAGCGATAGAACTTTTACTAAAACTAAATGCTGGATAACCTATGAGGAGGTTGTAGATGGATCAAGTCCAAAGCCTTTACAAGAAGAAAAGGCTATTAGAACTTGATTGGGAACAAGCTCATGTTGAAGAGGGTAGATATTCTCTTAACATGGTTAAGATAGACGAAGAGATTCGATCTGTTATTAACCAAATTAAGCTGGCTGAAGCAGAAATTGCTTATAGACAGATTAAGATTGAGGAAAGTGCTCCCGATTTTTCAGTAGCTAGTTAAATAGCTACAAATTGTTAGTAAAAACATTATTTTTAATGTAGCCACCCCTTGCTCTTTTTAAAAAATTAAGCTATATTTCAACTCTATACATAACTTTCAATATAGACGGAGTATAGACGATTTGCCTAATAACTATATTGATAATTTAGGAGAATAAAAATGACACGATCATCATTCCAAGGTGTGGTAAGATCATACGGCGGACAAAACAAAAACTCTGGTGTTACACCAAGCGTTTTAAACTATGCTGAAGTAGTAACTTTTTCTGCATCGACAGCAACAGCAACTCCAATATCTGTTGGATCAACTGCTAATGGACCAGTTAAATTTGTATTACCAGTAGGAGCTATACCAACATCTTTTGTTGTAATTGCTGCTGCAGGAACTACTACAACTGCAACTGTAAATATTGGTGGATCAGCAAATGCAACTTCACTTGCACAAAATTTAGTTGTAGGTGTTAAAGGTATTGTTCAATTTACTGGAGCTTCAGTAGTTGGAACAGGACTTACTGTAAATACAACTGTATATGCACAAGTTGGATCAACAGCTGGAACTGGAAGCGTTACTGGTGTATTTGAATACACAGTAGTTGATAACGGTTACGCTGGCGAAGAGTCTGGAAGTCAGTACTAATTAATTCTTTTCTAGGATCTCTCCGGGGATCCTAGGAAATACAAGGAGACAAAATTATGTCATATAAAGGTGATGTCAAACCGGTCACATTAAGTGCAAACGGTGTATTTTATACTACAAGAACTCGTGTAAGAGCTATTATGGCTCAACCAACAACTCCAGGTACTCCTGGAAGTGGAGTTATAAATACATTAGTTAATGCTACTACTGCATCTTCAACTTTAAATTCTTTTTATTATATTCCAATTATTGTTGGAACAAATTCATTAGAAACAATTTATTTACCAGAAGATGGTGTGTTGTATGATAATGGTGTAGGTTGCACTAGTATCTCTAACATGACTATTACGTTATTTATCGATAAGTAGGTCAAACATGACTACATCGGGAACTACTACTTTCAACCTAGATGTTGATGAGCTTATACAAGAAGCTTATGAAAGAATTGGTATTGATGGAAGTAGAAGTGGATATCATTTAAAATCTGCAAGACGTTCTTTAAATCTATTATTATCAGATTGGGATAATAGAGGTGTACATTTATGGAAAGTAAATTCAGCTACTTTAAATTTAGTATTAGGACAAGCTCAATATAATACTTCTAATTGTTCTCAATTTCCTACAGATGTTAATGATATTTTAGAAGCTTATGTTAGAAATAATACAACTTCTAATGCTCCAGTTGATATATCTTTAACTAAAATAGATCGTTCTGCTTATGCTGCTTTACCTAATAAATTAGCACAAGGAACACCTTCTCAATACTATGTTGAAAGAACAGTAAGTCCTAGTTTATATTTATATTTAACACCTGGATCTAATTTTTCTAATTCAACAACACCTAATAACTTTCAAGTTATATTTTATTATATGCAAAGAATACAAGACGCTGGAACTTATATGAATACACCAGATGTTGTATTTCGTTTTTTACCTGCATTAAATTCAGGATTAGCTTATTATTTATCTTTAAAACATGCACCTGAAAGAGTTCAAATATTAAAAGCAATTTATGATGAAGATATGTTAAGAGCTTTAGAAGAAGATACTGAAAGAGCTTCTTTATTTATATCTCCTCGTCAGTTCTTTGGAGATGGCATCTAATGACTACTTTTGCAACAGGTAAGAAATCCTGGGCGATATCAGATAGATCAGGACAAAGATTTCCTTATGTAGAAATGGTTACAGAGTGGAATGGATTATTTGTTCATTACACAGAATATGAACCTAAACATCCTCAATTAGAACCTAAAGTTCCAGGCAACGATCCACAAGGATTATTAAATGCAAGACCTGATAGAGTTGAGCCAGCTGTTATTGTTCAACTACCTTATAATCCATTATATGCAACAGTTGGAAGTTCAACTGTTTTAGTTAATGATCCAGGTCATGGAAATAAAATTGGAAGTTCTATTCGTGTATATAATCCAACTGCTGGTAATGGATATAGCATAGATACATTATCTACAACTGTTGGCTATGTTGTAACTTCTGTTAGTTCAGATACTTATAGTATTAATTTACCAACTACAGCAACTGGAACAGGTTTTTTTGGTGGAGGATATATTTCTATAGGTCCTTCAGCTGTTGAATTGGGTGAAAATCCATTTTTAGTAAGTTCTAATAGTTCAACTATTATAGTTAGTGATGCTAATCATGGTAGAATAACAGGAAATAATGTTTTATTTCAAGGTGTAAATGCATTAAATAATTTTAATAGTGCATCAGGTTTTCAATCTTCTGTATTAGCAACTGTCTATACAATTACAGTTTTAAATGTTAATACTTATTCTTTTAATGCTTATTCAGGAGTTGGTTTAGGTAATATGGTTATAGGTGGTGGAATAGTAACAGCTCAAACGGTATAAATATGAATTACGGAGATTTAACAACAGCAATACAAAGTTATACAGAAGTAGATAGTAATGGACTTACTAGTACTACACTTGCAACCATAGTTCAAAATGCTGAAAATAGAATTTACCGAGAAGTAAATATTGATGCTTATAAATTATATGCATCTGCAGTTACTGTTGTAGGTAATACTGTAATATCTGTTCCTGCTGGACTTAGACAAATAAGATATGCTGAATTAATAGATTCAAGTGGTAATATTAATAATTTAATTCAAAAAGATAGTTCTTGGATGGCTGAATATAATTCACAGCCAAATAATACTACTTATTGGCAAGAGCCTTTATATTGGGCTAATTGGAACGCAGTTAACTGGATTGTAGCACCTACACCAGATAATAATTATACTATTAATATTGCATATTATCAGCAACCTGCTACAATAACATCAAGCACAACAAGTACGAGCTATGTATCTGTATATGCTCAAGATTTATTATTATACGCTAGTTTAGTAGAAACATATAAATACTTGAAAGGCCCAGCAGATATGATACAAGTGTATGAGCAATCATACCAACAAGCGAGAGAATCGTTTGGAGTTGAACAAACAGGCAGACGTAGAAGAGATGAATATCTTGACGGTGAGCCTAGAGTTGTGGTAAATGCTCCATCAGCGGAAACGCCAGGTGGAAAATAATTAATTAAGGAGTTACAATGGCAAATATAGTACCAGATTCATTTAAATTAGACCTATTAACAGGTTTTCAAAATTTCAATACAACAAGTGGTAATACTTATTACCTAGCATTATATTCAACAGTAACAAGCTTCTCGTCTACAGGTACAACAGCCTACGTAACTACTAATGAAGTATCAGGAACTGGATACACTGCAGGTGGAACAACTTTAACAATTTCAACATGTGTCGTGCAGCAAGATATTGCATTTGTAAATTTTTCTAACGCAACTTTTTCAACGGCTACATTAACAGCTTCATGTTGTTTAATTTACAATACAACTAATTCAAAAAAAGCAGTTGTGGTTTTGGATTTCGGTTCTAACCAAACTGCAACAAACGGCAACTTTACTATTCAGTTCCCATCAGCAAACTCTACGAGTGCTATATTAAGAATTAATTAGTAACTCTGCCATAGGATTTATATGGCTACAAATACACCTTGGAGTACAGGAACTTGGTCATCATATGATTGGGGTGGTTTAGGTCAAGATCTAACTATTCAAGTTGGTGGTGATAGTACTTGGGGAGCAGGTTCATGGGGATCAGGTCCTTATGGTTCATTAAATCCAGATCCTAATTTACAATTAAATATAGGAATACCACCTAGCCAAGTTGGTTGGGGAATAAATGCTTGGGGACAATATCCTTGGGGAACTGCTCAAACTATAGTTATAACAGCTGATGCTAATGTTGCTCTTACAGGTGTTCAATTATCTACACAACTTGGAAATGTTATTGTTTCTGATCAAGATTATACCGTTGTAACAGGTAATCAATTACTTACACAAACTGGAACTGTTAAAGTTGAAATTGATATACTTCCTGTTGTAACTGGACAACAACTTAATATTTCAAATGGACAAATATCTATAACTGGAACTGCAAATATTGTAACTAATGGAAATCAATTAAATTTAACTATTGGTAATGCAATTATTGCAGCTACTGCCAATGTTAATTTAACAGGCGTTCAATTATCAACTCAAACTGGAAGTATTAAAGATACAGATGATGCTAATGTTAATGTAACAGGAAATCAATCTAATATTAATTTAGGTACTATTGGTATAACTAAAACTGTTTTTCCAATAGGTTCGCAAATATCAACTCAAACTGGAAATGTTGTTATTGAAATAGATGAATTTGTAAACGTTACCGGATCACAAATTTCAATAGGTAGAGGAACAGTTACTGTTAATGCTGAAGCTAATGCAATTACAACAGGTTCACAAATATTAACACAACTTGGAACTATTACTACATCTGATCAAGATTATACAAATGTAACAGGTAATCAATTATCTTTATTTACAGGAACTCCTATTGTTACCGCTTCTGATGTTACAATAGTTAATGGCAATAATATTTTAATAGGAATAGGTACTATAACTATAACAACTGATGCTAATGTTGTACCAAAAACAAATCAGTTGACAATATCCGTAGGAAAACCTACAGTGTTAGCTTATAATTGGGTACCAATAAATCCAAATACTAATCAAATTTGGAATACTATATATAGTAGTAATAATACTATATGGACAACACTAATAGATGTATAGTAGACAAAAATATTTAAAAATGGTAAGATATTAAAATATGTCAAGCACGTGGAGTAATTTAGGTATAAATTTACAAGGTACAGGTGATAACTCTGGAACATGGGGTCAACTTACAAATGTAAACTTACAAGATTTTGATTATGCAATTTCTGGGGTTGCAGCAATTACTTTAACTGGAAATACTACATTAGCATTTACTACAAACTCATCTTCTACAACTTATACACAAGAATTTGGTAGAGCTGCAGTATTAGTTTTATCTGGAGCACTTTCAGCTACAACTGTAACTGTTACAGTTCCAAATATTCAAAAAGATTATGCAATTATAAATAACTCTGGAGCAAGTGTTATTATATCAGCAGGTGGCTCTACAACTGTAACTATTCCAACTTCAACTCAAGCTTATGTTTATGTTAATGGATCATCTTCTGTTAATTTTGAATTAACAAATTTTGGAAATTTTTCAGCTATTACTTCTACAGTCACAACTGAAAATATAACTACAGCTAATATTACTACAGCTAACGTAACTACAGCTAACGTAACTACAGCTAATATTACTACTGCAAATGTTACTACTGCAAATATTACTTCTTTAACTTATGCAAATGCTACAGGAACTACATTAAACGTAACTACTGCAAATATTGCAACAGCTAACGTTACAACTTTAAAATTTAATAATGCTACAGGTATTTATGATAATAACTCTAACCCAGAATTAATATTTACTGTTGCAGCATCTGCTACTAATTATATGACTATAGCTAATGCTTCAACAGGTTCTAATCCTACTTTAACAGCAACTGGATCAGACACTAATATTGGTGTTAATTTTATTCCTAAAGGTTTAGGTAAAGTTACTTTTGCAGGCACTGGTAAAATTCAAGCAACAGCTGAATTAGTAAATGTTTTTGCAACAGCTGCTACAGGAACAGTTAATTACTATGTTAGTAACCAAGCAGTATTACTTTATACAACAGCTGCTACTGGTACTTGGGTAGTAAATATAGCAGGTAATGCTACAACAACATTAAATAGTTTTTTAAACACAGGGGAATCTATAACTATGGCTCATTTAGTAACTCAAGGAGTTACAACATCTTATTATGCTACTTCTATTCAAATAGATGGTACGACTACGGGTGTTACTACTAAATGGCAGGGTGGATCAGCACCAACTGCAGGTAATGCTAGTGGTATTGATACATATAGTTTTAGCGTTATAAAAACAGCAGCAACAACTTATACTGTTTTAGCAAGTTTAACACAATTTGCATAAGGAAAAAAAGAATGCCTTTATTATCTACAAGAGGTGCTGTTTCCGCAAAAGGATTTGGGTTAACAGCTGGAGCAAAACCACCAGTTACTTTTAATGCACTTTTAATTGTTGCTGGAGGAGGTGGTGGAGCAAGTTCAGGGGCTAACGTTGGAGGTGGTGGAGGTGGAGCTGGTGGTTATATATATAGTACAACTCCAGTGATTTTTAAAAGTGGAATTTATACAATAACAGTTGGAGCTGGAGGTTCAGCAAGTACCAATGGAAATAATTCATCAATTGCTACAGTGCCAACAAGTGCAATAGCAGGTGGTGGAGGTAATGGTAACCCTGGAGGATCTGGTGCGGGATCAAACGGTGGTAATACTCCTTTTGGAAGTGGAACACCAGGGCAAGGTAACCCTGGAGGACAAGGAAATGGAACAGTTGGAAGTCAAGCTACTTCAGCAGGTGGTGGAGGAGGAGCTGGAGGAGCTGGTGGTTCTGCGCCTTCTAGGTGTAATGCTGGTGGAGGTGGATCTGGCACAAGTAATTCAATTACAGGATCTGCTGTAACCTATGCTTTTGGTGGTGCAGGAGGTGCAGGTTTTCCAAACGCTAACCCTGGATCAAATGCAGGGGCTAATTCAGGTGGAGGTGGAGGAGGATCTGGAGGAAGATGCTCAGGTGGAACTGGTGGAAGTGGTGGTTCAGGAATTGTTGTTTTAAAAGCACCTGGATCTTCTAAATTTACTGTTTCTCCAGGGACTAATACAGTTACAACAGTACCAGGAGGTTGTAAAGTTGCAACATTTACAGTGCCTGGAAATTTAACTATATAACTATGGGACATTTTGCAGAATTAGATATTAATAATAAAGTAATAAGAGTGTTAACTGCTTGTAATCAAGATATTGCAAATAATGGTGGTGATCAATCTGAACAAGCTGCTTTATATTTTGAATCACTTAATAAATTTAGTGAAGGTGGTGTTAAATGGATTCAAACTTCTTACAATAACAATTTTAAAAAACAATATGCAGGTGTTGGATATAGTTATTTACCAGAACATGATGTATTTATAATACCTCAACCTTTCCCATCTTGGTCACTTGATTCTAATTTTAATTGGCAAGCACCTATTCCATATCCAACAGTATTAACTTATGGAAACAATATTCCTTATATTGGTATTTATTGGGATGAATCAAATCAAAGATGGATTACTTTTGATGCTAATAGTAATAAGTTTGCTTGGATACCACAATCTTCTTCTTGGATATCTACAGGGGAATAATTTACTTGACAAATATTTTATAATTCATTATTTCTAATTTAGAAATGAATTTACATAATTATTACTATTATTTTAAAAATGCACTTACACCTAGGTTTTGTGATGAATTAATTAAATATGGTACTTCCCAACAAGAACAACTAGCAATTACTAGTGGACAAACTGATAAATTAAAAAATGGTAAACCATTATCTGAAGAAGATTTAAAAGATTTAAAAAAGAAAAGAAATTCAAATATTGTTTGGTTAAATGATCGTTGGATCTATAAAGAAATACAACCATATATTCATCAAGCAAATAAATTAGCTGATTGGAATTTTGATTGGGATTATTCTGAAAGTTGTCAATTTACAAAATATAAATTAAATCAATTTTATGATTGGCACATTGATGCATGGGATAAACCTTATGATAATCCAAATGATTTAAATACACACAAAAAAATTAGAAAATTATCTGTTACGTGTTCTTTATCTGATCAAAAAGATTATAAAGGTGGAGAATTAGAATTTAATTTTAGAAACATGGAACCAAATAAAAAACAAGAAATTAGAACATGTACGGAAATATTACCTAAAGGTTCTATTGTTGTATTTCCTTCTCATGTATGGCACCGTGTTAAACCAGTAACAAAAGGAACAAGATATTCATTGGTAATTTGGAACCTTGGATATCCATTTAAATAATATGAAAACAGATCAATTAAATTCATCACTATATTTTTCAACCCCTATTTATTCAATTGAAATACCTGAATGGGTAAGTCATGTAGATAAAGTTTGTGATAAATATATTAAAACTGCAAAAGATAATAATAAAAAAGCTATTAAAGAAAGAGAAAAAACATTAGGTAAAAAAATAGGCGATCATAGCATGAGCCACCATAGTACATCGCTTGTCGGAGATCCTGATTTAAAAGAATTACAAGAATATATTGGTGCAAC
>Ga0214165_1000916_pt1 | contig 18192 bp, 16 predicted proteins | sample TroBogypolimnion_34_FD_153004 | JGI IMG/M metagenome (GOLD analysis project Ga0214165, IMG submission 153004) | Freshwater microbial communities from Trout Bog Lake, WI - Practice 03JUN2009 hypolimnion v3 | ecosystem: Environmental > Aquatic > Freshwater > Lake > Hypolimnion/Profundal zone ... | reverse complement strand
GCCGCCCATTCCTTATGCACCTACTGATTATTTACGTGATTTAGTCAGCAAAGGTTTAGAAGCACCTTTTGAAACCACCGGTCATTTACATCTGATGGGTACCGAAGAGAATGGTGCTGATGTATTAAGTCGCATGATACATGCCTGTCGTATTGCTTTAAGCATCGGATTGATCGCCTCAGGCATTGCCTTATTTATCGGTGTCATCGTTGGCGGTTTAATGGGTTATTTTTCTGGCCTTACCGATATGCTAGGCATGCGTTTAGTCGAGATCTTTGAAGATATCCCCACGCTGTTTTTATTACTGACCTTTGTGGCCTTCTTCGGGCGTAGCTTGTATATGATGATGGTGATTATTGGCATCACCGGTTGGTCAGGTTATGCGCGTTATGTGCGTACAGAATTTCTTAAACTGCGTAAGCAAGATTATGTGCAAGCCGCCGTTGCTAGTGGTTTACCCTTAAGTTCCATTTTGTTTAGGCACATGCTGCCTAATGGCATTGCGCCTTTATTAGTGGCGCTTAGTTTTGGTATTGCCGGCGCTATTTTGTCAGAAGCGACTTTAAGTTTTTTAGGACTAGGCGTCGTTGATGCGCCCTCTTGGGGACAAATGCTAGATCAAGCGGTGAAGTCATCTAGCTTTAATTGGTGGATGGCGGTGTTTCCTGGTGGCGCGATCTTCATGACCGTATTCGCCTATAACTTGATAGGCGAAGCCTTTCGGGATGCTATTGATCCTAAGCTTACCGATGATGCAGGAATAGAGTGATGACTCAGCCTTTACTGGAAGTTCGCAATCTACGTACCTATTTACAAGCCGGTGCTAGGCAAGTTAAAGCCGTAGACGATATTAGTTTTAGCATTCCTAAAGGTGAAACCTTTTGCTTAGTGGGTGAGTCGGGCAGCGGTAAGTCAGTGAGCGCCTTATCGGTGATTCGTTTGTTGCCAGAGGGCGTGGCAACGCATCCTTCAGGTGAAATCTTATTTAATAAACAAGATTTACTAAAGCTAGCTGATTCAGGTATTCGTGCTGTGCGTGGCTCACAAATAGCCATGATTTTTCAAGAGCCAATGACCTCGCTTAATCCGGTATTAAGCATAGGTGAACAAATCACCGAAGCGCTCTATGCGCATAATCCCGATATCAGTGATTCAGAAGCAGAGCAGCGCACCATCAAAGCCTTGGAGCAAGTGCAGATCGCCCATGCTTCAAGGCGCTTTCATGATTATCCCCATCAGTTATCTGGCGGGCAGCGCCAGCGAGTGATGATCGCGATGGCTTTAGCGTGTGAGCCGCAATTATTGATTGCAGATGAGCCGACTACCGCCCTAGATGTTACGGTACAAGCCGAGATTTTGCGGCTAATGCGCCAGATACAAGAGGATACCGGCATGAGTATGCTGTTTATTACTCATGACTTTGGCGTAGTCGCTCAGATGGCTCAATGGGTGGGTGTGATGCAGCAAGGTCAATTAGTCGAGTCTGGGAGTTGTGCGTCTGTGTTACATCAGCCTCAACATGTTTATACTCAACAGTTACTCGCCGCCTTACCAGAGAATTTAACCAAGCCTAAGCTGCAAGCGGCGATTGAATTAGAGAGTACAGCAACACCCTTACTCAGTATTCGTGATCTAAAGGTCTGGTTTCCTATCAATAAAGGCTTATTTAGGCGCACGGTTGATTATGTCCGCGCCGTCGATGAGGTATCTTTAGATATTTTCCCCGGTCAAATCGTTGCCTTAGTGGGGGAGTCGGGGTGTGGAAAAACTACCTTAGGTCGGGCGGTGTTGCAATTAGAACCGCCAACATCAGGTAGTATCAGGTTTCGTGGCCAAGAGTTGATAGGCTTATCTGCACGGACATTACGACCTTTAAGGCAAAAGATGCAAATTGCCTTTCAAGATCCACAGTCCTCATTGAATCCACGCTTGCTGATAGAAACGACCTTGACCGAACCTATGAAAGTGCATGGTATCGGTGATAGCCATGAGCATCGAATTGAATTGGCAAGTCAGTTATTGGAAAGTGTACAGCTAACTAGAGACTTTTTATGGCGTTATGCTCATGAGTTTTCAGGCGGGCAGCGTCAACGTATAGGCTTGGCACGTGCCTTGGCCGTTAATCCTGAATTCATCGTCTGTGATGAAATTACCAGCGCCTTAGATGTGTCTGTGCAGGCTGAGATTTTGCAATTATTGTTAAGTCTACGTCAGCAACGTCAGCTCACCTTGTTATTTATCACTCACAATATTGGCGTAGTCGAATATTTAAGTGATCAAACGGTGGTGATGTATCAGGGTAAGATCGTAGAGCAAGGAGACACGGCTCAAGTTTGCCAGCAGCCCCAGCACCCTTATACCCAGAAATTATTGGCGGCAGTGCCTAGGTTAAAAACCATACGTTAAGAATCCAATGATTTGCGTCATTAATCAAAGCTAAGTTAATTTAGAGCTGCTCCCAGAGTTGTAGGTCGGAATAAGACTTTTCGAGCGTAAGCGAGAAAAGCGTTTCCGGCATAGACACCCGATCCCATGCCCGAAACGCCACCACATGCTACGCTAGGGTGGTCTTATTCCCGCTAATTGGGAGCGCTGAGCCCTTGCTCGGCATTGCTAGTGCTTTAGCATATCAATATTACAGCCAGCCTTGTCTTTATTTACCACGCAATCATAATCCCTCATTGATTTTTTGTAGACATCGGCTATGCAGTCTACCGTTGTTTTACAAGCATATTTAGCTTTTATAGAAGCGAACCAAATATCTTTGGTTGCGACAGGATCACTAGCCCTAGCATTCTTATATAGCTGCATGTTTTCATTATCTAAGTGCGCTAATTTGGTCGTATTACAAATAGTAATGTCAGTAGGTTTGGTCGCTATACTGCAATTAAAACTAGGGGTAATTTGCTTAACAGGCGCTTCTGCGGGACTTGTTTTTGTCAGTTCTTGAGCTGCGGGAAGTTTTTGGGGCTCTAATTCAACTGGTTTTGCTATAGATAAGTCTTGTTTTGGAAGGCTGGTGTTTTCTATATCAGAAACGCTATTCGTTTTTTCTATATTAACTTCAGGTTTTACTGTTCCTGTAATAATAGGTATGAGTGGTTCAGTGATGCCAGTAGCTCCTGCAGCTTTAAGTGCTATAGTTGGTTTTAATAGCACTGCTGTGACGATCTCATCTAAGAGATGTGTAAAAGAACTACTTTCAAATTGCACGGACGGTGTTTTTTGGCCTTTAGTCGTCAGTACTGAATAATCTATATTCTGTAAGAATACATTATTGACATTATCAATTTGTAATTCTTTAGCGTAGGTAATAATTCTAACTTGATGCAGAGTATCGCGAACTGAATCTACATCGGATAGCATAGGCGGTGGTACGGTAATTTTTAATTGTGCAGAGCAACTGCTTTTATGGCCCTCTGTATCTTGTTTTACTTTCTTAATATTATCGAGATTAATGCGAATTTGAGCCAAGGTCGCTTTGATTTTTACTGCGCCAAAGATATTTTCGCCATCGTAATGGTCGTTTTTCTTATTCGAAGTTAATTGAATAGCTTGTTCAGTTAGAAAGTTATCCAGCGCTAGTTCTGTTTCAGAGGTTGAGCAATATTCTATAGGTGAGTTGCAAGCAGAGACCCATAAGCTGATAAAAAATAGGGTAGTAAGATGTTTTATGTTCATTTTTATGCTGATAAGGGGGGGGCTTATGTTATAGGCTCACTAATCGATGTAAAGAAAGTATTGCCAGTCAATTTATATATTATGTCATCGATGCTTTAAACAACACAGGCTGTATTAAATATTATGTGTGTTTGGTAAATGTATAGTACAGCTGTTAAACATTCTCTAGGCCCGATATAATCAACAGCACAACGTGTTAAACATACCTTACATTCGATAGAAGCACTAACTTAACGTGTTATATATTTTTTGGGTTCGATAATAGCAATAGCGCAACATGCCATATATTTCTTAGATGCGATAGCAGTAATGGCATAAGTTGTTGAATATTTCTAAGGCTCGATAGAGATAATAATTCAACGTGCCATATATTTATCAGGCTCGATAGAAGCAATAGCACAAGGTGTTAAACATTTCTTAGATGTGATAGTAGCAATAGCACAACCTGTAATACATATCTCAAGTGCGTTAATAACAATAGTTCAACTTACAATACAATTCTCAGGCTCGATAGAAGCTAAAGAACAACGTGTAATACATTTCTTAGGTGCGATAGCACATAGTGTTTACCAGAGAGGTGCATTAATTGGGTTTGGTAAACGATGCGCCGGACAGCAGCATCTTATTAAGGCTATCCTATTCAACTCTAAGAGAAAATATGAAATTTTCGTTGATATTTTCCTCTCTGCAGACTATTTGTGAAAGATAATATTGGACTAAAACAGCTGAGATTTGTTAATCAAAACACGAAATCCGTTGCCTTTCACGCAATAATTAAATCAATAAATATATTGAGCTGTTAATTTTTTGCACTCTGCTCTCCATAAACAAGGGTCGCTACGTTTGCAATCCTTGTATAAATAATTATCGAAGCAAGCGTCATTATGTGTGAGTAATTGAATAACATGAATTAATTCATCTTTATGGCTGAAGGTTTCTGAGTTTTCAATCCCTAGTAATTTTGCAAGACGTTGCAGACCTATAAGCGTTATACCTCCATCTTCAGAACAAATATTGAGGAAATGTGTAACCATAGTTTTCATAAATTCCTGCTCGGAAAGTTGCCAGTCATATTCCTCAAAACCGGGCTCAAAGTTTCTGTTCTTTGCTTTATAGTAAGCCGCTTCGGAAATCCATTGCTGTCGATAAGCGCAATCTGATTGCCTTTCGGTTGAACGACGTCCATTTAGATCTGTTTTTTTAGAACATGAATTATGGTGTTCATTACTAGTTGATAAAGGCATAACTTTTTTATAAGAATCTTCAACGAAAAAGCAATGTATTTCAAATGCCTGCGCTTGTCAATTAATGGACTTTTTGAGAGTTAATTGATTGAATAACAGAAATGCTTCTGTTGGCAGTTGTAGCAGTTGTAGGCCGGAATAAAGCTTTTAGAGCGTAAGCGAGAAAAGTGTTTCCGGCATAAGTGACAATCCTGTGTTGGAAATGCTACTTTGCGCTCCGCTAGCACGGTCTTACTCCGTGCCAGCAGCGTTGGTCTGTATTTGCTAACTAATGAGTTACTTTAATGACCCTTACAATTGATTAATCAAGCGTAATTCTTGCGGATAGGGCGACATATAATAAGAATCTTCTATATAGGGGTCGGGGCTTTTACGGAAATGATGTTTAAGTAAGGTTATCGGCACGATTAAGGGAATATAGCCCTTACGGTAGCGTTCTATCACTTCGCAGAGTTCGGCTTTATCGTCAGCGGCTAAGTCCTTTTTCAAAAAACCTTGAATATGTTGTAAGACATTAACGTGATTCTTACGATTGGCGACTTTTTTAAGCGTTACCATAAGTTGTGAAATATACTGCTCCGCAATGTGTTCAATATTAGTTTTAGTAACACCAGCTAACAGTTGTCCCATATCTCGATAATCGTTATGACTCATAATGATCAGTTTATGGCGAGCATGAAATTGGGTTAAGGCGCTAGGTGTTAGTCCTGTTTCTAGCATTTCTTTCCAGCGGTAATAGACATAAACACGCTGAATAAAGTTTTCACGTAATCCAGCGTCACCCATTCTGCCTTCTTCTTCTGTAGGTAATAATGGGTTCAAGCGCATCATTTCTTGAGCATAAATGCCTACACCATCTTTATGAGATTGGTGTTGTTCATAAACTTTCACTCTTTCCATGCCGCAACTAGGAGAACCCTTTTTTAAAATATAACCGCATAAATTGGCATGTAAGTGCTTTTGTTTTTCTGCGTGATTACGTAATCGATCTGTTACATCAAATTCAGGATCTTTAACACCTACGCAGCGCACGGTCATCCCTGCTTTTATTAAATGTATGGTTGGACGTGGAGTGCCTAGACCAATTTCAACTTCAGGGCAAAAGGGATGGAATTCAAAGAACTCAGCTAGCGAACCGGTGATATAAGCATCTCGTTTATGCCCACCATCAAAACGGACATTTTGCCCAATTAAACAACTACTAATGCCGACAGGGATTTTTTTCATATTATAAAGAGTTGTGGTTGGGGTTAGGGATGATGGTTTAAGGTTTTTTGATCAACTAGCACCGAAACAAACTGACTCGCTTCTGAAATAGTGTGTTCCATAGCTAGTATGAGCTGCGAAATATCGATGCTGATTTCTATGAATTCATGTTGCAAGGCTGCGATGGCTCGGGCATTAAGATTATGTTTGAGGTAGAGTACCTGATCCTTGAAGGCTGTCAACACCGGATTAATACTGTTTTCAGCACGGCGCATCGCTTTAATCAGTCGAGCATAATTTTGTTTGGCGGCTTTTAATTGACGTTTACTGTGATTGCGTAAATTTCGATTGGTGTATTCATTGAGTTCGTTTTCCCACTCATTGAATAAAGCTTCACTGACTTGTTCTATCGCTCTGATTCGATGGCTGACCTGTTCCGATTTTGAACAACAAAACTGATATTGTCTGTTGAGTAGATTATATCTATGTTCAAGACTTGATTCGTTAACGCTGACAAAGTTTTTAAAGCGTTCTAGGGCATCCTGAAATTCATCTCTAGTTTCTTGTAGGCTAGTACAGGTTTGCTCAACTTGATAAATAATCTGCTCGCGCTTATGTTCGCCTATGGATTCTTTGGCGCTGTAATAGACCGTACGTATTTTTTTGGAGAAAAAACCGCTGATTAAAGATAGCGCACTTGAGGCTTTACGAGATTCTGGCATGAGCGTGTTGAGGACGGTGTAGGCATTAGTCGATGATCACTGCAGTTCAATAGGGTTTAAGCGCTGTTCTTGTTGAACGCTATTTTGAATATTGCTGTTAATCGTTGCATCTGCCATCGCTTGAAATGATGTTGATATATCGGTCAACATGAAAAAATTTGGGGTCAAACAGCTTTAACATTTGCTCATCATTTTATAGATTGATAAATAAAGTATTTTTTACAGGGTTGCTTTTATTGATCTTCCGCCCAGTTCCACCTTCTAATAGACGAATGTACTGGGCGAATTAATTCGCCCAGTACATTCTTATGAACTACCGGTATCATGCTGTTTTTTAATGTTGTAGATAGCTATGTTGTTAAGCCGGAGGTTGGTAGCCTACTTAATTAAGCAAACGGATGTTCCAAAATGATGGTTTCATCTCTTTCTGGGCCAGTTGAAATGATGGTGATTTTAACACCCACTAGTTCTTCTAAACGCTTGATATAAGTTTTAGCATTATCAGGTAAGTCATTAAAGTCGGTGATGCCAGCGGTAGTAGCTTCCCAGCCGGGCATTTCTTCAATAATGGCTTGGCATTGTTCATACTGATCAGCACCTAAAGGCGCTGTTTCAGTGATTTCGTCATGTAAACGGTAAGCAGTACAAATGCCAATTTTTTCAAGTCCGTCTAGTACATCGAGTTTAGTTAAACAAATACCACTTAAGCTGTTGAGCTTGGCTGATTTCCGCATAGCAACTGCATCAAACCAACCGGTACGACGTTTACGTCCAGTAGTTGCACCAAACTCATGACCTTTAACGCCTAAGTGATCGCCATTAGCATCATGCAGTTCGGATGGAAAAGGTCCATTGCCTACGCGAGTAGAATAGGCTTTAGTAATGCCTAACACATAGTCAAAATCTAGTGGTCCTAAGCCACTACCTGTTGCAGCACCACCTGCAGTCGTGCTTGATGAGGTCACATAAGGAAAAGTACCATGATCTATATCTAATAAGGCACCTTGTGCACCTTCAAATAATAAGTTTTTTCCTTCTGCTTGATAGCTGTATAGCGTTTCGCTTACATCAGTCAACATAGGCTTAATGTGTTCACCTAGGCGTAACATCTCAGCTAAAGTCTGCTCATAATCGACGGCATCCGTGTCGTAATAATTCGTGAGCATGAAGTTATGATAATCCAATAGTTCTTTAAGTTTTTCAGCAAAACTTTCAGCGTTTAGTAGGTCTCCAGCGCGTAAGCCACGACGACCGGCTTTATCTTCATAAGCAGGTCCAATACCACGACCTGTAGTGCCAATGGCTTTGCCGCCGCGTGCTTTTTCGCGCGCTTGGTCAATAGCGACATGTACCGGTAAAATTAAGGTACAGGCTTCACTGATTAATAAACGGTTTCGAACGGAAATGCCGGCTTTTTCAAGAAACTCAATTTCTTCCATTAAGGCATTCGGTGATAAAACCACGCCGTTGCCAATCATACATTGCACATTATCTCTAAGGATGCCTGATGGAATTAGATGCAAAACGGTTTTTTCACCACGAATAACCAAGGTATGTCCTGCATTATGTCCGCCTTGAAAGCGAACAACTGCCTGCACTTCCTCGGTTAGCAAATCAACCAATTTTCCTTTTCCTTCGTCACCCCATTGAGTGCCGATGATAATGACATTTTTTCCCATAATTATTCCAAGCTTAAGCTAAAGGTCTTACGACCCAATTTTGATTATCGTATTCTAAAATGGAGTTGCACGCTAAGTCTGCTGCGCTTCCAGTTTGTCCAGGTAATTGTTGAACGACAGCGCGTTGTTGGGCGCGTAAATCTCGTATTTTTTCAGTAAGAGCGCTATCTTCATTATAAGGTGCAAAGATAAGTTCAGCTTGAACTGAAGGAGTTGAAGGTTTATTAAGTGACGATAATAACTTTAAATCTGCACTAAAGCCTGTCGCTGGTCTGGCACGTCCGAAGATAGCGCCAATGTTATCATATCGACCGCCGCGAGCAATTTCTCTGCCTACCGAAGGTATAAAGGCGGCAAAAACCACGCCGGTATGATAATGATAGCCACGCAATTCTGCTAAGTCGAAACTAATAGCGAGCGATGGAAAATGACGAGCTAGATTGTCGGCAATGCCAACTAAATCAGCTAATGCCGTTTTAACCTCATCATTAGCTTTTGAAAATACCGATTGCGCTTTAGCAATAATGTCTTTATTTCCATTTAGTTCCGGTAGTTTTAAGAACATGCTTTTAAGATCGCTATTGATATTGTAGCTAGTCATTAACTCCGCAAGTTCAGTGCGGGCTTTGCGTTGCAATATATCAAATAATTCACTTTCTTGCTGCGCTGTTAATTCTGCTTGTTTTGATAAGGCACGATAAATACCGACATGCCCTAAGTCTAAATGCACATTTTGTAAGCCTGTAATAGCCAGCATTTCAAGCATCAGCCGAATGACTTCGATATCGCTTTCTATTCCTGCATGGCCATAAAGTTCTGCGCCCAGTTGCATAGGGCTACGTGTTTTCTCTAGCGGGTCACCGCGAGTATGTAAAATTGTTCCTGCATAGCATAAGCGTGTTGGCCACTCGTGCTTGATATTATGAGCGTCCATTCGAGCAACTTGAGGAGTCATGTCGGCTCTAATGCCTAACATTTTTCCGCTAATTTGATCAGTGAGCTTAAAGGTTTGTAAGTCTAGATCATGACCAGAACCGGTCAATAAGGAGTCTAAAAAATCAATGAAGGGTGGGATGACTAAGTCATAGCCCCAACAGCTAAATAACTTTAATAATCTACTGCGTAATTGCTCTAGATGTTTAGCTTCTGCCGGTAGTATTTCATCTATACCATCAGGTAAAAGCCAGGAATCTTTTTGTTGCATGTTTTGTATGTCCACTCAAACAAAACGCCCCGCAAGCGGAGCGTTTTAATAGTCTTAACGTAGCAGGGTAAAGAAACTACCCTGTTTACGGTTATTTTTGTTTCTTAAAATACTGAAAGAAATCTGAATCAGGATCGAGTAGCATAACGCTAGAACTTGAAAAAGTCTTCTTGTAAGCATTTAAACTGCGATAAAAAGTAAAGAATCCGGTGTCTGCGCCATAAGCTTTGGCGTAGATTTCAGCTGAAATAGCATCACCTTCACCGCGTAATATTTCAGCATCACGAAATGAGTTCGCTAATGTTACAACACGCTGTCTGTCTGCATCCGCACGAATTCTTTCTGCAGCTTCTGAACCTTGTGAGCGGAATTCTCTGGCAACTCGTTCACGTTCAGCTTCCATTCTACGAAAAACAGAACTACTGACTTCTGGAGGTAAGTCGATACGCATGACTTGAACGTCAACAATTTCCATACCTAAAGCCGCAGCCACTTCTTTAGAGTTGTTGGTTAAAATCTCGCGGATAGCACTACGGTCAGTCGAAATCAGTTGTTTGATATTACGTTTACTAAACTCACTACGGAAAGCATCTTTAATAATCTGATCTAAACGTAAATTTGCTTGATCAATATCGCCAGCCACTGTGGTGTAAAATGTGCTGACATTACCAATACGCCATTTAACAAAGGAGTCAACGATGACGTTTTTCTTTTCAGCTGTTAAAAAGCGTTCAGGTTTTGCATCCATCGTTTGTATGCGAGCATCAAACTTCTTAACATTGTTAATGAAAGGCAATTTAAAGTGAATACCCGGTTCATAATCATTTTTGACGATTTCACCAAGTCTAAATTTAATGGCTTTTTCTGTTTGATTAACGGTAAATACCGACGTAGACACCAACAGCAATAATGCCGCTAGGCCGATTAAAACTTTATTGACTGTCATTGACGTCCCCTCGCTTCACGTACGCGCGTCACTGGATGTTCAACGATGGGTTGTTCCTGAGTGACGACTGGTTGAGACTGTGGTTGATCACTGCTACCCGTGCTTGAGGGTGTGGATGAAGGTACCGTTGGTTGGCGTTGTGTTATCATTTTATCTAAGGGTAGATAAACCATGTTGTTCCCGCTTTTAGCGTCAACCATGACGGTATTAGTGCCTGACAAAACGGTTTCCATAGATTCTATGTAAAGACGTTTGCGAGTCACATCCGGAGCTTTGCTGTATTCAGCTAACAGTTTTGTAAATCGACTTGATTCACCTTCTGCTTGCGCAATCACTTGCTCTTTGTAACCTTCGGCTTCTTGCATTTTTCTAGCTGCAGCGCCTCGAGCTTTAGGTACTACATCGTTTGAATAGGCCTCTGCTTCGTTGATTAAACGTTGCTGATCTTCACGGGCTTTAATCGCATCTTCGAAGGAGCTTTGCACTTGTTCAGGTGGTTGTGCATCTTGTAGGTTGACGCTGGTGATTTGTATACCTGATTGATAGCTATCCATCACATCTTGGATTTCTTTTTTAATTAAGGTAACAATTTCACTACGGCCTTCGGTTAACACAAAGTCCATTGCGCTGCTACCCACTACGCCGCGCAAAGCACTTTCAGTGACTTGTTTTAAGGTGAAGGCAGGATTAACGACATTAAATATGAATTGTTTAGCATCTTTAACTTGGTATTGAACTGCTAGCCTTACATCAACATAGTTTTCGTCTTTAGTTAGCATTAATGCTTCTTTCGGAACAGAACCATTAACCTGATCGCTGCCACCGCTACGGTAACCTACTTCTATGAAGCGTTGTTGTTTTACATTGACGATATCTACCCGCTCAATAGGGCTCGGTAAATGCCAATTTAAACCAGATTGCGTGGTGTTGATGTATTCACCAAAGCGAGTTTCTACACCATGGTTTCCTTCGTCAACGATATAAAAGCCACTTAAACCCCAAATGATCAGTGCGCCTCCAGCCAAAAAGCCTAGGCTTTTCATAGAGGTTCCTGATGAAAATGGACTTGGTGAATCGTCATTATCTGAGTTGTTGTTACCACCCAGAAATTTTGTTAATTTTTCTTGTATGGAACGTATAGCCTCCTCTAAATCAGGAGGTCCTTTTTGGTCACCTTGACCACTCCATGGGTCTTTTTTATCGTTGCCAGGCTCATTCCAAGACATGCTTATGCTCCGTTTGGATTATTAAGTTAATTATCACGAGAGGGTTTGGTGGGTATTCTATATCAAATCTCTTAAAAGGCGAAAACCACAACTGATAGACTTGAAGTTAGGAAAGCTTGTTTCTTCTTTTATAGTCTGGTGCAATGCTTCTACCGTCAGCTATAGTTTCAGTTTTTACCTCTTTTAACAGGCCTAAGTGCCTAGCATCAATTTCAATAACTAGTTCATAAGCACCGAAGTCATTAATATGCTCGTTAATTATTTTTGCGCAAGTAAATAATTTAGCTTTGACGTTACCTTGATCAGGACGTAAATAACAGCGTATTTTTACTTTGGTTGACGAAAAAAGCTCCGCTAAAACCTCAAAAAGCAGTTCTATTCCTAGACCGGTTTCAGCAGATAGCCAAACACGAATAGCGTTGCCAGATTCGTCTCTATCAATATGCGGTTGAATATTTTCTAATAAATCAATCTTATTATAGATTTCAATTTGCCTGATTTTATCGGCATCTATGTCTTCTAATACTTGATTGACTTGGTTAATAATCTCCTCTCGGTCTTCACTGTTTGCATCAATCACATGCAGTAGTAAATCAGCTTCACTCGCTTCTTGCAGTGTTGATTTGAATGCTGCTACCAATTCATGTGGTAAGTGGCGAATAAAACCTACTGTATCTGCTAAGACAATTTCACTGCTATTAGGTAACTGACAGCTACGTAAGGTTGGGTCGAGAGTGGCAAAGAGCTGATCCGCCGCATAAATATCAGCACCTGTTAAGGTGTTAAATAACGTTGATTTTCCAGCATTGGTATACCCGACCAATGAAATGGAAGGAATTTCAGCTTTTTTACGTTTGCTGCGACCTTGATGCCTTTGTTTTTCAACTTTATCTAAACGTTGCTGAATTTGTTTAATACGCAAGCCTAATAAGCGTCTGTCAGTTTCTAATTGTGTTTCACCCGGGCCGCGCAAGCCTATCCCGCCCTTTTGGCGCTCTAAATGGGTCCAGCCTCTGACTAAGCGAGTTGATAAATGTTTAAGTTGCGCAAGTTCAACTTGAAGCTTACCTTCAAAAGATTGTGCGCGTTGTGCAAATATATCTAGGATTAAGCCGTTCCTGTCAACTACTCGAACGCCTAAGTATTCTTCAAGATTTCTTTCTTGGCTAGGTGCGAGTGGATGATTAAATAAAACGACGTCTGCCTCATAGGTTTCAATGGTAGCTTTTAACTCCTCTAGCTTACCTTTGCCTACAAAATATTTTGAATCAGGACGTTTGCGACTGCCAGTGATGACAAATACAGGGTCAGTTCCAGCTGATTTAGCCAGTTCTTTTAATTCTAAAAGATCTTCCTGCCCAGAACGAAAAGTGAGATGAACAAGTATGGCGCGTTCACCCGAATCGGGACGATCAAACAATAAAATACTCCATTAAATTAGGGTGTAAAGATGCTGTGGGCTTTATGACTTATTGTTCTTCTTCGGGGGCGCTAGTTTCATCGCGTGTCATTTTGACGCTCTTGCTAGGAACTATCGTTGATATGGCGTGTTTATAAACCATTTGACTGATAGTGTTTTTTAGCATGATCACATACTGATCAAATGAGTCGACTTTACCTTGTAGTTTAATACCATTAACAAGAAAAATTGACACTGGGGTATGTTCTTTTCTGAGGGTATTTAGGAAGTTATCCTGTAAATTTTGACCTTTGGACATTTGACTGCTCCTTGTTGTTCTAATTAAATGCTTCTTAAAGATAACTGCAATTTCCAGTTAATACAAATTAAACGGGTTTAGTCAGTTTCTGTTGCTCTTATTCTATCAATAGATGTAGTGAGTCGCTGCTATTTTATGTGAGTTATTTTTAATTTAACGATTAAGCGTCGGAAATCTTCATCAGATAGTGTGTCATTTAATATTAAATGAGAATGTTTTTCTTGTGTAGTCTTTATTGATAGCAAACAACTTTTTTTGTAATGTAAAAAAATAGCAAAGGGAGTGACGACGGTAGAGTTTAAAATTTCGATGGCTGCTAAGTCATGATCTTTTGATATTTGCCATCCAATAGTATCAGTATACTTAATAGTAAGCTGATTATTTTTTGAATGCTTTAGTGTTATCCAGCCTTGTAAACACGTTCCTATAATGAGTATTGATTTAAAAACTAAGCTTAGATCATTAGCTAGGCTAGCACCTAAAGCTAAGGCATGAATTAAAAGTACTAAGGCTTTTAATTGTTGGGAAGGTTTAATTCTCAACAATAGTGCGGGCTCAGGGTGTTGTGGCATCGTATGGATTTTAATGTTTATCTAGTTAGCTGATGTTATGCAGTCAATTCAGCGATTTATAAAAAAACAAAGACTCAGATCGCTATCGCGACGGTTTTTCAAATCGCGGCATCGATGCCGCGCCCCTACGGGCTGATCCCAACAAAAACCTGCGGTGCTCGGCGCGGAAAACGAGACCAAAACGACATTGCTGCCTAATGTTAGCAATCAAGTAAATCGTAAGCTGTCGATTAAATTTGTCTTTAAGATTTAAGTTTAGTTAAGTTTATTTTAATCAGCTGCTTTTCGCCTCTGATCTTGACTTGCTATATAATCAACCCCTATTTTAAAACTGACGTTGCTATTATGAATCTCAATTGGAAAAACTTTCTACTCAGTCAACATGCGCACTTCGAAGGCGATGTGACGATTACCTTTGCAGCTAGTTTAGCGCATAACGACAAAGTGCTGTGTCCTTTGTTTCATTTTGGTGTCTTGACCGTAAGTGGTGCAGATGCGGGGCGTTTATTGCAGGGACAAATAACCTGTGATGTTAATGACTTAACCGAAATGAAGAGTAGTTTAGGTGCTTTATGTAATCCTAAGGGTAGGGTTATAACAACTTTTTTATTAATTAAGAAGGCTGATGTGTTCTTAATGATTTTGCCGATAGCTTTGTTAGAGGCGGTTAAAAAAAGATTACAAATGTACATATTAAGGTCGGCGGTTAGTATTGCAGACAGTACTGAGCATTATTGTTTGATGGGTTTGAGTTCGTCAGCATTAGCAACTGAAGCTTTTATGCATACTCAGCAACAAGACATCATTAGTATTCAATTTTCCTCTACAAAAAATCGACAGCTCATTATTGCAGAAACCGAGCCGGCGATTGCTTACTGGACTAAGCAACTTGCGATGGGCTATCAAACTGAAAATTCTGAACATTGGCGCTATCTTGATATGTTGGACGGTATTCCTTGGCTGAGCATTGAAACCTCTGAAGAATTTATTCCGCAGATGCTTAATTTAGATCAGTTAGGTGGGGTCAGCTTTACTAAAGGCTGTTATACCGGTCAGGAAATTGTTGCGCGTACTCATTATTTGGGTAAAGCTAAAAGAGCACTGTTCTTGGCTGAATGTGAGATACCTAATGCACCGTTAGCTAATGAAATTATTATCGATGGCACTAGTGCTGATGGGCAGTCACTAGGTCGAGTGTTATATGCCCAATACAGTGGTGCGCGCTATCAAGTTGAGAGTGATTTGTGTAAGTTATTACTGGTGTTACCTGTAGCTGATGAAAGCCTAGCTCATCTAAAATTAAAAGAAGCGCCTCAGTTTGCTATTACTATCAATAGGAGTTAGTTATGAATACTTCAGCAGGTTTAGCTTTTCGTCGTTTAGGCATACTCACTATTTTTGCTGTTTACTGCGTGATACTAGCAGGAGGAATCGTTAGGGCTTCGGGTGCGGGTATGGGTTGTCCTGATTGGCCGACTTGTTTTGGGCAATGGATACCTCCGACCGAGGAAACGCAGCTGCCACCTAATTACCATGAGATTTATGCACAGCTCGGCTACGAGAACACTCAATTTAATCCAGTTAAGACGTGGACTGAATATACTAATCGTTTACTGGGGGTCAGTATTGGTTTTTTGATTTTTTTAACGGCTTGGTCATCACGTATTTATCGAAAAACGGATAAAAGCATCTTTTATCTTTCTTTAAGTAGTTTTTTTCTGGTCGGATTGCAAGGCTGGCTAGGCGCGCATGTGGTTGCGAGTAATTTAAAGCCTTATATGATTACTGCTCACATGTTGTTGGCCTTGGTTATTGTGGCCTTATTGATTTATACCATCACTAGGTCGCAGCATGAATCCTTACGTCAGCTTGATACCGCTGATTTGCCTGCCAAATTTAAGAAAGTTTTATGGGCTGCGATGCTCATGACTTTAGTACAGATTTCTATGGGTACTCAGGTGAGAGAGGCGGTTGATGTCATTGCGCATGCGAATATAGAGCGCCAGTTTTGGCGTGATGATTTTCCGATTATTTTTTATATACACCGGTCTTTTTCATCTATTATTCTGTTTACTAATCTATGGTTAGCGCGAAAGCTTTATCTTGCGGTTGATAAAAATAGCTTATTGTTTCGTACCGGTTTTGCCATGATCGCCTTGGTCGTTTTAGCGATAGTGGCGGGTATCAGTTTAGATCGATTAGGCGTGCCAGCGCTAGTGCAGCCCTTGCATTTGCTCTTGGCTAGTTTGATATTTGGAGTGCAATTCTTTCTTTACCAGAGTTTAAGTTACGCTAACAGATCGTTAGCGTAGTTGGAGTAAAGCAGCTTTAGCTGTTTTAAAGTGCAATAGCTGAAGAGACTGTGAAAGTATTCTTTTTATTTCCCCCTCTTTAGCAAAGAGGGGTTAGGGGAGATTGGGTCTATTAAAAATAATCATTAAATATTAGTAGTCTATAACACAAAAATCCCCCTCGATCCCCCTTTTACAAAGGGGGAAGCTAAAATCATAATACTTACACAGTCTCTGAAGCTATTGCGCTCCAGCTAATGATGATGCTAAGGCTGTTTTAGATAGCTTGCTTAATTCGTGCTAAAGCATTTTCCAAATTAGCCATGCTAGTCGCTATAGAAATTCTAATATGACCGTCAGTTCCAAAAGCTGAACCTGGAACTAAAGCCACGCCAGCTTTTTCGATTAAGTAATCAGAAAACTCCAAATCGTTGTTAATGCCGTCCAAGCGAGCTATAAGTTTTTCTATATTGGGGAAAACATAGAAGGTGCCGTCGGTTTCTAAGCACTCAACACCATCGATACTGTTCAGTTCTGCGACCACATAATCATGGCGTTTTTTAAATTCCACGCACATATCACTAATAAAACTTTGATCACCGGTTAAAGCGGCTTCGGCAGCATATTGTGAGATAGACGTTGGATTAGAGGTGCTTTGTGATTGAATAGTGCACATGGCTTCAATCAAATCAGCAGGGCCTGCGGCATAACCAATACGCCAGCCGGTCATAGAATAGGCTTTAGATACGCCATTCATGACCACAGTACGGTCATAAAACTCGGGATGTGCGTTTAAGATATTAACAAATGAGCCTTGATTCCATAAGATATGTTCGTACATATCATCGGTGGCGATAATAATATTAGGGAAATCTGCTAATACATCACCCAATGCTTTAAGTTCATCTAAGCTATAAGCGACACCAGAAGGGTTGGAAGGGCTGTTGATAAAAATTAAACGAGTCTTATCGGTAATGGCTGCGCGTAGTTGCTCAGGTGAAATTTTAAAATGCTGCGCTTGAGTGGTTTCGATAATAACGGGTACACCGTCTGCTAACAACACCATGTCAGGATAAGAAACCCAGAAAGGTGCCGGTATAATAACTTCGTCACCTGCATTTAATAAGGCTTGAGTTAGGTTGAAAGAGCTTTGTTTACCACCGCAGGACACTAAAATTTGTTTAGGCTGATAATCTAGGCCATTATCTTGTTTAAATTTTGCGATAATAGCTTTCTTTAAACTAGCTGTGCCATCAACAGCAGTATATTTAGTAAAACCGCTATCCATAGCCTTAACGGCAGCGGCTTTAATATGATCGGGGGTATCAAAATCAGGTTCACCCGCACCTAAGCCGATAATATCTTTACCTGCGGCGCGCATTTGAGCGGCTCTGGCAGTAATGGCTAGGGTAGGGGATGGTTTTACCGCGAGGACTCTATTAGAAAGTGTTATGCTCATGTTCTACTGGATAAGATTATTAATTAAATTCTTGCGATTATACGCTATGTGTGGACTTGCTAAAAACCCGATATTAAAAAATGATTTTATTGTTGCTGCATTCTGTGCTCATCGTTATGCGCAATTGTTTTATAAGGGTGTTGATTTTGTAGTCAGCTATAGTACAGACTATCAAAGAGAAGCGGGAATCCTCAAAATAGAGTTTTTTTCAAAGAACCAAAACCCTAGCCGTAGGAGGTATTCC
>Ga0214165_1000911_pt1 | contig 18248 bp, 17 predicted proteins | sample TroBogypolimnion_34_FD_153004 | JGI IMG/M metagenome (GOLD analysis project Ga0214165, IMG submission 153004) | Freshwater microbial communities from Trout Bog Lake, WI - Practice 03JUN2009 hypolimnion v3 | ecosystem: Environmental > Aquatic > Freshwater > Lake > Hypolimnion/Profundal zone ... | reverse complement strand
TCTAATAAGACATCCAATTAGTCAAAAGACCTACTAACAGATAAGACAATTAATTTAAGAAAAACGAAAAACGAAATGATTGTCATCTCGTTTTTTTAAAAGCGGTGAATTAAATTTTATGTCAAAATTAAGCACTCTTAATTAAGCACTCTTAATTTTAAGCACTCTTAATTTTCAGCACTCTTAATTTTCAGCACTCTTAAAAACAAAATCAAAATTAAAATTTCACATCATAACGGTCTATAAATATTTTCTATTTGGAACAACAGTTCGCCCGCTTGTTCTCGGTATGAACTCTTCTGGTTCTTTTTTAATTTTAATAATAGCTGGAGCATCTCCAAGCGGCTCATAGCTCGGGGGTAATTCTTCTGGCTCATCCTTCTCAATTTTAACTTTTTTATCGTTTAATAAAAAGTCGGTATTAATCGGTTGTAATTCGTCTAGATGATAGAAGCCCTTTATTTCATTTAATTCGTAATTAGTGTCATTTAATACTTTTTTAATTGTATAAACTTCGGCAGACCATAAAGGTTTAATTTTATGAAATGCTCCTCTATCAATTAGCACTCTAACGGATTGCCCTACTGTAAGTCCTGTAATGTGATTCAATTGTTCTTGCCCCATAAAATGCTCCTCGGTCTTGCTCTGGTCTTCTTTCGTAGTAAGTATTTCAATCGGTGTAAATTCCAATCCAGCGTGTTTAACATTATTATATGCTTTCGTAATAACCTTTAAAACTTTAGAATCTATCTTACCATATATCACCCGATATTTCTCCAGATAAAGCCGAAGTGTTCTATTGAATCGTTCAACTGGTGAGGTCTTCTTTTTATCACCAGCATTAGCATAATTATACAGAATCTCATTATCATTCAAGTAGCGAACAAAGTCACCAAGAAACTCTGAACCAGCATCGCAAACGAGAACTCCCAAGTCTTTCTTTTCATACCCGTATTGTTTAATTTCGTCTAGGAAATCTTCAAAGACTCCGACAGATTGAGAAGACTTAATAGCCTGTGATTTTGAACCAATTACAAATACTTTGGAGAAAGCGAACTTTGAGAACAAATCAATTATATTACAGAACGCTAAAGTGGAATTATGAAGCCGAATATACATCGTATCCATAAACATTCGTTCAAATGGATAGAAGGCTAAAATGTGCCTATAAATCCCATCATTAACTACAGGTTTAAATACTTGTCTTACACTTTGGTTATCGTAATACAAGTGAGCCTCGCTTTGAGGTATAAGTTCCTCGTGTTTTAGTATTTCATCTTTTTTTAAATTAGATGAAAAACTATTAAAATTAGCCATCAAATTCTCACCATAATAGATATGATTTAATTCAGGTTCGTCCTTTTTAACTTGTGAGAATATTTTATACTGGTCTGCCATACATATATACACTTTTAAAAAAAGTGTAGCCAAAAGCTTCGCTCTTAACCTTCAAAACAAAGCGAAGCTCGGGGGTAAGGGGGTCACGACCCCCTATTTCTTTGCTACATTACATCTTCGGCAGATGATCTGGCAATTACTCTCTGTATGAGCTAGATTGTTATCTATTCTATCAATACTGAAGCATTCCATACCTGAAGTATCTAGCTGTTTCTTACAGTATAGGCAGGTCTTAACTTTCTTCAACTTTTCTAGCACCCATTTTCTAGTGACATACTCGCTCATCTTTATATCTCTATCAGCAGAAATATCCGCATTAATATGACCTGAAATCATATTATCTATTTGAATGGCTCGTTCCTTTTCTCCGCAGTCATTAAAGGCAGCATAAACATTAATATTCTCTATTGATGTAGCTCTAGTAATAGCTGTATATAACCAACAGGAATCAACCATAAACGCATAAGTATCAAATATGGTAATAGGCTCATCAACACTCATACCTTGTAACGAGTGGCAAGTCTGAGCGTAACTCATAATGAAATGATTGTATATCATCTCTAGTGATAATTGAAACTGATTATCGCCATCATCCAGACCCATATATTCCTCACCAATACTTGTAATGGTGTATGTATAATTCACAAATGTTTTATAGCCTTTACCCTTCAACGTCTTACGACATATTAAATCCTGTCCGACGAAATACTTTGTTTCTGGATGATTCTTTTTATAAACTAGATTATTCACCCACGAGCAAGTATTATTCTCGGCACAAACATTTCTAGTCGTGCTGATGTCGTGAGGGTTTGTAATCATATTAATTCCATATTTCTTACAAATAGGTATGAACTCTTTCTTGCTAGTCATCGTTCTAACTTCAAATGATAAAGCCTTCATTATTTCTCTATCCTCAACTGATTTACAACGCTTATTCTCGTGTAGAGTAATACAGTTTGGAAATAATGATAAAATGATACTGTTGTAGTATTTCTTGGTATCTTTAATTGACAAAGACTCACCAACAGGGCTCAATTGAAATTCATCGCCAGTAGCATTAAATTTAATGTCAGGATGTCGTAGCATATAGTCCTTGATTCGGCTCAATCTAGATGTCTCATATAGATATATTTCATCAAATACTATTCGGGTAACTCCTTCAATACTAAATGGTGTCATCTTGGACTCATCACCACCTTCTTTAACAGCTATTCCAATCAATTTATTTAAAGTAATGCTTTCAATATTACATCCAGACTCTTTAAACGAATCGTTTAATTCAGAACATAGAGCATTATAGGGTGTAATAACAAGAGCTCTTTCACCTTCTTTAATGATGTGGTGAATAATACCTGATGTCTTTCCAGCTCCAGCAACATCAGCCTTGAGAATGAGATTGTCAAACACCTTGATTTTGTCGCTTATCTCATCACGATTAAACTCATCAATCAATTCAATATCATTCTTCGTCCTAGTTGTCTTGGGTAAGGATTCAAAGATGTTCTCAATATCTGATGATCTGATTGGTGATGTTTCCGTTAAAGCTACAATAGACACTTTGAGTTTGCCGATAGCATCATAATCATCTTTGTTTTTGAAATTAAAGAGTTCTTTGTGGTCTTTGACAAATGCTTCTATTTTGGTTTTATTGTTCTCAATATGTAGCGAATCTGTATTACATTTATAAACCTCAATATCATAGCTTTCCAGTTGAGCCTTGAGATTTAATAGATTCTTGTGAGCCGCATCATAAACCATCAGACTAATCAATCTAAAACCTTCAGACATCTCACTAGCATTTTCTATATGGTGGAGAAAGAAATCTTCCTTTTCTCCGCTATTACTAGCAAAGAATTGAGCTTCATATTCTTCAACCTCACTAATGCTCCACTCATTAAGATGTTCGTTATAATATGGGTCATCGCATATATCCTTCTCTTTCTCTGAAAAGGATACTGGCACGATACAGCCACCAAACTCTTTATACATAGACAGAGCCTCGTTCCTGTGCTTGAAAATGCCAGTCTTGAATTTCTTGTTTGTTGCCTTGTCGTATGTGCCGACTTGGTGATTAATTAAATCCTTTCTCATTTTAGGACTCAATTTTTCATCTTCATAAATACGTTTAATGACTTCAGCGGCAGTATTAACCTTCAGCTTGGAAATCTGTAAGACCGAGATGATTTTAATTCCAGTAACATCTTGGATATTAATACCTTGACAAATGGAGAGCTTATGGTATGGATAAATTTGTTTATCATCTAACTTCTGGACGAAATAAAAGTTGTAATCTTCAATTGGTTCATCATTATACTCAATAAACTCATCAAACGAATTAACTACTGGAATATGCTTTATATTCATTAAAATACTTGTATAGTATTTGTTGAAATCCATCTCTATACCTTTAACAAGAGGAATCACTATATTTCCAAACTTACCCTTGAGTGGTCTCTTGTAATACGAATCTAACATCGTTCTTACATTAGGATTATAGACTGATTTATAATTGATAGTCAATAGATTATTCGTAACATTATTTTTAACTGATGTGTAATGTCTGAAGATTTCTTCACTATCAAATTCTTTGTGATTATAAACGCCTTCCTCCTGTAATGTACTGACGATAATATTGAGACCATCTATTTCATTATAGTTGTCTAGTCTCAAATACTTAAAACAAATAACACCATCAGTCATCAGGATATTGGCTTTAATTCCCTTTTTGTAGAACTTGTAAAAGAGGTCATAACAAGACGGATGATTGTATAGGATATGTAAATCCTTTTCCTCTGTTTCCAAGTCAATAATAGCGATGAGCTCCTCAAAAGAATTAACCATTCTGGCTTTAATATCCTCATCCCTTTCCATCAGATTATACTTACTACTAGGAATAGAGCATATCTCAGTACGAGACAATAGCTTTTCTTCTAGCTTTTGTTCTAGTCGCTTGAGATTGTGATTTAAATGATAGATATGTTTATCGCTGAATACAACATAGATTACCGTTTTATTCAGGTTTTTATTTCTAGCCTCTGGCTCATAGAATTTCTCAATATTCATATTGGCATCAAACATATACAAGGCGATTTTCCATAGTTTAAAGAAATTGACAACCTCATCAAAACAGTAGCCGTTCTTCGCCTGATTAAGAGTTCTTTTGGGTGCTAGTATTTCGTGAAGAGATTCGTATGTGAGGTTAGCCTTCTTGTACTTGGATTCAATTGTGGTTTTGAATAGGTTCAACAAAAGGGTTAGCCAACAGGATTGAGGGCGATAATTATCTCTGACATATTCACTCTCAAATATCATCTCTAATCCTTTTGGAATTTTGGTGTATTCTTTGAGTGAAAGGGTATGACAAGCTAGACTATCATCCATAGCCTCTTCGGTGGCATAGTTGAGAACAGAATTTTGAGCTGTATCAATCTTTAAATCAGTCATTATGATTAATATTTCCCCGTAGCTAGATCCTGCTTTCTGTAAGTTAATTTTAAATGTATCAAATCCTTCAAATCCCGATATTATATTCATAAAATCGTTATATCGGTCAAATAGTTTTTTGTTTTCTTCATCTTCCTTTTTGGCATCTTCCACCATTTTTTTGTAAAATTCGTCATCTAAATCAATATCTTCAAGCTTTACATCACCAAGCGCATTATCTAATTCAGGCACTATTTCTACAACATTATATCTTTGTAATTGTTTAAAGAGGAAATGGTAATTCAGAGCTGCTTGGCGTTCAAGAAAGAAACTCCCAGTATTTCCTCCATTTTTAGCCGACAAAGCTTTACATTTTTTTCCAGCAAACATAATAAAATCGCTGCCCTTATATAATTCATTCTCGTTTCCGCTTTCAAGAGAATAAAATGACAAGAAGAAACTAACGTTCTTTTTGTTTCCGTGAAGTATATTTCTAAATGCTATTTTCTTGGCAACTATGGTCTGCTTTTCCTCTCTTAACTTTGCCTTTGTATTTATTTTTCTAGTATAATTATCTAGTTCCAAGTTAAATTTACCCAATTTGGTTTTACTGCTCGTCACCTCATTATATCGTGTCATCAACGCATAATATGTTTTTTGTGGAAGCCAAGTCTCTTTTTCCTTAAGTTTATTAATTGTTTCTCGTCTAAATTGAACGATATTATCAACCTTTTTATGTTTGTCTAGTTCAACGTGAAATTTCTCAATTTTATCCTGACTTGATAGCTTGTTATACTTCTTCATTAAAGTAGCGTATTTGTCCTCGGCAATAAATAGTTTCTTTGATTGGAGTTTGATTAAGGCGGATTGTTTGAGTTCGGTGGTATTCATTCTTTTATATATATAGTAAAGATATTTCTTTAAGTGGTTTTAACGCCGTATATATAATTATATTAATTATATCTACTTCAATTTTTTTTATAAATCATTCAATTAAAATATTCCTAAATGTTTGAGTGATTGTTTTCCATAAATATCTTTGTCTTTCATATTCTTTATATTTTTGTGGATTACTTTCTCTACAATTTCGTTTTGATATAATATTCAACTGTCTCGCATTCTCCAAGTTTTTTAATCTGTATTTATAAATGGCTTGCTTATGGGCTTCGTTATAAGTCATTATAATTGAATTATTGTTATAATATCTATAGATAATTCCTTTAAGTAGTTTTCCGCTATACTATATTCCTAAAATTCCGTATAAAGTAATTGACTCATTCCTACAATTACATCATCCTTTAAATACATATGAAATACCCTTGACATCTTATTAGCAGTAATAAAAGTAGCGTTAAAGTGATATGAATTATCATTTGATAAATCAAGGTGTATTCCTTTAACTATCTTAATTCGGCTATATGAATTCTCTAGGATAAAATCACAATAATAAATAGAATCAGACCATAAGTTATTCAATAGATTTATAATTTGTTTCTTTTCATTATAAGGTATATATTCCTTAAAGCATATATGAGGTCTGTCAATCATCAATTTAATAGGTATTAATGGTTCGCTTTCCACAACAACATCTTCAACAGAAGATGAGTCACAGTCTTCAATCACATTACATTTAGTTTTTAATTGATTTTCAATAGACCTCTTACGCTTTAATCTCTTTTTCATAGATTTCGTTAATTGGTTAGGTAATAATATTGGTATAATGATTGGATTAAATATTCTTTCTAAATGAGTATAATAATCATCTGTATTACTAAATCCATCTCTTAATCTTGCTTGAGTTATATTCTTAATATTAAAATGATTTCTTAATTCTTTCTTCTGATGTAAAGTGAGTAGCATTATACATAGATATAGTATTATAATTCTATATATTAGTTTCCTAAAGTATATAATTTCCATTCGGCTTCTAATAATTGCTCTTTCAGTTTATTATACTTTGAGAGAACTTTTTTACACTTTGGATGACACGTCGTTAGTATCACTTCAAATAGCTCTGAGTAGCAGGGTCTATATAAAGATTTTTTATGAATGAAAGAACAAGAACAAATAGTACATATATTTTGAAGAGGTGAGATACGGAGCATATAATAACTGGAGATAAAAAATCGTTGATTGTTCTACTTAAAAACGAAGCTTTAATGTCCTAACATTCTTGTACTATTTTTATTACTATCATCTCGTGTAACTCCCCATATTTTAAAAGTATAAATAGTATTTGGAAATGAACCCGTTGAAGAACAGGCTGGTGTCGTCCCATCGATACATTTTAAAAAACTAATAGTAATATTTGCGAGGTCTTGACTTTTTCCAAAAGTAGCAAAATTAGAAGCATAAAAATTAACACTAGTAGATGTATTAATAGCATTCGGAAAAGTAAATGCTCCTATTAGAGTAGTAGATTTATTTACATTTGTTTTCATATCATACGTTTGATTAATGAAAGGGAGACCTGCGATTTGAACCATAGTAGCTAGATTTTCTGCGTCACCCATAGCATACCCATTTCCAGCGGACGCTGTAGCATTATAAGCTTGCTTAACCTTTGAGGTTGCTATTGAATTGAGAGTAAGATTGAATAAATCATAATTGTTATACATCGTACCTAGTAAGGTTCTCAAATCAATATTTTTCCAAGTCATAACTGTATTCGTGGAATTAACCACACCGTAATTATCTTCTGTTGTATTTAAATCAAAAGAGCGTAATACTAAAGAGGCATTTTCAACATTCATCGGGTATATATACACCCAATATTTTTCTTTTTCTTTTTTTTCCTAAAGCCTTTAAAACTTGACGTAGCAAGTTGAATTATCACATACGACCAGTAAATCAAAATTGGCGAAGCAATCAAACCTAGTTGATGTTGCTGAACCTTGAGCTGCAAAATTGGCTAAATAATAGATGTCACTTGTATTTGTATTAAAGCCAGAATAAATACTATCTTTTGATGCTGAAGCATAGTTTTCCAAATTGATCCCGACATAGAAAGAACCAGAACCACATGTGGTTGCGTTGTTTGTTTCCAGAGTAACAGTATTTGCGGTATTTGACGATTGAGAGTAAGAAGTCTTTTCTATAGACGGTTGATGATTAATATTTCCAAGCGAATCAATTGACTTCATTAGTTCTGCGAACATCTCACAGAGTGTAGAAGGAGCTTTTGGAGGCATCACTTGCGAACCTACACGAAAAGTATAGTCAGTAATTCCCATAGTCGTACTGGAAAAAGGGTAATAAGTTAAAGCACCACTTCCATTTGCTCTTTGTAGCATATATAGACCCTTAACGCTGCTGAATTTTGCTGGAACGGGCATAGAAATTGAAGTGGCAGATGTACCTAATGTTGCCGTAAATTGATAATTACGGAACGAGGGTACGACAAACTGGAGTGGCTGTCCTCCAAGACTAGACTGAACCATAGACATAGCTTCATCTGATAATTCCATCATTTCTGCTACATATTCAACGTTGTTAATGAGCCCAGAGTTCGTTATTGCTGAAATACAATTCATACCATAGTATAATTGAGATACAAGCTGAATCTCAATACGAATTGGTGCTGAAGTACAAGCCCAAAGAGGAAAGTAATTCTGGCTACATAATGCTCCCATAATGGAAATAAGATTGATACAGTATGTCTGGACGGTAGTAACTTCGGCTGCTGCTAGTTGAGGAGAAATAGAAGCGGTGGTAGCGTTCCTTAAGCTCTCCCCTGAATTGACTTGGAGACAAGAAATAGGATTCTCTAGCCGAGCAAGTGATACATTTAGACCTGTTACTAGATGTGCCGCATCAGCAAATCCAGTACTATAATCACCCGCTAAAGCTTGCGAACTAGTTGACGGAATAAAAGTAACTAAATCGTTACGACAGCCTGCCAACATATTTTGCTTGCCGTAAATAGAATCAGTAGGCTGTTGAATATCAAAAAGGAGTTTAGCTAGAGCACCATATGAATCTTGGTCTTCTATAAGATTAGAACCTGAAAAAACACGAATACGTTGAATAAGACCGTGAGCACCACATGAATCAAATCGTAAAACATTTCCAGCTCCTGTGCTTGTTTGAGCCATAACGTTAAATTTGAGATAAGAGTCAAGAGTACTAATACATAAATTATGGTTCGTTGGAATATTCAGGATTATTGTGTCTCCTAAATTATACGGACCTGTGCCATTTTGTGGCTGAATATTTGCTTTGTATGACCTAGCGCTAGAACTTTCGACCTTTCCTTGAAAACGCAAATTTTTGGGCAACATTTTATAAATTAACACTATATAAAAAATATTAATTTATATTATCTTTTTCCTAAACCAGTCGGCATATTTTGAGAATTAATACTATTTCCATTTTGATTATAAATTTCCCTTAATCCTCCAGCTGGAGATGAACTTATTGATGCTGGAATATGTCCCTTTAAACCTATAAAATTAGCAGCTACTGGAACGAACTTTGTCCCTAAAGTTTTGATTGGATTCATACCCTTTGAGCCAATTGATTTCATTATATATAACTTTTAGAAAAAGTTATAGTCAAAAAGCTTCGCTCTTAATATTCCTAAAGTGTATCGTCTGATACAAATTTTATTACTTCCAGCTGTAGAGTGAGAGAAAAATTACATCCATTTAAATCTAAAAGATTGTTATTCTGATCGTATAATTTGATATTTATATGTGAGAGGTTATTTGAATACAAATTGGTTTTAAAATTATTCTGATTTGTATATGTAATTAGAGAGTATGGATTTGATTGAACTGGAATAGAACAAAGGATATTTCCCTCTGCTAGATTGCTATGGTTTATGTTTCCCGTAAGTAAGTTTGACGAAATACATACTGCTTGTTTTGGTAATAGATTGACGCATTTATAAGAGGTTAGACTATAATTAAATCCTGTTGAATATAAAACATCACTCGTAAATCCAAGGAGAGAAAAACAAGTAGAATATTCAGGGTAAAATACGAAATTCGCATAGGTTGAAGTAAAAACGAATTTGTTTTGAATCGGTAAATATAATACGGTAAAAGTAGGTAAATTAGCTGATAAATAACTAGCTAATTGAATGGCATTATAATTACCAGGTTGTATCGTTATATAGTTAGTTGAAGAAGAATTAAAACTAAACGTTAATGTATTATTTGTACTGTCTATTCCATAAAAACTATAGGGTATAATTGCTGATTGAACTGATAAAAGTATTTGATGCTGACTAGGAAGCTCTATTTGAGGTAATATAAAATTACAATCAGAATTACTATGATTATTATAAGAGTCAGCATCAGCACTATTCAAATGTATTTGTATGGTCTCTAGATTCATTATGTTATACTATACAAGGATTTTTTCATTCTTAATATTGTTTATATCATGAGCTCTTAATGGATTTTGTGATGGTTGATTTTGAAGTGTTTTCATTCTTGTAGTCCCTGAACCAAGCAGAGAAACAATATCACCTTTAGAACGATAAGCGTCAGTATTACTTCTAGTTTTTTGTCCTATGGTATATCCTGCGTCTAGAGTTATTGCTTTATCTCCACCTGCTTTTGAGGTTATATATCCCGCAATAGTTCCACCGAGACTATGACCTGCTACAGTCGTATTTTTTGGATTATATTTTTGTTTAGCTTGTTTTAAAATACTATCACTCTCTTTATAACGATTTGTATCCTTAATTTTTCCAAGTGCGAGATAGACGTCTGTCCCCCAATCTCTTATGTTGTGTGTTCCTGCTATAGTCATAAGTAATTTCTTTTCTGTCGGCTTCCAATAGATTTGTTCGTTATGATTACTTAATTTTTTATCTAGATAATATCCTCTGTTAAGCATCATTCTTTTTGAATCGTGAAGGGGTTTATACGAGTTCTTTAGAGCATCGTGAAGTGATAAATTTGGTTCTAATCTTGCCATAAAGTATATGGAGAAATTATTCGTCTAATACCTCTATAACCCCTAGATATTCCTGACGGTCATTCATCTCCTCTAGAGGAGAACGGGTATTAGCTGCCATAGCCTCAATAATCTCTTTTCCTGCTGGAAGATTTAAAAAAGCCGTCGGGTTTGAAATCCTAGAGAGTTGAAACTCTGGTGATTTATAAAAAGCATTATAAGCCACTTTTCCCCAATCAATCTCGTCTCGTTGTCTAGGTGCAAAATTGAGACATTCTGGAAGCTTTCCAAGCTTAAACTGTATATTAATATCACTTATTGATTCCATCTTATATTACTTAATATTTTAATTTCAATAGATTAAAGTTTTTATATAATAAATCTTTGCACGTATCAATATCTAGGTGAGTATATGGCTTATCAAATACGTAGTCATACAGAAGCAGAGCATCGTCTTTTTTAAGGTTTAATATCTCTTCCGCTATAATTTCAAATTCTGCTTTATTTTTTGTTTTAAATAGAGTCAAGTACGTCACCTGCTTCCTCAATTGCTTCGGCATATAGGTATAGCTTTGTAGAGTGATAAAAAATGAAACACATAAATGACGAGCTTTAATAATAATTTTATTCAAAAACTTTTGTATCTCCATATTTTTCAGAGCATCTGCGAAGTCATCTAGGATAATTGCTGAATATTCTATTTCCTTTTTCTCTTCCTTTTCTTCTTCCTCTTCTTCTACTTCAGCGAAATTATTCTTTTCTTTTGGCTCTGGCTTTTTAGTAGCGTCATCTTTTTTAGATACGAGTTCATCATATATTTCCTGAAGAATTCCAATATTTAATTCGTGATATACTTTCTCGTGTTTTTCAAATGGATGGCTCTTTATTGAGTTGAAACTAGCAGCAGGACAGAAGTAATATATATTATCAAATACTTTCTTGTATTCAGTTTTACTTTTAAACATATTGAGTAAGAGATTACTTTTTCCAGAACCACCCGAGCCTGTCAATAAATATATCCCACCATTTCGTCTAGAAACATTTTGGTTTATAACATCTAAATAGATGTCCTGTCTTTCTTTAATAGGTTTCATTTTTAAGTTGTCCTTATTTACAATCAACTCAATATCTAATATAGGCATTTAACATAGCACAATATTATTTTCTAAATAGATTGTATATGAGCGATATTATCAACAACGAAGAAAAGGAAGAACTTAAGGAATCCGATACTGAAATACTTAAACCCAAAAAAGAGAGGAAACCAAGGTCGGAAAACCAAAAGGAACAGTTCAAAAAGGCTGCTATAAAACGAACAGAAAACATAGCTAAATCAAAAGAAGATAAAAGAGTAGAGGCTGCTAAATTACTCTTATCTAAAGGTATTAAGATTCCAAAACAAGAACCAGAAACAGAATCAGAGTCAGAGTCAGAGGAAGAAATAGTCGTTGTTAAAAAGAAGAGAGAAATCAAACCTAAACCAAAGGATAAGAGGAAGAAGAGAGTCGTAATTGAATATAGTGACTCATCAGATAGTGATAGTTCAGTTCCACCAAGCCCACCACCAACACCACCTCAAAAAGAGCGTAAGCTAGTATCTCAACAAAATAAAAAGTCATTAATTAAAGTCAATCTTCCAGTTCCAAAAATAGTAAATTATTTTGCCGACTAAATATATAATGGAAACTAAAGTGAAGCATTTAGTCTCTCTTGCTATTAAAGATTTAAAACATTTAGGATTGCTTGGGAAAAAGAAGAAGAGAAGGAAGAAGAGAGCGAAAGCATTACAGAAGCAGGAAATAGCTAAAGCAAATGAACGAACTAGCAGCGAACATATGGTTGGATACTCAAAACCATCAGCATCATCTCAATTTTCAAATTCAAATAATATAGCGATTGATACACAGCATAGAGTTAATGAGGCTATTAGACAGAAAGAAGAGCTAGAACGAAAGCTAAAAGCAGAAGAACCAACATTACAAAGCAAACATAATGAGTTAGAAAATCAGATAATAGATAGTATAAATTACGTGAAAGATAGGTTTGATAATCCTCCACCACCTCATAATTTAAATGTAAAACTAGACGACGCAAGTCAAGGTTTTAACGCTCAAACACCAACTAGACATATTTCACTAGTTCAAGAAGTAGGCACTCCAGCAGCAGAAAAACCACCTCTTACTCTAGGTGATTTTAAATTAAGTGATTTATATGCTCTTCAAAATTCAGCTACAAAGGGTTCAACAAGCAAAGCAGCTACGTTTGCTGATGATGATGTTGATAATTACATTAGGAATCAAGCAGAATCTCTAGATGTAGATGAACCAAAAGCAACAGTAGTACCATCAACACCTTCAAAGAAAATAGGTTATAATGAAGCTAGAGATTTACAAAAAGCTGAAGCTGTTAGGTTATATGGACCGCTCCCTAGTGGAATGGAAAATTCAACAAGCAAAAGAACAATTGATAATTGGATGGAAGAACAGAGAAAACTAAAAGAACGAGCGGCTAATAAGGCAACTTTTGACAAACTAGCTAATAAAAAAAAACATAGTAATATATAAGATGAATAATATGTTTAACGTCAATTTTGCGTCTTTAAATGGATTATCAAATATATTTACAGACGATTTAAATACTAATAGTTTAGAAACTAACACGATAAACGGTTTAAATATTTCATCATATTTAGGTGTAACTGGAGCACAAGGAGCTACTGGAACTGTTATTTATTCGGGTCCAACAGGAGCAACTGGATTACAAGGATTAACAGGAGCTACTGGAGCTGAAGGAAGAACAGGTATTCAAGGCTATATGGGAGTAACAGGTTCTACAGGAGCACAAGGAATACAAGGTAATGTTATTTATGTCGGAGCAACAGGAGCAACAGGATGTACTGGTTCTACAGGACAGGTAATATATGTCGGAGAAACTGGTTCTACTGGGGCTACAGGAGCTAGAGGTCAGGTAATATATGTCGGAGAAACTGGAACTACAGGCTCTACAGGCTCAACAGGAATGAAAGGTGATAATGGGGGTGTTCCTCAATTAATTATTAGCACAGTATCTTGCGATGGAAATCCAGCGAACGTTTGGCTCAATACATATAATCCGTTATTATATGGGTTTGGTATTAATTTACAGAAGGGTGATAAGGGAGATATGGGAAACCCTGGACAGAAAGGAGATACTGGAGATACAGGTTCAGCGAACGTTGGTTCAATTTTATCAGGTGTTATTTCTGGAGTTGGTCTCGTATTAGGTATTACTGCGTATGCAACTTTATCAGCGTGGATTGGAGCTATATCAGCCGAAGTAACAGGACTCGTTGCGTCAGTTTCATCTCTTGATATTAGAACGACAGCACTAGAAGCAGTAACCCTTTTTATGTCAGCTTTTCCAGGAGCACATCCTATGACTAGGTTTTCATCTGAATTAACGATAAATAGTGGTATTGTTTCAGTTCCTATAACAGATGTAATCTTATTAGAGCAAACAGGTGACATTACTAATACTGGATTTACTCATACGACAGGAGATATACGAGGTGGTTCCTTAACTTCAACATCTACCATTACAGCATCAGGACAGGTTCAAGGCGGTTCAATTAATTCAACCTCAACAATAACGGCTACAGGATTAATTAATGGCTCGTCAATTCAAGGTAATAATATAGTCTCGACTCAAACTAATCCTCTGAATGGCTACATATCCGCAGGAGGCGTTTTAAATGTAGGAACTAATTATAACCCTCTTCTATATGGTATGACACACAATATAAATGGTTCTATTTTAAATGTTAATTGTAGCATAACAAATTTTAATGGTGAAGTTAATTTTGTATCAGCTGGAGGTCAAAATTTCTCTATGTCAGGGTTTATGAATCAATATAATTTCTAGACAGTATATAATTAATAATGGCAACAGGTATGACTGGCACATCCGCACCAACATATTATACTTATAATCGTTTTTTAGATACTACTATATATGGAATTTCTAGAAATTTAGACAAAATAGATATATCAGGAACTATCGTAGAAAATGCCGATTCTATAATACAAAGGAATCTTTCTATAGGTGGTAATTTAACAGTAGGAAATATAACATTAAATTTAGGGTCACATATTACTTCAAATGGTCTTACAATTACAGATTCTCAATTAGGATATCTAGCGACTATATCGGGAGATATTCAAACACAAATAAATAATTTAGCTCCAATTTCAGGTAGTCTTAATTATGCTCCAATTTCAGGTAGTCTTAATTATGCTCCAATATCATCACCAACTTTTACAGGTATTCCTTATCTAACCACAACTCCTAATGCTGGTAATTCATCACAGCAAATAGCAAATACTGCTTTTGTTACTAATGCTATTACAACATTAAATTCTGGTTTAACATATGCGCCACTAGCCAGTCCAACATTTTCGGGAATACCAACCGCTCCAACAGCCGCATTATCAACAACAACATTCCAATTATCAACAACAGCTTTCGTTCAAAATGCTATTAGCAATTTAAGTATAGGAAATTATTTAACATCAGTTCTAGCGGCATCCACTTATTCTATAAAAATAAATCCAACAGGAGGGCAGAATAATTATGCTCCTATAGCAGCACCAGTTTTTACTGGAATTCCAACCGCTCCAACAGCCAGTTTAGGAACATCAAGTCTCCAATTATCAACAACAGCTTTCGTTGCTAATGCTATTAGCAATTTAACTATAGGAAATTATGCGCCATTAGCAAGTCCAATATTTTCGGGAATACCAACCGCTCCAACAGCAGCATTATCAACATCAACATTACAAATTTCGTCAACCGCATTCGTTCAAAATGCTATTAGCAATTTAAGTATAGGAAATTATTTAACATCAGTTCTAGCGGCATCCACTTATTCTATAAAAACAAATCCAACAGGAGGGCAGAATAATTATGCTCCTATAGCAGCACCAGTTTTTACTGGAATACCTACTTGTCCTACAGCCAGTTTAGGAACATCAAGTCTTCAACTCTCATCAACTGCCTTCGTTGCTAATGCTATTACAAATTTAAATAGCACAATATTGTCCGCAGTAAATACTTGGACTGGATTATCAAATACTTTTACAGGACTAATATATTTAGATAGCACTAATTTAAATACAGAAATATTTAATTTCTTTTCAAATACATCCATTTACGGAAGCGCAGGAGTGAATTTGATGGCGGGTGGAACTACAGGCTGGGCTGGAAATACGAACTCATTATCATTAAATCCAACATCTTGTAATATTGGTAGTGCTTTAACATCAGGAGGTTCTATAACCAGTTCAAATAGCATAATATCACAATATTTAAAAACTTATAATAATTCTGATCCATCATTTCCATCAACATATGCGTTAGATACATTATATTTTCAAACAGCATTTTCTCAAACAACACAATCGCCAGTCGCAACTATAACAACATCAAATACTTTATATACCGCTTTTAGTATTCCAGCTAATTATAATAAAAGTATTAATCTTTCAATTCCTATTGCTTGTGGAATTAATGCGGGTTCATTTACAAATTCAGGAACATCAACTATAACAATTACAGAAACAATATCAAACTATAATTTTTTAATTTTTAAAGATGGGGTATTATCTCAAACAATAGCCGCAACTAAAAACTCAACTGGTATATTAAGCTCTCAAGTTGTAATTACAATACCTTCTCCTTCATCTGGATTTTTTTCCTATTATATGTTTTTGGCTAATTTTTCGGCATCCTTCACTCCAATATTTTCAGATGTGGCAGCATCATATACTATATTTTTTACATCAACTCTCACTACTACAACATCAAAAACAATTATACCACTCACCGTATATACTGGAACTCCATATATGCGATATAATTGTAGCAATTTTACAACAAGCACTACTACATTAACAAATTGTTCAATAACCCCTATGTATGGAACTGGTGGGTCAGTCTCAACAATATCAACATCGGAAAACACCAATACAGCAATAGGGACAACGTATGTAAATAATTTAACTTCAGCAAATCCTATTGCTTTATCGTATTCTGTATTACCAACATTATTTTCAAATCAAATTGGATATTCAGCGCCAATAAGTTATTATAATGGAACGGCTGTTACTAATGGTTCTTTTGTAATTTTAGCAAAAACAACTGGTTCATTACCAATAGGAAATCATAATGTTTATTGGACTACGGCACTTGCTAATACTGTGGGAAATGGTACTATTAGTGTTGGTATGTATGGTGTCATTTTAGCCCCTACAGCAACATCACCGACTTCATTTTCAGGTTCAAGTTATACCGAAGTTCATAATCAAACAGCATATAACAACCAAAACCAGTTATATACTAGTTCGGCGTTTGTATCACCAGCTACAGCAAACTATAGTGTATATTTATGTGTTAATATAGCGTTTATTAATACGGTAATGACAACCAGCTCACTTTCAAATCTCCAAGTAATAAGAACCAGTTAATTAAGGAAAATATTTTATAGTGTATTATTATAAAATGGCAACAAAATGGGTGACTTTTCTAACACAATACTTTAGGGATAAGAAAAAAACTAATCCTTCTTACAAATTCAAACAAGCGATGATAGACGCATCGAAAGAATATAAAAAGGGAGCATCATCTACTGCTAGTAATTCAGGTTTCACTAACTAGGAGCTTTTTTTAGCGGTCTATTATATGGCTGATATATCTCAAATCGTACCTTTGAAAAACTCTTTAGCACAGAGACAAACTACTAGCTCCATCGTGGATACGGTAATTACACAGATTCAAGGAATACCAAACCATTCTACTCTAAAAAACGATATGGAGCTTTTGCTCTATGCTTGTAATATTGTAGAGCATCTAGGAACAAAAAAGCTAGATAAAAAGGAAATAGTATTGGAAGCATTCGTTAAATTATTTTGTTTAGATAGTCAAGAGCAATCACAGGTTAAATCTAGTATTGATTTTCTTTGGAACAACAAACAGATTAAGAAATTAAGTAAATCAAATCTATTACTTAAATCTGTTATTGCTTGGCTAAAAAAAAAGTTGCTTTAGGAATACATAATGTATTGTTTAATTCGTTACAAAGTAAATATCCCCTATTTAATACGGTTTTTAATCCGTCGGTATTAATTATACCACATAATACGAATTCAATAGCTAGTATTATTGTTAGCGTTCTTGGTGTTAAATTAGGTTACTCTTTAGGTATAATATCGGTTATAATATTATTCCTCTAACATATCCCCTATATGTAAGCAACATACACGAAAAAATCGGTGTATGTCGGTTACATACACGATTTTATTTTGGCTCCATATATGATGGAGCCGTTTTTTATCGCACCATCAAGGATGGAGCCACTTTTTTTTTACATAAAATTTAATTCCAAATAATTAAAAAAACGAGATGACAATCATTTCGTTTTTCGTTTTTCTTAAATTAATTGTCTTATCTGTTAGTAGGTCTTTTGACTAATTGGATGTCTTATTAGA
>Ga0214165_1000877_pt1 | contig 18736 bp, 31 predicted proteins | sample TroBogypolimnion_34_FD_153004 | JGI IMG/M metagenome (GOLD analysis project Ga0214165, IMG submission 153004) | Freshwater microbial communities from Trout Bog Lake, WI - Practice 03JUN2009 hypolimnion v3 | ecosystem: Environmental > Aquatic > Freshwater > Lake > Hypolimnion/Profundal zone ... | reverse complement strand
TGGAAGGGTAAATATAATCTATCAGCAAAAGGCAGAATAGACCAAGTAACTAAAGGATATTTTCGAGAACAATCAAATTCTCTTTCAGATATTCTCAAGAGTTCTTATGGATTATCTGATAGAAGAGTAGATGTAATGCTTCCTATGAATCTTTTAGGTAAAAGAAATTATAATGCTGATGGCAAAGGAGATGCACTTACTTTAGAAAATATTGAAATTTCTCCATTTTCATTTGGTGCAATTGATCCACAAAAAATGTATCTGCAGCCTGTAGTAATCCATTATGCAGAATCAGATGACCAAGATATTCAAACATATCGTAATGATATAGATAAAGTTATAAAACAAACTCTTCAAGCAAAATCAAAAGGTGATGATGCAGATATACAAATCGCTACTATAAACGCGTCTAGACTAGAACAAGCCTTATTTGATGTTACTTTTAGAAAAGATGTTAGTTCAATGACTAATATAATCCTTAAAGAATTAGAAACTATTAGAAATGTAATAAAAAACAAAGATAAATCGGTTGACTTAACTAAATCTTTAGAAAGATTAAAAATATATCAAACTTCTAGCGGGTTTATAGAACAAAGAATAAAAGATGGTGAAAATCAACTAAAGGATTTAGATAAGATGTTAGTTGATCCTAATCTAACTGAAGAAGATAGGCAGTTTCTTAAAGAAGATAAACAGATTACTCAAGATAGACTTTATCATTTTGATAAGGCACATAGATTAGTAACTACTGTAATGAAAGAAATTATTCAATATTCAACGCAAGTAGCGCAAGAATTAGCAGATAAAGCAGGATTTAATGTAGATGTAAGTAAACCAGAAGTAGAATTAGCTTTTGGAGATAGAAACTTAACTTTGTCTAGCCAAGTTGATAAAGTTAATTTAATGACTGCTTTACAACTTATTCATGAATCAGAGGCAAAATCAGAATTAAAAAGGGAAGAATATACTAAACCAATAATAGTTGATGCAGAAACACTAAAAAAGAAATATAAAGATAAAATATTTGATATCTACACTTCAAAACTAATTGCAAAAAATTCTCAAGGTATATATAAATGGAGGCACACAATAAATTCTGATTTCTTTAAAGAAAGAGATGTTAATGCAATTGTAGCTGCAGGTACAAATTTACCTGAAGGAAAACAATGGTTTATTGATAATACTATATTTAACCGAGATAGATTTAATAAAGATTTGCAAAATCTAGAAGAAAAATTTAATAAACTTATTTCTTTAGGAGACAATACAGAATCTGAAAAGCAACAAGCAATAGAAGAATTTAAACAACAATTTGATACAAATGATGATTTTTCAAATGTAGGTGCATTATTACATGGGCAAAGAGGAAATAAATATTTAATTCCTAAAGAAAAATGGTTTTCAGAAGATTATCGTGAAATAGAAAAAAATCCTGATTTATTAAAACTATATCGAGATTGTTTAAAATTAAATTTTATAGCTGTAGAAAATGGTTTACTTAAAGAATGGGAAGCCTACACCCATTTTCCTTTTATTGAAACTAATTTTTCTCAGGCTTGGCAACAAGGTTCTAAAGAAGGTCTTAATAAATTTGTAGGTCGAATGGCAGACGCAATAACAATAACAGATGCTGAAAAAGAATCTAAAGGAGATTTAGACCCTCTTTCTGGTAATCCCAATCTTGAAGTTTCTGTTATGGGATTAGGTATAATGGGAAATCAAGAAAGACAAAGTGTTGATATTGGACTATGTTATGAAATTTTTGCTTCTGCATTAGCAAAATATGAAGAACTAACTAAAGTTATCCCCGATGTAAATTTGTTGCTTTTAGCTGAAAAAAATAAAAAAATGTTTCCTCGACTTAAAAGAGGTAAAGTTAGTGATACAGCAGTAGAAAATACTACTAATGCTAAATTTATGCAAGATATAATAGATTATTCTTTATATGGTAAAACACAAGGAAATGATAGTACAATAAAAGTTTGGAATAATTTTATTTCTCGTGCATTGCAATTAGCAGATAAAAATTTATCAGGTGATAAATTACTAAATGAGATTGCATCCTTTACTGTTGTTCGTGGATTAGCTCTTTCTATTAAATCTACTCTTTCTAACTTATTTGGTGGATTGAGTAACTTTTACATGCAACAGTATGGTGAAAAATTAGGTAGCAGAGCAATATCGGAAGTAATAAAAAATAGCGAAAAGAAAAAAATGCTTAGTGAATATTTTCAACCACATACCGAAGATTCTAGAGATCGAGAATTACAAAAGAAAGCGGCAGGTAAAAAATTAGTACCGTCATTTTCAAGAACTTTATTGTTTGGAATGCACTTTACAGATGAAGGTATTCAAGAATTATGTAATATTGCAGAAGCAATGGGTTCTATGTTAGATGATAATGGTAAACGAGTAAATATTAAACAACATTTACTTAGAACTAGAAAAGATATTTCTGCTAAAAATATAGATTCAGAAGTAGAAAAAATTTCTAAAACACAATCTTTATGGGCAACTGTAAAGTTTGACGAAAATAAACATCCATATTGGGAATATAAAGATGGGAAAAAAGTAGACATGACTACTCCAATAAATGGTTTACAATCTAATAGAACTTTACAACAACGTCAAGTAAAGGATATGTCTAATAGAATTATTGGAGCAAAAAATAGTGATGATCCAATGGGTGCCAATACTAATAATAAAACACGTTTGTTATTTACTTATCGTGGTTGGATACCTGGGCAATTGAATGCTCGTCTTAAGAAAATGAGATTTATCCCTGCACAAAATACATTTATTGAAGGTAGATGGAGATTGCTTGGACAATTATTTACTCACACAAGATCAAGTGCAACAATATTGTTTGGTATGTTAGGAGGGGATAGATTTGCACCAAATGTTAAAGATGCTGCAGATGATTCTTACCAAAAGAAAAAACAAGATTACGAAAAAAATAATCCCGGAAAGACATTTGATATGGATAAAGATGAATATTTTCATCAATATGTTAATACAATTCAATCTTATGCAAAAGAGTTAATGCTTACAGTAGGCATATTTATTTTAGCTTTGTTAATTAAACCTGATAAAGATGCTGATGAAGATGAAAAAGCTAGACGTGCATATATGGCAAAGTACTTTAAATCATTTTTTAACGAGTTAAGTTTTTACTATGACCCTCGAGAATTTGTACAAATGTTTTCTAACTCTGTTCCTGCAATAGGAACCCTAACAGATTTAATGAAGCTTATTTCAGATTTAGAACAAGAAATACAAGGAGAAATAACAGGGGATGATGCAACTATACAAAAAGCAATGCCATTAAAACAGACTTTAAAATTTTTACCCGGTACAAGACAAATAGAAGATATAATGGCTCTTTTAAATGCAGATTTTAGAAAAGACTGGAATATTAAATACCAAAATGTTCAGTATTTCTAAAAAAGATTTGTTTTATTCAAAAATCTATTGTATCTTTGTTGAAAATAACCAATATGGACAATCGAAGAAAAAATATGATTCTTGTGAATACAAATGATATTGCACAAGATGGTAGAGTAGCTGGAAAGACATTTAGACTATTACCTTTGGACACAACATGTCCTTATCAGTTAGGTCATTATAGTGTTGAAGCAGGAAGTCTTCTTCTAATTACTAAAGAAAAGAAATCAGAACCACATACTATTCCTAGTATAACAGATACGGGTGAGTATAAGAAAACTAAGACAGGGCAACATGCAGTTGAACGTAGAATGATTGAAGATTTTACAGAGTTTGGAATTTCAGATCCTGCATCTATAAAATTTTTTATTGAGGAAACTTGTATTAACGGAGATAAGTATGAACTATATATCCCTTTAATAGCTAAGGTTGAACCAATGACTAAAGCAACTATGGAATCTCCATCATTAATTTTAAAAGGATAAATTGCAAATTTTTTAAAAACAAATTAAAACCAATTATAATATGAGTAAAATCACAGATAATACTACCGAAACATTAGGTACACCAACATGGTCTTTTGGAGAAAAATTAGCAGGAACTACCTTTAATCCGTCAAACGATTCAGATGTAGATAGAGTAAAACAATCTGCTGCAAATTTTATGAATGAAATAGATAATGCCAATCGCAATACAAAAGTATCACTTGGAGGTCAAGATACTTTAAATAGTATTTGGGAAGCTGCAAAAATGAGAGCTTTAGAAGCACAAATGCTAGCAGTTAAGGCAATTACTTGGAAATACTAAGAGAGACTAAATAATTTTACATTTCCCATAACCCAATAATACCCATTGTAGAAATGCAGTGGGTTTTTATTATTATAAAAAATCATTATATGAATTATACTAAAATAATACTTTACATATTAGCTTTTATTCTATTATGCTGTGCAGGAACCTATATTTACAGAGATATATTACATAAAAAAGATATAGGTACTTATATTGCACCACAAAAATATGCGCCAGTTATACAAAAAACTGACAAAAATGGCAATAATTATGTGCAAATTCAACAGACTACTTATTCAGAATCTCAAGTAAAAAGTCTTACCGATTCTTTACAAAAAATCTATAAAAAAGATGGCAAAATACAAACAGTAGTTAAATATATAACAAGAGTAGATACTATATCTACAACTGTTCCTATTTTTATAGATACAAATGCAATTTTTGTAGAAGATTCAAATAGATACATAAAAGAGACGTTTTCAGGCAATTTGAAGGCTGATAGCGGACATTTCTCTATTCAGTTAACTAATGATACCACAAGTGCAATATTTTTAGAGAAGTGGCATCTATTTAAGAAAAATCAAATGCAAGTAGATATAACACATACAAATAAGTTATATGTAACTACTTCAGGCAATTCTTATACTACAGAACTTAAAAAATCAATGTTTTCTGTAGGACCATTTTTAGGTGTTTCTTATAGTACAACACAGAAATTTTATCCTGTTTTAGGTATAGGAATTACATATAATCTATTACAATTTGGTAAAAAATAGTTGCATTTGGAAATGTAAAAAATATGTATTATATTATATTATACTAATAATTTTGAACTAGTTGCCATATAAGAACCATATACCAGGTATTTATACTATATTTAGTAAAATAGATCATAAAATTTATGTTGGTTTAAGTTTATCATTACAACAACGAATAACCACACATAAAGTTATGTTAAGAGCAAATAAACATCATAATCCTTATTTGCAATATGTCTATAATAAATATGGGGAATCTAACTTTGAATTTGAAATTTTAGAAGAATGCGAAGAACAATTTTTATATAGTCAAGAGAATTATTGGTCTAATTTATTAGATTCACATAATTCAGAACGAGGTTATAATATTGCCACTACAGGACCAGTTGGACAAAAATGTGGTAGACCCATTCATACACCCGAATCAAAAGAAAAATTAAGAAAAGCGTTTTTAGGAAAAAAGATGCCACAGTCAGCTATTGAAAAAACTAGACAAGCTAATATTGGAAGAAAAAGATATGATGTTTCAAAAGAAATTCTTCAATTTGACAAAGAAGGCAATTTTATAAAAGAGTTTAAATCTATTGCTGATGCAAATAGAGAATTAAATACATATCAGGTTTCTAATTGTTTAAGAGGGGCTGCTATCTATGCTGCAAATTCTTTATTTAAATATAAATCTGAATATAATGGTGAACTAGTAATCCCAAGAAAGAATAGTCAAAAACGAAAAGTTTTACAATATGATTTAGAAATGAATTTTATTAGAGAATGGGATTCATTATTAGAAGCTTCAGTAGAACTTGGAATTGGGTATAGTGCCGTTAAAAAAGGTGTTAGAGATCATAAAAAAGTTTTTAAAAAATATTATTTTAAATATAAAGATATAACAAATGGCTAATAATGAATGTCTGCGATATTTCGCAAAAATTAATGCGGATCACGAACCAATTCCTGGTACACAAATGGGGTATACTAATAATGTTGCTCTTCCTTGTAATGATCCATGTAATATGGTAGAATTACTCCCTACCCCCGTAGTTCCTGCTGGAAAAACAAATTGTAAATTTCCAGAGGGCAATCGTTTTTTCTATAGAGTTGTACCTTATTCAAAACCATTAGTAGTTCAGGCAAATTCACTTATAATGACTAAAAAATATCCCAATTCACCAAATGATTGTTGGTGGAGAGAATATTTACGATACTGTTAACATACTTCCTACCCTAAATCTCTAATCTTACTCAAGATTATAAGATTAAAAAATCCCAGCAATCTATATTCGATATAGATTGCTGGGATAATTTTTTTAACTAATTTGGATTTATCAATTTTTTTTCTTAAATTTGCATTATGATAAATAGAGATGGTTTAGAAAATAATGATAATTGGGCAACACCTGATTATTTATACAAAGAATTAGATAACGAATTTCATTTTGATTTTGACCCCTGCCCTTTACATGCAGAATTTGATGGTTTAGTTGCCGAATGGGGAAAATCAAATTATATAAATCCACCATATAATAGAACAGATAAACCTAAATTTATACAAAAAGCTTATGAAGAATGGCAAAAAGGAAAAACCTGCGTATTATTACTTCCTGTTGCAACTTCTACAAAACAATTTCATAATTTAATTTTACCAAATGCAGAAGTTAGATTTTTAAAAGGCAGAGTTGCATTTAAAGGTTATAATACAAAGGGAGAATATACTGAAACAGCAAAAGGTAAACACGATTCAATGATAGTAATTTTTAAACACTAAATATATATTTATGAGTAAAGTAAAAACAGAAGTACCGAGTACAAATTTACCTAAGACAGTGCCAATTTTAACTAAGGATGCATTGGTTGATGTAAAAATTAACTATAATATTTGCGGGGCCATAGCGCAAAGCATCTTCATTCAAGCAGAAAATTGGAAGAAATATGCCCCAGAAAAACTAGAAAAGTTTAAGGAAGAAGCAACTGTAATGCAACAGGATAAAATCAAAGGATTTTCTGATATTGAATTTCACGCATTTGCGATTCTTGACTCGTTTTATAAGCTTATACTTAAAAATGCAAAGGAGCAAGGAATGACTGAAGAAGTTTCAATAGATTTTGCAGTTAATCCTCTTGGGTAAACAGTATTTAATAGAGATAATATTTTATTTTTAAATGAGGCAATAAAATACTTAGAAAAACATAATTATTAATCCTCATTTAAAAAATAATCTTCTAAATCATCATCAAGAAGAGGTAGAATAGAATCGTCATCTATTTCTACCTCTTTTTTATTGCCAATTTCGCCATCTTTTAATACAGAATCTTCCCAAATATCATTTGTTTCAAATCCCATATCAAGACTTACAAGATTAGATATTTCTTCTTCAAATTCTGAATCACTCATTTCTAAAAAAAATTTGGCAGGCACATTTACAACCTTACCATTTGGTAGAGAAAATTTCATATTAAGTTTTTAATTATTTATTTGTAATAATACAAAGGTAATTAAAAGTTTTAACATAACCAAATCTTATAGTATTTTCTGTACTTTAGGTTTAAAACTCCAGTTAGAACCGTATTTAAACTTATAGAATCTTTGAATTAACATTATTTTTGTATGAAATGTGCTACGTTTTTTAGAAATTTTTATTTATAAAATGCAACTCCTCTATTTCAGGCGTATAATATAATTCTTTATTTTTCATTTTTTAATAATTCTTTTTTAAGAGCTTCCTGAAATAATTCCATTCCTGCATCTCCTGTATATATAGGTCCTATTTGCCAACTAGAATATTGGATGCCATCTTCTGTCCATACGTGATGTTTTGGAGTCCAATCTAGACCTTTCCATCTATTATTAGGAGAAGTAGGTTTTAATAACTCACCATATATTTCCTCTATTAGTTTAGTAGGAAATTTTCCTTTAGGAATAAATTTTTTTCGTGTTTTTGCAAATAGTAATTTTTTACTTTTCATATTCCCAAGTTTGATTATAACAACTCTTTCCTGTATCTCCTTTCCACTTATAGTATTCATTAATAAGCCTTGCTATATTAGAATTTCCTGTAGAATTATACCCGTGTGTACAGACTCTGTTTAGGTATAGATTATGCTCATTTGCAAACTCTGCTAAAAATTTTGCGCAATGTAAACCGGTATCTGCCTTAAACATATCATATTCTATTCTTCTATTTTCAGGTCTGCGAAGCTCCAAACTAATATGCTCGTCTGTTAAATCATGGCAAATAGAAATAATTTCAGGTAATTCTTGCGTCTCTTTAAAAAAATTTTCTATGATTTGCATAAAATCCTTAATATCCGAAGCCCACATCCATTGATCTAAAGATTTAGGCTTAATAGGAAGTTTCTCTATTTGATTTACGTATAATCCAACTCTATTTGCCATTTTTTATTTTTTGGTCTGCAATTTGATCTTCAATATGAATCTTAAACTCATAAGGTTTATTTCTTAACTCAAGCATTTCCTTTATACTCAAAACTCTAATACCACCATCAGCACCAAATTCTAAAGAACTTTCTCCAAACAGTAACTCATTAGTAAATAATTGTTGTTCTTGATATTCACTGAGTCTTACTATATTTTCTTCTGCCCATCTTACTGTATTTTCCTCCATTTCTTGTGTTATATTCATAATTTGCCGACTTGTTTTGAAATTTTAGTGCCTTGTCTTTTTTCCATTTTTTCTGCGGCAAGATTTACATAGTAGTCTAAACCCATTTGCATTGTATTTGTAGTAGCAATATCTAATAATAAAAATATACAATCGCCTATCTCTTCTTCTATATTTTCTTCATCATTTTTTGCTAATGCATATGCAAGTTCTATTATTTCTTCTCCGAGTTTTTTAATTTTCTCTTCTTTACTATAATGTCCTACATATTTATTAGCAATTTGTAATGCTTTAATCTCTAGTTCTGTCATCAAATTCTGGTTTTTTATAATAATAATTTAGAAGAAATGCTAAATTAGTAGCCGCATGAGATAAATGAAGTAAATTTGACTCCTTATCAACATTTTCACCCTTTTTAAAGGCTAATAAATGCCTTTCTAACGAATCTATAACGGACATCCAAGGTAATCCAGATCTCCAGTTATTTTTTCCATCTGATTTTATACTACCATCTTCATTATAAATAGTGTATTTTAATGCGCCATAAGTCATTACTTTACCAACTTCTTCTATTAATTCAGTTGGTATTAATGATAACATTATTTTATCTTTATTGTACCTCCGAGCATTTGTTTTTTCCATATTCTAAATATTTTATTGCATTTTTTAAAATTTCTATATTTTCATGCGCATGACCAATCATTACATTACAGTTATCACATAAAAGTCCCCTAATAATCTTAGTTTCATGATCGTGATCTACAGCAAACGGTAATTTTGCAGAAGTCCATCGTTTTTCATATTCAGCACAACCACAAATTGCACACTTATTATCTTGATTTTTTAAAAAAATATAATATTCTTCGAGTGTTATACCATAAAAATATTTTAATTGTGATTTAAAAGCTCTTTCTTTTTTAGCTTCTTTATTCTCATGTTTATGTTTATGATATGATTTTAACTGCATTTCACATCTTTTTTTTAAAAATTCTTTTTTTTCATCTTCAGATAATGCATCAAACTTATCTTTTCTATTTTGTTTTTCTTGTGCTAATATTTTTACTTTGTTCTTTTCGTAATATTCACGATGATGTTTTTGCTGATCTTCAAAATTCTTATAAGCCATATATTATAGTTTTAGTATAATACAATATACAACAATAAGTTCATATTTCCAAATCAAACATTATATCTTCTTGCCTTTTGTGGTTCTTGTCCTTCCATATTAAGCCTCCTTTACACCCAATGGTCTACAATATTCAATTGTTTCTTCTACTGTTAAAAATCTATCTGTTGTGATTGTTGGCATTTCTATTATAGGCATACCGAGTTCTTTTGCAAACATAATTTCTTTACCAACACCCGCACTTATTTTTCCCATAATACTTCTAAATACAATTGCGTCACAAGATTTTACCATATCTGTAAATACACTAAATTCTGTTCCTGGGTGACTTTTCTTTTTATCATAATATGCCTTTTCATTATCAGGATGATTTGGATTAATTACCTCAAAGCCTAAAAATTCTAATGTTTTAATATCTTGATTTTCTATATTACTTCCGTACTGGAGCATATTGTGGGCATAATAAATCTTTTTTGTCTTACAATTTCTACAACTCATATTAAAATTTTATTTCGTGATTTGTAATTATATTATAATAATGGTCGTACCATTCATTAAATACTTCTTGAGCTTCTTCCGTAAATATAGTACATTCATCCGCCTCATTTTCTTTAGTAAATATTTTAGACTCATCGTCTTCAAATTTTGCAGAAACCATTTCATCTGCTAATGCACTTGCAAGTTCTAATATATTTATTTTTATTTCACTATCATTCATATCTTATTATTTAATTCTAATTCTATAATAGAAAAAGATTCCTCTATTAATAATCTTTCTATCTCTCTTCTAGTATTTTTTATACCAATTACTAATCCTGATAAATCTCCTATATAATCATTTCCATCTATTGAATTTATACCTATAAATATTCCTTTAGAATCTAAAAAATAAATTATTGTGGAAACATTAACATTATCAATTGCATTTTGTATAAAAAAATTTTGCATTTCTGCACAACCTTTACTCCATCTATTTTGTATTTTATCTAACTCCATTATTTAAATCATTTAGCCCTAACTCTTTCTAACACTTGTTTTCTTAAATCATCATAAAACTCACTATTATCAAGTAACATTGATTCAAATACAGGCACTTCATACTTTTCATTATTATAAGTAATTGTTTTGCCCCATTTCTTTAAAATTTCTAAGTCATTAGCTAATTTAACGATTTCTCCAATTTTATCAATTCCTATTCCATATAGAATGTTGAACTCACAATTTTTAAAAGGGGGCGCAACTTTATTTTTAATAACTTTAACCTTAGTAAGATTTCCTAAAATTTCATCCCCGTTCTTAATGGAGTTATCTGATGTAGTGCTTCTAGTGACTTCAAGTCTTACAGACGCATAAAATTTTAACGCATTTCCCCCGCTTGTTGTTAACGGAGAGCCGTACATAACACCAATTTTTTCACGTTGCTGATTTAAAAATAGTAGTATTGTATTAGTTTTTTTAACTGTACCAGCTAATTTTCTACAAGCTTGCCCCATCATTCTTGCTTGTAATCCCATTTTCTGTGTACCCATTTCATCTTCTAATTCAGCTTTTGGAACTAATGCAGCTACAGAATCTATTACAATTACATCATATGCCCCCGAACTAATTAATTTTTCAGCTACCTCTAAGCCTTGTTCACCAAATTCTGGCTGATTTATATCTAATCTTGATATATCTACACCTAAATTTGCGGCATATTCCATATCAAAAGAATGTTCTGCATCAATAATAGCACAAATTGATTCAGGATTTTTGTGCGCCTCGGCAATTAAGTGTATTGCCATAGTAGTTTTTCCAGAAGACTCCATACCATAAGCTTCTATAATACGCCCTTTTGGTAACCCTCCTATACCCAAGGCAATATCTAAACCAAGAGACCCTGTAGATATAACTTCTATATCCATATCTCCTCTATCTGATAATGACATTACAGTTCCTTTACCAAAATCTTTGTCTAAAGATACCTTTGCTACTTTTCTTGCTTCAATTCTTTCTGCGCTATTCATTTCTATCTAATTTAGTATACAAAGATACTACTAAATTAGCTTTATTCCAAAGATTTTAAAATATTTATGTTATTATTATCTCTGGATTTTTTGCCTTATTTTATGTGCCACGTAATCGGCTAAATTTTCTGCAACTACTTTAATTTTTGTGAGTTCTGCTATAGATAATTGGTCTATATCTGCAAAACTAGGAAAAACTAAAACTTTTTTTTCTATTTTTTTTGGATTATCCATATTTTATTGTTATCTTTGTGAAAATTAATTTATGAAAAAAGATATTAAAACTTTTCGACAGGTGCCTATTTATGACACTTCTACTGAATTCACTCTAACAGCTTTAGAATTTAATGAATTTGTAAAAATGGCTGAGGCAGCATCAAACTATTTGCCATTCTTTGAAAAATTTATAGCTAAGCAACTGGACCTTGGGTTAATGAAGATCAGGTACGAATCTATGGATGGCAAAGAACTTTCTAAAAAACAAATAGAAAAAATTCTTAAAGACGCACTTACAGAAATACATACAAATAATTTACCAAGTATAGAGCCTGAAATCTAATAAATAATGGGTAGCAGTTATTAATTGCTACCCATTATAACACATCAATCATCCATTATTAAAATAAATCTTCATCCATTTCTTCTCTTAATCTATTTTCTACAGCTTCTCTAAGTATTTCTTCACTATTTGCTCTGAAAGTTTCCTCTACTCTTATTGGGGAACCCCCTAAATCTTCTATTATAAACTCCGGACCACTACCCGCAGTACCTGTTACTAATGGTCTTGGTGGGACTATTTGTTGGGCTTCATTTGTATTACTTGTTGGACTACTACTCGCTGTACTTCCAAAAGCATTCCAAGTTATACGTGGTGTACTTGAACTGTGTTGCCTTATAGTATCATAAATACCTGTTAATCTTGCAGCATGTGGTCTAGAATCAGGTGTACCTCTTCTATATCGTGGTACTTCTAAATCTTTTCTTTCAAACTTTTTTAGTTTTGCACGATAATTTGCCTTTATTTTAGAAAGTTCTTTTTCAAGAGTTTCTTTTAAATACCAACATTCTTCTAATTCTTTTTCTTGATCTTCTGCTTGGAATTCAAATAAATCAGGATTTTCTTCTATATTTAAAATTCCATATTTTTTCTCAAAATCTGCGCAAGCAAAATGTGAAATTATTTCTTCTAAATTTACTTGATTCTTATTTTCAGAATTATTTCTTAATTTCCAACCACAATCTTGTTTTACTTCAGTTTTAAAGAATTTATGTGTATCTACTTCTTCAAATTTATTTGTAGTTATTTCGTGAATATCTTTATATATATCATTATGTGCTTTGTAATAGGCATCGTTTTGTTCATCACCTCTTTCTAACATTGCCTTTGGATACCTAAAATTTCGTATCAACTGCACATCATAAAAAATTACTCCTTTCTTTTTATCTGACATATCTTAATTATTTAATTTTCAGCTTTAAAACGCATTAAATTATTTAAATGTTTGTTATAAATAGTTTTATATATATCTGCATTCTTTTCTAAATCAAATTTCATATAACCTCTATTTATTTCTTCCATTGTATAATAATCAACTAATTCTTCTATATTAACAATACATTCTTCTTTATTATTAAGTTTTCTTACACCCAATAAATTGTGTTTTTCTAATTCTTCTTTGCCTTTTAAAATTTCTTTTGTTTCGGCATCTAATATAACTAAAATTTCTATATTTTTAGGCATAACATCTTCTTTAGAATCTTTTGGTTTAATAAAATACTCTCTTCTTATCTCATCATACACAATATCAAAATGAGGATTTAAAATACCTTCTAAAGTTATTGAAGAATTATTCAGTATTCTATTAACATGTTGTTGATGATCATCCATAGTTGTTAACTTATCATTGTAGATATTTCCTGCGTAACTAAAGAGTCTTACACCTTGTAGAGATGCAATTTCTTTACCCCCTAAATTTAACAGTTGTCTTGCCTGTGAAGATTCTTCTTTTGGTTTACTTTTTTGTGCCATTTGATTTATTAGTTGTTTTTTTATGATATTTCCATGACATTAATGCATCTGGATTCATATATTTTTATTTTACTTCTTCACAATAGTTATAATATTCGTGTTTCTTATCTGCGCATTCCCAAATTTCTGCCCAGCCGTCCATTTCTTTTCTATTTTTTTCGTATTCTTGCAGATCTTTTATTGTACCCTTGTCGTTTTTTACACAAAAATGTTTTGCAACCTGATCTTTACGATAAGCAGTTTTATGAATAACACCATAAACAAGACTTTCTACTCGTTTATTGTCTTTATCTAAAGTTTCTTTAGGAAATTTTAATTTATATTCTGAAGAAAATCTTGAGTATCTGCCTGCTTTAAAATGGTAATAGTCGTCTTTCCATTTTTCAGGGGTTTCATAAACCATCATTACTAAATTATATTTAGTTGGCCAATTATTTTGTGGATCTATAAATTCTTGTGTACCCAAGTCATAATCTATTCTAAAACTTGGCAAAGTAGTTATAAATTTAAATAATTCTTTATATTCAGGTTCTGCAAAACTTTTTACTTTAAGTAAAAGAAATATTGGTCGAGTATAATCGTGTTCGTAAGCTATATCGTCTAAATATGCATTTACTAAATATTTTTTTATTTTTTCGTTGCGCAAGGTCAACTCTAACATAGGTAACAAGAAAAGAGCCGTCTTAGTGTACGGCCCGTTATAAATTGATTCTGGTGTTTTATATTCTTGTTTTATTATCTCTTTAGCTGTGTCTGTTACTGTCATTGTTTGTAGTCTTTTTTGATAATTTGCATTACTTAAATTTAAAATACTCTTTTCTAAAGTATTTTTTAACTTAATTTGTGCATTTGTAATAAATTCTTCATGTGTCATTTCAATCACTTCTTCCATCATTTTATTAGAAATAGGATCGTGATAACATCTAACAACTCTCATTTTTAGTCATTTATTAAATTTAATGTGATTATACCATTTTCTAACATTGTTCTTGGGGCAGCCCAATTATTTGTAACATAGTGCCAACAAATATCTTGTAATAATTGCTCCCAACCTTTTTTTATTTTAATTGGAACTAATTCATAATTAAAAATTTTATGTAATATATCTTTATTTCCATATTGTGCGATTGCGAAATCTAAGTCGGTATACGAATAACAATAAGGAATTTTATCAGCTATATCTATTACAATATTAATTGGTGAAATTATTATATAGTCTTTAAATTGTGGATTTTCCTTTACCCAAAATTTTAAAAGGTACTTATAAAAAGATAATTGCTCTATATACCCAAATTTTCTTACATTCTCAATAAATTGATGACTAGAAAATGCTTTCTTTACATCTACTATTTGAATAGTTTTTTCTTTGTGGTTTATTCTAAGTATGTCAATTGCGCCTTTAATGGGGATTTTTCTGTGTTCGGATAATACTGTATCTATTGAATCTATACAGTAATCATACTCTGCAAAAATTTCTAATTGAAAATGCAACTCATTTCCTTCAGATTCTACAAGATAATCTTTTGTCCATTTATTTTTCTTTAATATTTCTACCAATTCTAAAGCCTGCATATTTAAATGAGAACTAATTATTTTTCTATCATTAGCCTCTGCCAAAATATCAAAATAATCTGTACCCTTTTCAATAATTTTATTTACTCTAGTATCGTCTTTCCAAGTAGATTGCCACTTTTCAGAATTACAACAATACAAAATTAAATCTCTATGATCACCTAAATTAAAAATTAATTTATCTTTTACTTCTGGTAAAGATTCTGCCAACCAATCAATTTCTTCATTCACTTTTTTAATTTCTCGATAAACGCATTCAATAATTTTGCATTCAGTTTCACTAGGTAATTTCTCAAAATTAGCTATAAAATATCTAGATTCTAATAAATGTGGTTGAGAAATTAACGTATCTAAAAGATCACCTAATAAAAATGCAGGATTTTCATCTTCAGGTTCTGTTCTATCTATATATTTCTTTTTCCATTGCATTGGCGAAATATTTTTCCAATGCTTAATAGAACTTTGACTTAAATGCAACCCATCTCGCCCACCATTCTCCCTGTAATTTTTATTTTGCATACTTTCTTATTAATTTAAATATTTCCCCTATATCTGTAAATCGCATTTCTTGCCCAGATTTTATTGGTAAAAACGCAATTGTAAATCCATGATTAGCTTCAAATTTTTCTAGAACCTTCTTTCCATTTACAGTATCTAAATATAACCAAGGAAAATTTGCAAAATAAGTTGTTTTAATTCCTATTTTTTCTAGTCTTTTTACAAATATTGTTAATTTATCATACATAATATTCATCTTTCCAAGTTGATAATCTGGTTTTATGATCTATCCATCCCCAAGTTTCTTTTGCCTTTTCAAAATTATTTTCACAATATTTTGTAATCCACAAATATTGTTCCCATTCTTGATCATCTCCTTGTTTAAATTCAAAAGTCCAATATCCCCACCAAAATGTAAAATGTGGTTCTCTTTCAGTTCTTGGAGTATTGTATTTATCTTTCCAAAGTAATTCATTTAAATAATAAAATCCTGGTTTCCAAGTCCAACATTTTGATTTATAAATATTAAAATGCCATTTTGGTTTTCTAATTTTCATATAGATTGTTTAAATCTTTCAAACAAAATTAAATAGCATTTATGACATATTTTGCGCCAAAACCAAAATTTTTTAGTTTTGCAACAACTACATGGTTTATTTCTAAATGCTTCTTCCATTGCATTATCTTGTTTCATATTAATCTATTGTACCGTTTAACCAGGGGAGTTTTTTTAATTTTCTTTTTTTTAATTCTTTTTCAAAAATATCACATTCTTCACTAGGCCAAAGACTACCATTTAAACAATCATTTGCCGTTACTACACTATCATGATAATTTTCTTGTATGTCTCTATCAGACATTTTATTTAATTCTTCCTGTGTTGTATGTTTCATATTTATTTCATTTTAGATCTGTAGTAATTTCTTTATATTTTTCATATTTTCTTTTTAAATACATATTATTTGTTAAATTTCCATACAAAGAATCTAGCACAGGAACTGCCTTTATACCAACTAGATGAAATGTATAAATATCTTTGCATTTTTTATTTTTGTAAATTTTAATATTTAATTTTTTATTACATATAAATTCACAATATTGTTTAAATTTCTCTATACAATTTAGTGTTCCTATCAAACCAATACCCACATATTTATAGGTATATTTTTTATTTGTTGTTTTATATTTATAATTAAATAAACAACCATCCCCATCAATCATTCCACGCCAAAAATCAGAATTATATTGATACATTTCTGGTATTATATAAGCATAAGTTTTATTTGTGATAATCCCTCTATCGTTAAAAAATTTTATGAAGTCTGCATCAGAAATAGTGAATCTATATGCGTCTTGCCAGTTTGGGTTTATTTTACTTTTATTAACAAACATTAATTTACCATTAAATTCTAGGTAGTTAATTATCTCTAATAATAAATAACTATCACTTTCAACTAAACTAATTCCAATTCCACTTTTACATTTATAACCATCTGCTCCAAGTAATCCAGCAATATACGCTGTTTCTGAGTTGTCTATTAATCTATCAATATTGACACAATATTTTCTATTTTTAAGTCCTGTTTCCTTAACTTTTTCTCTTTGATGACATCCGCAGGAAAGTGTTTTTCCTATATTTAAAGATGAGAAATCTGTTATTGAAATATTCCCGCAATCACATTGTGATTTGAGATACACATTCCCCCACTTATTTTTGTGGGAAAATTCTAAAATTTGTAGTTTACCAATTTTTGGTAATTCTTTTAACATATCTTTGTATGTTTTATATTTTCCTTTCTGATGTTTCATAATAAAATATAAGGTATTTAATTGACATTACCAAATATTTGCATTATGTTTCTTTTTCACGAAAAAATCTATTTAATATATTTCCGTTATATGTATTTTTTTCTAATACTTCTAACAAAAATTGCCATCGCACTTCTTTATAATTTAAATCTCGTTTATCAAAACAAAATTCTAAAATTTCTTTTATAAATCTCCCTTCTCCTAATTCTTTTATTTCTTTTTTTAGTTCAAGACATGACGAATTATAAGTAAGCCAATCAGATTCTTTAGTTACAATTTTAAATTTTTTTCGATTATTTCCTGTTTCTAATTTTTCTTTTTGTGTTATTTTTGTACGTCGATTTGTGTATATTTGTTTTTTTCCTATATAAAATTTGTAATCATCTAACTTTGTAATTTTATATATAAATCCTATTGCGCTAATAGGAATTTTTTCAAGGCAATCTATTATCTGTTCTTTATAATACCACATAAACACAAAAATAAACAAAAATAGCCAAACTAACAAATATTTCTATTTATTAGTCTAACTATTTTTTCACACATTAATCAATCAACAACACAAACTAATTTTTAAATAGACTTTTTCCTTTATATTCAAACGAATATGAATTATCTTTATCTATCAAGTGAGAACTTATTTTATCTCCATTGTCAATATCTCTTTTCATTAACTTACATCTTTCTTGATAATATGCAATTAGATATTCACTAAGAAATTTTGCATCACTACTTTTAGGAAATTGATCTTTATAGTTATTTAGAACCATTTCAAATATAGTCTTTTCTCCTAAAATTATATCTTTCATATGATGTTCTGCATAAGAAAATATTGCCTCCATCATAAAAAGCCAGTTCACGGCTCTTTGTGAGTTTAATGTTGGACAGTGTCATTTTGTTATCACTAAGGCTCTTTATCCTTAGTATCTATATATTTCTATATAGTTCAGACTATATCTTCATCCATTTCTGGATGTTGCGCGCTCGTGTTAGGTTTATTGGATGCATTTTCCTCACCTATTAGTCGTTGCACTTTCCCTCTCATCATCCTTTTTTCTTCAAAGGATTTTGCATCAAGAAGG
>Ga0214165_1000863_pt1 | contig 18876 bp, 13 predicted proteins | sample TroBogypolimnion_34_FD_153004 | JGI IMG/M metagenome (GOLD analysis project Ga0214165, IMG submission 153004) | Freshwater microbial communities from Trout Bog Lake, WI - Practice 03JUN2009 hypolimnion v3 | ecosystem: Environmental > Aquatic > Freshwater > Lake > Hypolimnion/Profundal zone ... | reverse complement strand
AACGGTGGCCAGGCCATCGTCGGCTATGCCAGCGGCCAGCAGCCGTTTGAGGTGCAGCTGGGCAGGGCTGGGGCGCGCCTGGCCTGGGACCTTTCGATGCAGTCCATGGAACTGCTGGACCAGCGCATTGCCGAATTCCAGATCGATTGCGACCATGTGGCGGGCTATCTGTACGTTGCCGACTCACAGCGCAAGGCCCGCGCCCTGGAGCAGGAGTTGCAGGTCCTGGAGCGCGACTACGGTTTCCAGGTGGATTTTGCGCGGGGCCAGGCGGTGCAGCGCCACATCCAGAGCCCACGCTACTGCGCGTCGGCTTTCGAGCGCCGCTCCGGCCATTTGCATCCGCTGAAATTCGGTCTGGGTTTGGCGCGTGCCGCACGCAGCCTGGGGGTGCAGATTTTTGAGCGCTCGGCGGTGCTGGATATCCAGCGCGGCCTCAAGCTGTGCGCCAAGACCAGCGGCGGCTCGGTCGGCGCGCAATGGGGCGTGCTGGCGGGCAACTGCACGCTGGGTGAATACGGCCCGCGTGTGGCGCCTGAGTTGGCCCCGCGCATCATGCCTGTGGGCACCTACATCATTGCCACCGAGCGCTTGGGCGTGGAGCTGTGCGAGCGCCTGATTCCCGGCAATGCGGCGGTCTGCGACAACAATTTTGTGCTCGACTACTTCCGCTTTAGCGCCGATAGTCGCCTGCTGTTTGGTGGGCGGGTGAGTTACTCCACGCGCACCCCGGCGAATCTTTCCGAGCGGATGGCCAAGCGCATGGCCCAGGTATTTCCCCAACTCAAGGGAGTGGCGGTGGATTATGTGTGGGGTGGCTTTGTGGACATCAGCATGAACCGCGCACCGGACTTCGGGCGACTGGGCGGCAACCTGTTTTACCTCCAGGGCTTTAGCGGCCATGGCGTGGCACTGACCGGGATGGCCGGCAAGTTGGTGGCCGAGGCGGTGGCCGGCCAAGCCGAGCGCTTTGATGTGTTTGCCAAGCTGCAGCATCGCCATTTTCCAGGTGGAGCGCTGCTGCGCACGCCTAGCCTGGTGCTAGGCATGGCCTACCAACAACTTAAGGATTTGCTTTAGTTCAGCTGCGCCAACGCGCTTTGTATGGCCTTGGCCAGCACCGTGCCGTAGCGCGCGATGTCGGCCAACGGCGCGTAGCCGTAACCTATGACCAGACCCTTGGCATCCGTGCGCTCCAGGCAGTAGGCGCTGAGGGCCCGCACCGTCAGGCCAAGATTGCCAATGCGCAGCGCCAGCGCCTTGTCATCCACGCCGGTGGGCAGGCGCAGGCACAGGTGCAGGCCCTGCTCAGCACCGGTGATTTGCGCGTGTTGACCCAGACAGGGTTGCAAGGCGTCCAGCAGGCAGTGACGGCGCTCGGCATAGCTGTGACGAGCGCGGCGCAGGGCCGTGGCAAAGTGGCCCAACTCGATGAACTCCGCCAGCGCCGCCTGCAAGGGCATTTGACCCGGGCGGTTGAGATCGTAGTGCGCCTGTTTGAAGGCCGTCACCAGCCGCTTGGGCACCACCAGGTAGCCGAGCTTGAGTCCGGGGTACAAGACCTTGGAAAACGAGCCCATGTAGAGCACGCGCTGGTCCTGGTCCAGCCCTGCCAGGGACGACAGGGGCGGGCCGCTGAAGCGGAATTCGCTGTCGTAGTCGTCCTCCAGAATCCAGGCCTTGTGGCTTGCGGCAATCGACAGCAGTTGCTGGCGGCGCGGCAGCGACATGACGGCGCCGGTGGGGTATTGGTGCGAGGGCGTGGTGTAGATCAACCGGGGCGGGTGCTTTTCATCGGCCGCAGTGGGTGCCATGCCCTGTTCATCGACCTTGACCGGGTGGGCGCTTAAGCCCGTGGCCATAAAGGCCTTGATGGCGCCCCAGTAGGCCGGATCCTCCAGCCACACGGTGTCGCCATGGTCACCGAGCAACTGCGCACACAGCTCCAGCGACTGCTGGGTGCCGCTGGTGATGAGGACCTGCTCCACCTCCAGCGGCACACTGCGAAACACGCGCAGATAGTCGGCCACGGCGCGGCGCAACGGTGCGTGGCCACCGGAGTAGCTGTAGTCCAGCATCTCGGGATAGGTCATACGCCAATGCTTGTTTTGCAGGCGCTGCCAAAGGGCTACCGGAAACGCGCTGAAATCGGCCAGGCCGGGCGTGAATGGTTGCACCTCAAGTTGCGTGGCACAAAAGGTGGTGCTTAGGGCCGTGCCGCGTCTGGATAACTGGGCTAATCGGGTGCTGGCACGGACCTGCGAGCTGCGGCCTTGCGCTCTGGGCACGTTGTCATGGACATAGGTGCCGCTACCCACATGGCTGACCAGATAGCCTTCTACTGCCAGCTGGTTGAGGGCGGCCACCACGGTGTTGCGCGAGAGTTTCAGATCCTGTGTCAGTTCCCGGCTGGAGGGCAGGCGGTCGCCGGCAACAAGTTTGCCGTCCAAAATGGCGCGGCGTAAAGCCTCGTAGAGCTGCCGATGCAGCGGCATGCTGTGGCTAAGGCGCCCCATTTCGGTGAGTAGAAGTTCGGACAGCATGCTCTTCCCCTTATTTTGACGTATCTCAAATGGCACCATGGGGCGGCTCCAAATGGCTCCGGCGTGGGTCCAATTTTGCAACACAATGGAGTGGACCGAATGCCACAGGGCAAACTACGCTGCCATGCAGCAAGGAGAGAGCGATGACTGAAACCAAGAACATGACATTCAACGATCTGGAACAGTGGCTCAACGAGCGCCGCGTCACCGAGGTGGAATGCCTGGTGCCCGACTTGACCGGTGTGGCGCGCGGCAAGATTCTGCCGCGTGGCAAGTTCACCGAAGACCGCGGCATGCGTCTGCCCCAGGCGATTGTGGCCATGGGCGTGACCGGCGAGTTCCCCGAGAGCGGCCCCTACTACGACGTGATCGACCCGACCGACAAGGACATGCAGCTGCGCCCGGATCCCTCCACCGTACGCATCGTGCCCTGGGCCACCGACCCGACGGCGCAGGTGATTCACGATTGTTTTGACCATTCCGGCAATTTGGTGCCGTTTGCGCCGCGCAGCGTGTTGCGCCGGGTTTGCGATCTATTTGCCGCCGAGGGCCTGCAACCGATCGTGGCGCCCGAGCTGGAGTTTTACCTCACCGCCCGCAATACCGACCCCAACACCCTGCTGAAGCCGCCGATTGGCCGCAGCGGCCGCGCCGAGACTTCGCGCCAGGCCTACAGCATCGATGCGGTCAACGAGTTCGACCCTTTGTTCGAGGAAATCTACGACTACAGCGACAAGATGGAGCTCAATGTGGACACGCTGATCCACGAGGTCGGCGCCGGTCAGATGGAAATCAATTTCTTCCATGCCGAGCCCATGGGCCTGGCCGACGAGGTGTTCTTCTTCAAGCGCACGGTACGCGAAGCCGCGCTGCGCCACGACATGTATGCCACCTTTATGGCCAAGCCGATTGCCGGCGAGCCGGGCAGCGCCATGCATGTGCACCAGAGTCTGCTGGATGTGGCCACCGGCAAGAATGTGTTCAGCAACCCGGATGGCACGCCTTCCGAGATGTTCATGCACTACATCGGCGGCCTGCAGCGCTACATCCCGGCTGCCATGGTGCTGGTGGCACCCTATGTGAACAGCTACCGCCGCCTGTCGCGAAATACTGCAGCACCCATCAACATCGAGTGGGGCTATGACAACCGCACCGTGGGCATACGCTCGCCGATTTCCTCGCCGGCCGCGCGCCGCGTGGAAAACCGCGTGATCGGCGCCGACGCCAACCCCTATGTGGCCATGGCCATGACGCTGGCCTGCGGCTATCTGGGCATCAAAAACAAGATCAAGCCCAAGCCCGAGATGCGCGGCGACGCCTATCTGGCGCCCTATTCGCTGCCACGCAGCCTGGGGGAAGCACTGGACTGGCTGCGCAAGGAAAGCGATTTGCACGAGGTGTTGGGCAAGGAGTTCATCACCGTCTATTCCGAGATCAAGGAACTCGAATTTGACGAATTCATGAAGGTGATTTCGCCCTGGGAACGCGAGCATTTGCTGCTCCACGTCTAAGCCCCGCATTCACAGACATTGAAAGAATTTTCATGAGCAAGCCATCTTTTTCATCCCTGATTGCCCCTCCCGCCCTCGTCAGCCGTGCCCAGAGCATGGACACCCAGGCCATTCAGGCCATGGACAGCGCGCACTACATCCATTCGTTTACCGACCATGGCGACCTGGCCACGCGCGGCGCCCGGGTCATGACCCATGCCGAGGGCATTTATGTCTGGGACTCCGAGGGCAAAAAGGTGCTGGACGGCATGAGCGGCCTGTGGTGCGTCAACGTGGGTTATGGCCGCAAGGAACTGGCCGACGCCGCCTACCAGCAGATGATGACGCTGCCCTACTACAACAGCTTCTTCCAGACCACCAACATCCCTGCCACCAAGTTGGCAGCCAAGCTGGCGTCGCTGGCGCCCACGGTGGGCGAGCGCAGCTTCAAGCACGTGTTTTATTCCAGCAGCGGCAGCGAGAGCAACGACACCAATGTGCGCATGGTGCGCCGCTACTGGGACCTGCTGGGCCAGCCCGAGCGCAAGACCATCATTGGGCGCATCAACGGTTACCACGGCAGCACCATGGCGGGCGCCTCGCTGGGCGGCATGAGCGGCATGCATGCGCAAGGCGACCTGCCCATTCCCAACATCACCCATATTGAGCAACCCTACTATTTTGAGAACGGACTGCCGGGCGAGAGCGAGGCCGACTTTGGCATTCGTGCCGCCGGCTGGCTGGAGACCAAGATTCTGGAGCTGGGCGCCGACAAGGTGGCTGCCTTTATCGGCGAGCCGGTGCAGGGCGCCGGCGGCGTGATCATTGCGCCCGCCACCTATTGGCCCGAGATCCAGCGCATCGTCGACAAGTACGGCATCCTGCTGATCAGCGACGAGGTGATCTGCGCCTTTGGCCGCCTGGGCCACTGGTTTGCCTACGAAAAATTTGGCTACAAGCCCGACCTGGTGACCTTTGCCAAGGGCGTCACCAGCGGCTATGTGCCCCTGGGCGGCGTGATGGTCGGCAACCGCGTGGCCGAGGTGCTGATCGAGCAGGGCGGCGAGTTCAACCACGGCTACACCTACAGCGGCCACCCGGTGGCCTGCGCCGTGGCCCTGGCCAACCTGGAGCTGATGGAGCGCGAAAACCTGGTGGGCCGCGTCAAGGACGACATCGGCCCCTATCTGGCTCAGCGCTTTGCCGAGCTCAATAGCCATCCGCTGGTGGGCGTGGCCGAGACCTGTGGCTTCGCCGCCGGACTGGTCTTGGTAAAGAACAAGGCGACGATGCAGGCTTTTGATTCGGAACTGGGCGTGGGCATGGTCTGTCGCGGCCACTGCTTTGGCAACGGACTGATCATGCGCGCCGTCGGCGACCGCATGATCATTGCGCCGCCGCTGGTGATGACGCACGCGCAAATCGACGAAATGATGGCCTTGATCGTTAAATGCCTGGACCTGACCTATGCCGATGTGCAAAAAAATGGCTGGTTGGCATAGGGATTGCATGTAGTCCTTTTGGGTCCGCGCAGCATTACCATGGTGCATCTTTTTCAAAGCAACATACCTTTCAGGAGAATAAATTGTTGAATCTTTCCAGTCTTAAATGGGTGAGCAGGCTCCTAGGCGGGATGGCGGTTGCGGGTCTGATGACCTTTGTTGCAACGGCTGCCTTGGCCGACGAAGAAAAAGTGCTGAATATTTACAATTGGTCGGACTACATTGCCGAAGACACGATTGCCAATTTTGAGAAAGAGACCGGCATCAAAGTGCGCTACGACACCTTTGACAGCAATGAGACCTTGCACGCCAAAATGGTGGCCGGAAAAACCGGTTACGACATCGTTGTGCCTTCCTCCAACTGGGGCAAGGTGCAGGGCGAGGGTGGTCTGCTGATGAAGCTCGACAAGAGCAAGATCACGACCTACGGCAATCTGGATCCCTTCGTCATGGACCAGTTGAAGAAAATGGACCCGGGCAACCAGTACCTGGCGCCCTGGCTTTGGGGCGTCACCACGGTGGGCATCAACGTCAACAAGCTCAAGGCCGCGCTGGGCAATCTGCCGATGCCGGAAAATGCCTGGGACCTGATCTTCAAACCGGAATACGCCAGCAAGGCCAAGTCCTGCGGCATCTCGGTGCTGGACTCGGGTGATGAAATTTTTCCCGCCGCCCTGCGCTACCTGGGCAAGCCGCCCTACAGTAAAAGCCCGGCCGACTACCAGGAAGCGGCCGCTATGCTGAAGACCATTCGCCCCTATATCTCGCTGTTTTCATCCTCCGGATACATCAACGACCTGGCCAGCGGTTCGCTGTGCCTGGTGGTGGGCTGGAGCGGCGACATAGGCATTGCCAAGTCGCGTGCCAAGGAGGCCAAAAATGGCGTGCTTGTGGAAACCCTGATTCCCAAAACCGGAGCTGTGCTGTTCTTTGACACCATGGCCATTCCCGCCGATGCCACCCATGTGCAAAATGCCTACAAATGGATGAGCTACATCTACCGGCCCGAGGTCAATGCCGCCATGGTGAACAAGGTGCACTACGCCAACCCCATACCTTCCTCTGCCAAGTTCATTGCGGCGGAAACGCTCAATGACAAGACCGTTTTCCTGGGCAAGGAAGACCTGGCCAAGATGGTGCCACCGGACGCGGTGAACAACGACATCCGACGCGTTCGCACGCGCTTGTACACGAGCTTCAAGACCGGTCTCTGACATGGCGAATCCATCCCATCCGATGCTTGTCAAGTCTGCAGACCAGCGCTTTGTCCACATAGACCGGCTGATCAAGCGTTTTGATGACGTGGCTGCGGTGGACGAGGTGTCGGTCGATATCGCCAAGGGTGAAATCTTTGCCCTGCTGGGTTCCTCCGGCTGCGGCAAATCGACCCTGCTGCGCATGTTGGCAGGCTTTGAGACACCGACGACGGGCACGATTGAGCTCGATGGCGTGGACATTGCCAGCATGCCGCCGTATGAGCGGCCGATCAACATGATGTTTCAGTCCTATGCCTTGTTCCCGCACCTGACGGTCTGGGAAAACGTGGCCTTTGGACTCAAGCGCGAAGGCATGCCCACCAAGGAAATTGGCGACCGGGTCGAGTCCATGCTCAACATCGTGCAGCTCAAGCCCTATGCCAAGCGCAAGCCCCACCAGTTGTCCGGCGGCCAGCAGCAGCGCGTGGCACTGGCACGCTGCCTGGCCAAGAGCCCCAAGCTGCTCTTGCTCGACGAGCCGCTGGGCGCACTGGACCGCAAGCTGCGCGAGCAAACCCAGTTTGAACTGCACAACATCATCAAGAAGGTGGGCGTGACCTGCGTGCTGGTGACGCACGACCAGGAAGAGGCCATGACCATGGCCGACCGCATCGCGGTGATGAGTTCCGGACGCTTTATGCAGGTGGGCAAGCCACACGAAATTTATGAAACGCCGAGCTGCAAGTTTGTGGCCGACTTCATTGGCAATGTCAATCTGTTTGACGGCAAGCTGGTGGAAGATGAGTCGGACCATTGTGTGGTGGCCTCTGAGCATGGCCGCTTCTATCTTGACCACGGCATCACCGGCACCCAGGGCATGGACCTGACGGTTGCCGTGCGGCCCGAAAAAATCAATTTGTCGCGCACCCCGCCCGCGGACACATCGCAAAATTGCTTCAAGGGCATCATCAGCGACAGCGGTTATTTTGGCAGTTTTTCGCTGTACCGCATGACGCTGGCCGGTGGCCGAAGGCTGCAAATCCAGATCACCCACCAGCACCGACACATCGAATTGCTCAGCGACGGCGAGGAGGCTTATGCCAGCTTCGCGCCCGACTCGCTGGTGGTTCTGAGCTCCTGAGCCATGAACATGCTGCAGCCGATAAAAATGCTGGCTAGCCTGCGTCGACTCAACTGGGGTCGTTTGGCTGTGATCGGCATCCCCTATGTGTTCCTGATCCTGTTGTTTACCATTCCCTTTTTGGTGGTGTTGCGCTTGAGCATTACCGAAATGGACGGCGTCCATATCATGGACCTGAGCAGCTATGCCGATGGCATGTTGACGTTCAAGATCAAGCTCTCCAACTATCTCTTTTTAACCTCAGACCCGCTCTACATTGAGACCTATATCTCGTCGCTGAAGTTTGCTGCCATCAACACCCTGATCTGTCTGGCCATCGGTTATCCCTTCGCCTATTTCATGGCGCGCTCACCGGCCAACGCCAGGCCGGCCCTGTTGATGCTGGTGTCGCTGCCGTTCTGGACGTCGTACCTGTTGCGCGTTTATGCCTGGAAGGGCCTGCTCGATGACAACGGCGTGTTCAACAACCTCATGATGGGCCTGCACCTGATCGATGAGCCGATCAAGATGATGCACACCAGTTTTTCCATGATGCTGGGCATGGTCTACACCTATTTGCCGTTCATGATTTTGCCGCTCTACGCCAACCTGGCAAAAATGGATTTGCGCCTGCTGGAAGCCGCCAAGGACCTGGGCGCCACGCCCTTCAAAACCTTCTGGCTGATTACCGTGCCGCTGTCCAAGAACGGCATCATTGCGGGCTCCATGCTGGTTTTTATTCCCAGCGTCGGCGAATATGTGATTCCGGAATTGTTGGGCGGCCCCAGCACCTTGATGATTGGCCGCGTGCTGTGGGACGAGTTCTTCAGCAACAACGACTGGGCCATGGCCTCTGCCGTGGCCGTCAGCATGGTGTTGCTGATTCTGCTGCCCCTGGTGATCTTCAACAAATACCAGGCCCAAGACGGCGCTGTCAAGGGAGCGTAAAGCATGGACAGCCGCATCGGAAAAATCTGGCTCACCCTGGGCTATCTGTTTCTGTATCTGCCGATCTTCACCCTGATCGCGTTTTCTTTTAACGACTCCAAGATGGTGACGCTGTGGGGCGGCTTCACCTTCAAATGGTATGGGCTGATTGCGCACGACACCGAGGTGATTGACGGACTCAAGCTGTCGCTGAAAATTGCGCTGCTGTCGGCCAGCAGCTCGGTGGTCCTGGGCATGCTGGCTGCCTTTGCCATGGTCAAGTACAAGAAGTTTGTCGGCCGCACCTCCTTTATCGCGCATATCAACGCGCCGCTGGTGGTGCCCGAAGTGATTACCGGGCTGTCGCTGCTCTTGTTTTTTGTGATGTGCCAGCGCGTGTTCGGCGCGCCTGACCGCGGCCTGTTCACCATCTGGGCTGGCCACACCTCGGTCGGCATGGCCTATGCGGCGGTGGTCATCCAGTCGCGTCTGATGGAAATGGACAAGTCACTGGAAGAGGCCGCCATGGATCTGGGTTGCCGCCCGTTCCAAGTGTTCAGGCTGGTGACCTTTCCCATGATCGTGCAATCCCTGGCCTCGTCCTGGTTGCTGACCTTCACGATTTCGCTGGACGATGTGGTGGCCACGGCCTTTTTGTCTGGCCCGGGCTCCACCACCTTGCCCATCATCATCCTGTCGCGGGCTCGCCTGGGCCTGAATCCCACCATCAACGTGATTGCTACGATCACGGTGGCGGTGGTATCGGTAGGCGTCCTGGCCGGAAGCCTTTGGATGAGCCGCCAGGAACGCAGGCGCGCCGCCGAGCAGGCCGCAGCCTATCGGGAAGGCGTGGCGATGGAAGCCTTGCCAGCATGATTCATTGGTTTTTAACTTGGAGGACTTGATATGAAATTGAGAGACACGGTGGTTGCGATGGCGTTGGCTTTTCCATTCCTTGCCAGCGCGCAAAGCAGCGCGCAGTTGCAAAGTGAAATCGAGATCCTGAAGGCGCAGGTCAAGGAACTCCAGGACCTGATCAGGGGAAAGGCTGCTGCGCCCACCGTGGCCGAAGCACCCCCCGCGGTGGAACTGGAAGAGTTCAATCGCATCAAGACCAAGGTCGAGGCCGCCGACGACGTGTCCAGCAGCAACGGCATGAAGGGCCTGCGCATCAGCGGCGGCATTGACCCTGTGTATATCTGGAACCAGAACAAGAACACCAGTTCATTTGCCTTTGGGAATAACTTTGCGCCCATCAACGGCAGCAGTGAGATGTACTCCTACGACAATTCCTATTTTGGAATGGCGTACATCGATTTCCAGAAGGAGATGGAGGGAGGAAGCAAACTGCGTCTGACGCTGGCGCCGACCAAAAGCGTGGCATCCGGATTCAGTGGCAGCATCATCCAGGAAGCCTCCGCCTCCATACCACTGACCGACTCACAAACCCGTTTGATGGTCGGGCAAATGGGCGATGTATCGGGATACGAGCCAACACTTAATACCTATTCGGGTGCCAACAGCATCACCAGCAATCAGCTCTATCCTGGCTATGCAGAATACTTCGTCACAAAAAATTTGCTGTTTGATTTCACCGCCGCCAATTTTTACACCGGTGTCGGCATTGATCTGGTGCGTGGCCCTTGGGAATACAAGTTTTGGTTGGCCAATATGAACGCCAACCGCAACGATATTGCCGTAACGACCACCAATGACGGTGGTCTGCAATCGCCCGCGTTTATTTACAACGCAACCTATGCGCAAGACGAATTCTGGGGCTTCGAGTTCACCGGCTATGCGGCGCAGGTGCAGAACTTCACAACGCTTAAACTGGGCCGCCTGGACCAGTTTGAAATCGATGGCAACTATACGCGTGGCGATTTCAATGGTAATTTGCAGATGACAGTGGGACAGATGGCAAATGGCGCCTTCAACGGTCAGGATGCGAGCTGGTGGGGGGTGTCCGCTCTAGCGTCGGAAAAGCTCAATGCCCAATGGACCTTGGCTGGCCGTGCCGATTATCTGTACAACCAGCGCAATGGCGGTGGTGTCTACACGATTAGCAGCAACCTTGGCAGTCTGAGCAACCCGGTCTATACCGGTAGTGCTGCCCTGGGTGATGTCGTAAATGGCTTTGGCCCTGGTGACCCGATGGACCCCGGCTATGATCCCAGCGCGGGTGCTAACCGCTACGCGCTCACCGTGGCGGCTACCTACCGCCTGAACGCCAATGTCGCCCTGCGCAGCGAGTTGCGTCGCGATTTTGCGACCACCTCGGCCTTTTACAACTTCAATAGCGGTGGCTTCCAGAACACGAATACGACGGTGGCATTCCAAGCGATAGTCAATTTTTAGTCCCATTTTGCCCCTCTTGAAAAGCGCCTCGAATGAGGCGTTTTTTTCTGGGCGACAGTATGAAGCCTCCATTGGATCTGTGGCTTTGTAATAAATGGCTCTTAAATTGATGCCAATAGAATTGCAAAATATGCCGTCGCTCACCGGCTTGATGATGGCTGAAGTGGCAGAGACATTTGAAAAACTAATTCGAGATCGGCATGAACACTTTATCCCCAATCACCTTCGACGGTCGCGCCTTGATCAACGGCAAGCGCGTGGCAGCCAAAGACGGCCAGGTATTCGACTGCATCTCGCCGGTGGACGGCCGCGTGCTGACCCAGGTGGCGCGCTGCGGCGCTGCCGATATCGACGCCGCTGTGGCCGCTGCACGTGCCGCCTTTGAAGACAAACGTTGGAGCGGCATGGCGCCGGCGCAGCGCAAGCGCGTCATGATTCGCTTTGCCGATTTGATTCAAAAGCATGGTGACGAACTGGCCCTGACCGAGACCCTGGACATGGGCAAGCCGGTGAAGTATGCGCGCGGCGTGGATGTCAACAGCGCCGCCAACTGCATACGCTGGTATGGCGAGGCGGTGGACAAAATTTACGACGAGATCGCGCCCACGCCAGCTACTTCGCTGGCGCTGATCACGCGCGAGCCGGTCGGTGTGGTGGGAGTCATCGTGCCCTGGAACTACCCCATGATCATGGCTGCGTGGAAGATTGCGCCGGCCCTGGCCGGCGGCAATTCAGTGGTGCTCAAGCCGAGCGAAAAATCGCCGCTCACGGCTTTGCGCCTGGCCGATCTGGCGCTGGAGGCGGGCATTCCGGAGGGCGTGTTCAATGTGGTCACCGGCTACGGGCAGGAGGCCGGCTCACCCCTGGCCCTGCACATGGATGTGGACTGCATCGCCTTCACTGGCTCCACCCGTGTCGGCAAACAGATTCATGTGATGGCCGGGCAAAGCAACCTCAAACGGGCCTGGACCGAACTCGGTGGCAAGTCGCCCAACATCGTGTTTGCGGATTGCCCGAATCTGGACAAGGCGGTGGAGGCCGCCATCGGCAGCATCTTTTTCAACCAGGGCGAGAGCTGCAACGCACCTTCGCGCCTGTTCGTGCAGGACAGCATCAAGGAGCGTTTTCTGGAAAAAGCCCTGGCCCTGGTGCCCGGCTATGCGCCGGCCAACCCGACGCTGCCCACCACGGTGATGGGCGCCATCGTCGACCAGATCCAGCTGCAGTCGGTGCTGGGTTTTATTGCCAGCGGCAAGGCCGAAGGGGCCAGGCTGATTGCCGGTGGCGAGCAGGTCATGGCGGAGACCGGCGGCTGCTATGTGCAGCCCACCATTTTTGATGGCGTGAAGCCCGAGATGAAAATTTCGCGCGAGGAGATTTTCGGCCCGGTGTTGTCGGTGCTTACGTTTACGGACGCTGCCGAGGCGGTGCGCATGGCCAATGACAGCGTCTATGGTCTGCAGGCCGGTGTCTGGACCAGCGATATCAACAAGGCGCATGGCGTGGCCCGCGCGTTGCGTGCCGGCACCGTGCACGTCAACCAATATGACGAGGACGACATCACCGTGCCCTTCGGTGGTTTCAAGCAAAGCGGCGTGGGCCGCGACAAGTCGCTGCACGCCTTTGACAAGTACACCGAAACCAAGACCACCTGGATTCGCATCGATAGCCCGGTTTGACAGCGCTGCCCTTTTTTCCGACTGCCCATGAACCCCTACCAGCCCACCGTGGACCGCCTGAAGTCACAAGGCATTCACTCCATTTTCACGCAGTTTTGTGACCTGCACGGCGTTGCCAAGGGCAAGCTGGTGCCGCTGGACAACCTCAAGGAATGGGTAGAGCAGGGCGCAGGCTTTGCCGGGCCCAGCATCTGGGGCACGGGCCTGCCGCGCCATGGTGCGCGCAGCGAGTATTACGGCCGGGTGGTTCCGCAATCCCTGCGCGTCCTGCCGTTTATGCCAGGCGTGGCGCATGCGGTGTGCGATGGCTTCGCCGGCGGTGAGGCGCTGCAGACCTGCTCTAGACAGATGCTGAAGTCGGTCTTGCAGAAGATTCAAGAGCGCGGCTGGACGCTGTGGGTGGGGATTGAGCCCGAATTCTTTCTGCTGAAAAAAGGCCATGGCGGGCGCTGGCAGGTGGCCGATGACCAGGATCGGCTGGACAAGCCCTCCTACGATCTGAAGGCGATTCACCGCAATGCGGCGTTTATCGAAGACATGCGCAGCACGCTCACCGCATTGGGTTTTGAGCTGCAGCAGATTGACCACGAAGATGCCTGTGGTCAGTACGAGATCAACTACAAGTTTGATGACGCGCTGGCAGCGGCCGACCGCTACCTGCTATTCAAAATGACGGCCCATGTGATCGCCGAAAAGCACGGCATGGTGTTTAGCTGCATGCCCAAGCCGCTCGCTACCGCACCGGGCAGCGGCCTGCACTTTCACCTGAGCATTACCGATGCTTGCGGAGAAGCTATCTTTACCGATGCCGCCGGTGCCTTGGGCTTAAGTCCACAAGGCCATCAGTTTGCAGCTGGTCTGTTGCACCATGCCGACGCGCTCAGCGCACTATGCGCACCGACGGTCAACAGCTACAAGCGACTGGCCAGCAGCAACAGCGCATCCGGTACCACCTGGTCGCCGGTCTGGAAGGCCTATGGCGATAACAACCGCACATGCCTGGTCCGTACCGTTGCCGGCCGCATTGAATGGCGTCTGCCAGACCCGTCGTGCAATGTCTATGCGGCGATTGCAGCGACGCTGGCAGCCGGGCTTATGGGGATGGACGCCGCCATGGTGCCGCCGCTTCCCTGTGCTGAGGATTTGTATGAGCGGCTCGCCCGTGGCGACACCATGCCCGAGCGCTTGCCTCGCAGTCTGGATGAAGCCCTCGACGCGCTGGAAGCGGACGCGGTGCTGCGCGAGGCCGTCGGAGTCGAATTCTGTGCCCAGTTCATCCAGCTCAAGCGCGCAGAGTGGGATGCCTTCAACCTGCAGGTCAGCGACTGGGAGCTGCAGCGCTACGCCGACGCCTTCTAGACGGGTTCGGGTTTTATGCTGTGTTGCAGCATTTCATAATGTGAATTATCGGCACTTACTTAAGGCCGATATTTTTCCGCATTGTAAAAAATGGATTTTGCATTGTGGCTTGGTGCTTGCAAGTTGCTGATTTCATTGGAAAAAATTTAAGTCTTATATAAGACATAAGATCAGAATAAGTCTTATAGAAGACTTAGAATTGATCCATGGCAACGGAATTGCAACGCAAAACCCGAGTCAACCATTTACCAACTAAGGAGTGTTTCATGCCTCAATCCCTGAACGAACAACTCAGCCGCGAACAGCAAATCGCCGCCCTGGAAAAAGACTGGGCCACCAACCCCCGCTGGAAGGGCATCAAGCGCGGTTACACCGCCGCTGACGTGGTCCGCCTGCGCGGTTCCTTCCAGGTGGAATACACCCTGGCGCGCCGCGGCGCTGAAAAGCTGTGGGACCTGCTCCACACAGAAGACTATGTGAACTGCCTGGGTGCCCTGACCGGCGGCCAAGCCATGCAACAGGTCAAGGCCGGCGTGAAAGCCATCTACCTGTCGGGCTGGCAAGTCGCTGCCGACAACAACGAATATTCCGCCATGTACCCGGACCAGTCCCTGTACCCCGTGGACTCGGTGCCAAAGGTGGTCGAGCGCATTAACAACTCGTTCAGCCGCGCCGATGAAATCCAGTGGTCCAAGGGTGTTGGCCCTGGCGACGCCGGTTACATCGACTACCACGCTCCCATCGTTGCCGATGCCGAAGCCGGTTTCGGTGGCGTGTTGAATGCCTATGAACTGATGAAGGCCATGATCCGCTCCGGCGCTGGTGGCGTGCACTTTGAAGACCAACTCGCTTCCGTGAAGAAGTGCGGTCACATGGGTGGCAAGGTGCTGGTCCCCACCACCGAAGCCTGCCAGAAGCTGATCGCCGCCCGTATGGCTGCCGACGTCTACGGCGTGCCCACCCTGGTGATTGCCCGTACCGATGCCGAAGCCGCCGATCTGTTGACCAGCGACTACGACGTGAACGACAAGCCTTTCCTGACCGGTGAGCGCACTGCCGAAGGCTTTTACAAGACCCAAAAGGGTATGGACCAGGCGATCTCCCGCGCCGTGGCCTACGCCGAGTACGCCGATCTGGTGTGGTGCGAAACCGGTACGCCCGACCTGGCATTTGCCAAGAAGTTTGCCGACGCCGTGCACGCCAAGCACCCCGGCAAGATGCTGGCCTACAACTGCTCGCCTTCCTTCAACTGGAAGAAGAACCTGGACGACGCCACCATTGCCAAGTTCCAGAAGGAACTCGGCGCCATGGGTTACAAGTACCAGTTCATCACGCTGGCTGGTATCCACAACATGTGGTACCACATGTTCGATCTGGCACAAGACTACGTGAAGCGCGGCATGACCGCCTACGTGGAAAAGGTGCAAGAGCCCGAATTCGCAGCCCGCGAACGTGGTTACAGCTTCGTGTCGCACCAGCAAGAAGTGGGCACCGGTTACTTCGACGAAGTCACCACCGTGATCCAGGGCGGCAAGTCCAGCGTGACGGCTTTGACCGGTTCTACCGAAGAAGAGCAGTTCCACTAAGCTCTTTTTGAGTTGAACGGGGCCGGACTTCTGAAAGGAGGCCCGGCTTTTTTCATGGGGCAGACTGCGGTTAAAATCTGGCCGCGAGGCTCTATAAGAGCGAGAAAAGACATGAAGCGCGGCCCGTTCCGCGCTTTTTGCTTTTTACGAAACACTTCCTTTTCGGTACACACCATGGTTCAAATCACACTTCCAGACGGTTCCCAGCGCGAATTCCCCGGCCCGGTCACGGTGGCCGAAGTGGCTGCATCCATTGGTGCCGGCCTGGCCAAGGCGGCGCTGGCTGGCAAGGTCCGGGCCGAAGGCGAGCCTGTCAGTGCCGGCAAGGTGGTCGATACCAGTTACCAGATGACGGCTAACAGCGCGCTGTCCATCATCACCGCCAAGGACGCCGATGGCCTGGAAGTGATTCGCCACAGCACGGCCCACTTGCTGGCCTATGCGGTCAAGGAACTGTTTCCCGACGCCCAGGTCACCATCGGTCCGGTGATCGAGAACGGTTTTTTCTACGACTTCTCCTACAAGCGCCCCTTCACCCCTGAAGACCTGGTCGCCATGGAAAAGAAGATGGCCGAGCTGGCCAACAAGGACGAGCCGGTGACGCGCCGCGTGCTGCCACGTGACGAGGCCGTGGCCTACTTCAAGGGACTGGGCGAGCACTACAAGGCCGAGATTATTGAGAGCATTCCTGCCGACCAGGATGTGTCTCTGTACCGCGAAGGCAAGTTCGAAGATCTATGCCGCGGCCCCCACGTGCCCAGCACCGGCAAGCTCAAGCATTTCAAGCTGATGAAGCTGGCCGGCGCCTACTGGCGTGGCGACCACAAGAACGAAATGCTGCAGCGCGTCTATGGCACGGCCTGGGCCAGCAAGGACGATCTGCAACAGCATCTGACCATGCTGGAAGAGGCCGAGAAGCGCGACCACCGCAAACTGGGCCGCGATCTGGACCTGTTCCATATCGACGAGCATGCGCCCGGCCTGGTGTTCTGGCACCCCAAGGGCTGGACCCTGTGGCAAGGCGTGGAGCAGTACATGCGCCGCGTCTACCAGGACAACGGCTACCAGGAAGTCAAGGGCCCGCAGCTGCTGGACAAGGGTTTGTGGGAGAAGACGGGTCACTGGGACAAGTACCGCGAAAACATGTTCATCACCGAGTCGGAAAAGCGCGAGTACGCCTTGAAGCCGATGAACTGTCCGGGCCACATCCAGATTTTCAAGCAGGGCATCAAGAGCTACCGCGATCTGCCCTTGCGCTACGGCGAGTTCGGCAACTGCCACCGCAACGAGCCCTCGGGCGGTCTACACGGCATCATGCGGGTGCGCGGCTTTACGCAGGACGATGGCCACATTTTCTGCACCGAAGACCAGATTCTGTCGGAGTGCGTGGCCTATACGACGCTGCTGCAAAAGGTCTATGCCGATTTCGGCTTCAAGAACATCATTTACAAGATCGCCACGCGTCCGGAAAAGCGCATCGGCTCGGAAGAAAGCTGGGACAAGGCCGAGCATGCCCTGATCGAGAGCCTGCGCGCCTCCGGTTGCGAGTATGAAATCACGCCGGGCGAGGGCGCTTTTTATGGTCCCAAGATCGAATACACCTTGAAGGACGCGATTGGCCGCCAGTGGCAGTGTGGCACCATGCAGGTGGACTTTTTTATGACCGAGCGCCTGGATGCCGAATACGTGGGTGAAGACGGCGCGCGCCATCGGCCCGTGATGTTGCACCGGGCCATCGTTGGCAGTCTGGAGCGTTTCATCGGAATTTTGATCGAGGAAAGTGCCGGTGCCTTGCCTGCCTGGCTGGCGCCGGTGCAGATTGCGGTGCTCAATATCACCGATGCACAAGCCGAATATTGCAAAACTGTAGCGAAAACGCTGCAGGATCAAGGGCTTAGGGTCAAATTAGATCTGCGTAACGAGAAAATTACGCTTAAAATACGCGAGCATTCGATGCAAAAGCTGCCGTACCTTCTTGTTATGGGTGACAAAGAGATGGCAGCTGGCGCTGTTGCAGTGCGCGCCCGTGGTGGACAAGACCTCGGAGCAATGCCCCTTGATGCCTTTGTGCAAAAAATCTTGGGTGACATTGCAAGCAAATCCTCAATCTAAGGTTGTTTCCAAAGATGCTGGTTTGCCTGCGTGCGCTGTACGGCAATCGCCACGTTCGTGGCAAAAATTGAAAAGGATTGAGCCATCGCTACTGAATTTCGTGACCGCCGTCAGCGTGAAGAACGTAAACACCGTCTAAACCGGGAAATCATGGCCCCTGAGGTTCGCCTCACCGGGGTTGAAAATGAGCCGTTGGGCGTTGTGAGTCTGATGGAAGCCCTGCGCCTTGCCGGCGAATTGGATGTGGATCTGGTTGAGATTTCTGCCACGGCGAACCCGCCGGTCTGTCGTTTGATGGATTACGGCAAGTTCAAGTACCAGGAACAAAAGAAGGCTGCGGAAGCGAAGTCCAAGCAAAAGGTCATCGAGGTCAAGGAAATCAAGTTCCGACCCGGTACCGACGATGGCGACTACAACATCAAGGTGCGCAATATCCGGCGCTTCTTGGAAGACGGCGACAAGTGCAAGATTACCTTGCGCTTCCGGGGTCGGGAAATCACCCACCAGGAAATCGGACTGGCTTTGCTGCAGCGCATGCGCGAAGAGTTGGGTGATTCGATTCTGGTCGAGCAGTTTCCCAAGCTCGAAGGCCGTCAAATGGTCATGATGATTGCACCAGGTCGTAAAAAGCCTGGAGCACCTAAGCCTGCAGCAGAATCTGTGGCGTAATTTTTTCAATCGGTCTGGTCACCGGTTGAAATAAAAGTGGTGAGCTTAAAAGCTCGCCAGACAGTGGAGAGCTTAATCACTTTCCACTCAGTGGCTCGGGGCCAACAAGGCTGGAAACTCTTTCCGGACGCCTCGCGAGCACAGACAAGAAGGAGCATGACATGCCCAAAATGAAGACCAAGAGCGCGGCGAAAAAACGCTTTCGCGTTCGTCCCGGTGGAACCGTTAAACGCGGCCAAGCCTTCAAACGTCACATTCTGACCAAGAAGACCACCAAAAATAAACGCCATCTGCGCGGATCGACAGCTGTTCATGCGACCAATATGGGTCACATGGCA